>Ga0224511_10000552_pt1 | contig 18543 bp, 13 predicted proteins | sample SF_May12_sed_USG_2_FD_169988 | JGI IMG/M metagenome (GOLD analysis project Ga0224511, IMG submission 169988) | Sediment microbial communities from San Francisco Bay, California, United States - SF_May12_sed_USGS_8_1 | ecosystem: Environmental > Aquatic > Marine > Sediment | place: USA...
CAATCTTACAACATTTTCCACGGCAGAATATGGCAACTGTTTTACAATAGACCTTTCCTGGATGAAAGCAGTTGGAAGCGGTCCACAGAACGGCGTCCATTTCGTGTTCAATGTTGAAACACACGAATATTTCGACAAGGTCACATCTGGATATGGTGTCCGCATGGTCATTCATGAGCAAGGAAGGATAGTGCTTCCAGAAACCGAGGGTTTGACGCTCAGCACACACCAAGAAACAAACATTGGTCTGCGATTAACGAAGGTTGAGCGGCTGGGAGGTAAATATGGATCGTGTACAGACGGCAGATCATTTCTGGACAAATATCACTTGAATTATACCGTGCAATTGTGCTACGTGGTCTGTCAAATTGAGCATTTAGAAACCAATTGCGGATGTGTCCCTGTTTCGACACCCGACCTTTACGAAACTAATCGACCAGTTTGTGACACATTATCAAATAAGACCCTGAAAGAATGCATCGAACGTTCAATGTTTATTGTTCTAAATGGACAGGTGAAATGCGATTGTCCGCCTCTGTGCCAGGAACAAATGTACACATATACATCTTCAGGGCGCCAGTGGCCGCATACGAGTTACTTGAGAGATGTTCTAATAGACGAAGTATGCCACCGGGGTTATGAAAAGCCGTTCTATGAAGATTTGTGCAAAAGGTATGCGATCGATAATCTGACCGAAACTGATTTGACAAACATGCGACCTACTTTCGCGGCAGTAAATGTGTATTTTGAAGACCTCAACTACGAGCTGCTAGAGGAAGAGCCGCTGTACAACCCTGTCCGCTTTCTGTCCGACATCGGGGGAACCATGGGACTCTTCACGGGGGCATCATTGCTCACATATTTCGAAATTTTGCACGTGATTATGGAGATAGGGATTTTCTGCTGCAATAACCAACGACCCACCGTATACAATATGGATTGATGTAGGACTTAAGTTCTAACCAAGACACAACCAGTCTGTACCAACAAGGACTGGTATTAGCCTATATTGTTTCAATCAGTACTACGTTGTCATCTTTATTGACTCAGTTTGGTCTAGTTTGCTGCAAAATATCGAAGCAAATTTGTCAATGTATATGACCGAGTTTGGCCTAATTGGTTACGGCAAACACCTGTCCATGGACGGTTTAATATGTAAATTCGGCTAGAAGGTACATTGTACAGACAATATTATAGCTTCAAACACAAAGTACAATTTGCGTCACCATACACATACCAGTAACAGTTGTTGTAAGTAAATACAGGTATCTGATTTGGAACGTCAAGAAAGCCTTTAACAACATAAGGTCAACATAGAAAGACGTTTGACCCACCGAGGTGTTGTTGTTGCTGTTGTTGTTGTTGCTGTTGTTGTTAATGTTGTTGTTGTTGTTGGTGGTGGTGGTGGTGGTGGAGGTGGTGGCGGTGGTTTAGGTGGTCGTGGCGGTAGTGATGATGTATGTTTTAAAAATCCCATGAAAGAAATGTTCAATCTGAACAACAATGTCAACCTTTCTAGAAGAATATAAATTAAACAAATGTTCAGAGAATAGTTCTTAAAAATACATTAACAACGATTATAATTTTTTATACATTCGATACAAATACTATATAAAATATTATTCATACTAAAATTGCCTCAATACTCGTTTGTACTAGTGTGTTTTAGCGCTTTGATTTGTTGTTGCATTAGTTGTTGTTTATTGTCGTGCATTTCGTGACTTTGCTGCAATTGCCAAGTACTACAAATTGCATTTTATACAAATATGTTGTTTGCTATGGTTTTGTCCTTGAAGTTTTCTTGAATTTATATTAAATAAAAAATAAAACATACATGTACACGTTCAGATTTGCACATACTCACAACATACCTATAGAACATACAAGAGAAAGACACATTAGTTAAAATTAACTCTGTTGTCTTTTTAATGTCACAAACAAGTATTTATTAAGATTGAAAAGGTGTGTGTATAAAGAAAAATTACGCAACATACAATACATGTTGTTTTTAATGTATATTTCAAATTGATGAATATAAGATACACCCGAGTTTTAAAAGAAATGATTAAATCTTTGTGTTTAAGTTATACACAAAATTAATAACTTTAAAAGGGAGGTCACTAATGCTTACGATTTGTGATTACTATCCGAATTAATACATAAATAACACATGGCAGTAAGAGGGTGACGGTAAAGCTAATCTACCCGAGAAAAAACATCAATAATATATTTATGATTTTCGGTTAATAGAGAAATATTAGTGAAATCAAAACGGTAATTCAATATTCCCGAATTGGTAGCCCCTCGCAGGATTACCCCCTTGTCTTACATGCAATACTTCAAACAGTGTCGCTGATAGAATTAAAATGAAACATCGTTGTTTGTGTTCTTGAAAGTTGATGAAATAAATTTAAAACTACGTTATCTGAATAATTAAAATATAAACACATATAAGCAATGTAGAGAATAACATAATTAAACGCTAACATTGTAAACAGTTAAGCTGCGTTTCGCCAACTTGGTTATGACTGTGACGTAATTTTTGGCATTCGTATGACGTCATTAGAAATCTCCATCAAGTATTATTATTTGTGCAACGTAGTAAGCAAACATTCGCGTACGGAAAATGGAAGTTTTTTTAATGTTGTTTACTTCATATTTTGATGTGTGTGATTTATTGTTATTCTGAATTGATTAAACATTATCAATAAAAATGGTGTTATCTTTATTTGTTTTCGTTAGTTTACGTGTAAATCCTCGTTTAGCAGGTGGTTATTTGGTTGAATGGTTTGGGGCTTAATACGGGGAATTAAGTCCGATAATAGAGACTGTGTAAATTATTTATAAGCAAAAAATAAAAATATTGTTTTTAGTTTTAGGATTACCATTTGTAATTCACACGTGGTCATTTGTTATTCACACGTAATCACTCGTGAACCAAAACCAGTATCCTACCAAACACCAAACAAAACTCTAACATGTAAATATTTATTAAAGAACAAATAACAGCACAGTAACGACAATTACAATGTATTAGTACAATTTGAAAACTGCATTACATCAAATTTAAACTTCGATTTAGAGTCATTCTCTGAGTCAAGCAAGTGTAAATCTTCTGTCGCATTAGTCGCAAATCTAGATGACATGTTTTGACTTAATTGGTTACTTACTTCCATTGTTTGGCCATTCTTTGTTTTTATTAAAATGACTATGTTTCAAGTCACAAAACGAGCATTTCTATTGATTCAATGCTATAACACCAAACATACTCTGAAAGATCTTATTAAGAGCGATCATTAAAAAATGGTATGTCATCATTATAATAGAAAACTAAATTTAATGTTAAAATATTATCTATGTTTTGTCAAAAATCGCCCGCCTTGCAGGCTATGCTTCCTGAGGGCTTTCCCTTTCATCAGTTAAATTGTACTGTTTACGGTAAGTGCATACTCGTATGTCTCTTCGCCAAAATTATTTCGAACAGTTTGACGAAATGAGAAACATCACAAACTTTTGGCCAAATGCAGCAGCTACTATGTAAAAAGAACAAAACTCAAACTTGTTTGCTTACGATTTCAACAACATTTTAAAAAGGTGTATTTTTATATAGAGGTTTTAGAGGTTTTACAATTACTCGTATAATACATAAAAAATTATACTTTAAACATTGGAAATAAAATGTCGTCTGCAACATTATTTCACAAACAGAACACAAGCGTAAGCCGGGAGCCGCTTATAAAACTAAGGGAAGTAACTGGTGAAATCATGGCTACTAATAGCCCATTGGTTGTTTTCCTTAGATGGAAAAACACATTGCTTATGTTTTAAAAAGTAATACATGTTGGTAGTGAAGCTTATATTGGACATAAAACGTAGTTGTGTGTTGTTCTGTGTGTTGGTTTTTGTACGGGCCATTTTGTCACGGTGCCCTTAAACTTGACATAATTTTTAACTATATTGTTTACAACATTCTTTCTTTGAACACCTCTTCAATTTATATTAATATGTTTTGCAGTAAGTCAATGTTTAACAATTTTGAATGTGTTTAGTTTGTGGTATTAGTCGAAGAAGTGGATTACAGTAAATTCCGCTGATAAGGAAATCTTTGGGACCATAACAATATGTTCTTTATAACCAGAGTCCCTTATAAACGTATAGAGAACAATTTCCTTGATAAAGATTGGGGAATTTAAGTCAGTTTCGTATAGCTGGAAGTTCCTTATATAGTTATATAATAATAAGCGGATTCCTTATAAGCGGACTTTACTGTACTGCATTCCTTGAAGCATATCCCCTTCTCTCCATTGAAGCCGTGTTGTGAAAGAAGTATTAGTTCCACTTGTACATGATTACATGTTTTAGATTTGTTTTAAACATTACCAATTGTCTTATAAATTATAAACGGCCCACAGCACTTTATAAATAATAAAATATACTGTTTCCATTTCTGGTGCGAGAATCATTATGTTGGACATCCATAGTCGATGTTGCAAGTCATGCGGTTTGAAAATACAACCATAAAGTAGTGACAACAACTCCCGTGACATATCGCCTTACAGTAATTATCAGATGAGTTCATAGACCAAGAAAGGCATACTAATGATTCCATGAATGTTTTAAACTTTTGATACATTTAATATATTTTATCAGGCTTTTTTCTGTTTGTGTTCTTTAATCCAAGGTGCACTTGTTCTAAAAAGAAGAATTGAAATTATAAACGTGATGTGAGGTCACATTAACATTTTCATGTGTGTGTTCTTGAGTGAGAAACATGTTCAAGGAATTGGTAAAACTCCACGGCGAGGCTAAAGTTCGATGGAAAGAATGATAACATTTTATAAAACATTACATTTATAAAGTTTGTCAATTGAAGTTGTATATATGGAAAAGGTAGTTTCAAGCTTTCTCATCTATTATTCCCAACAGTAGCGTCTGGTGTCTCAACTTCCACTATGTAGCTTATTGCCTTCCATATATAAACACTGCAACTACAAGTCCATGGGAGGTCTTGCTCTAAAGATTCTCACAAAGCCTTTGAACTGTATTCCCATAAAAGCCGCGCATGTCCAACTCCACCGTCGCTATGAGGCGTCGTTGCGTTTCTTTTTAACGGTTTTTCCTTTTTTATTTTTTTATCGCACATTTCCCGATGACAATTCCGGACACATGCGGTTTCAATTCAGCCATATGTGTTGTTGTTTTGGTCCGTAGCACCATCCAGTATTTATCCATTTTAGACTATCGTTAATCCGTAGACTAAACAAAGTTCCGTTTTGGCAAGTATCGCACATACGAGTCACTATACTGTGCACGGCAACACGCCACAATGCTTAAGTAATGCAACCGCGACCTTTGATACATTAAGTTGTATTTTTGTTTATCAAATTTCAATATATCTTCAATTTTTATTGGACATATAGTAATTGTGAAATACCTGCATTTTATATTTACATCTAATTTTGTGTATTCAAGGTGTTTATCCCGCAGTGATAGTTGATGGACCTAGATTTCACCAAGTGTCACCAATGTTTTGAAATTGTATAGAGATCGAGGACATGCATTATGCATTTGTTTTTTTCGCGGTGCTCACTGAATATGTGTGGCTTGTGATGCGAGTCACGCAAAAAGACAGCTTATTTTCAGCAATATTGATAGAGTGTGTAATTTAAGACGTTTATATCAACGGTATTCCCATATAAACAACTAGTAGGTCAACATGGGTTATATTAAAAAAACATGTACACATAATTGAACATCATCGTCAATCTTTGTGTGTTGCGTTTTGCTCTGTGTCCCTGCTTTGTTGTGTGTAGGCCATCTTGTCATGTTACACTAAATTGACAGTATCTGGTTTGTTTACAACGTTTTATCATTTAAAGCCTGTCCCAATCTCTTTACATTGCCAGAGTGATTTCGGCTTGTTTGTCTGATCTGTTAGTCACCCGTAGATATAGAGACGTATGTGTTCTTTTGAAGGTAGTTCTCGGGGTGTCGTTCAGGGTCACATGATGTGCGAATTAGTTACATCAGTAATTTTACATTGAATGGTCTAATTAGTAATATTGCTAACGTAACATTGAATGATCAAAATATAAATAAAGATGTTTTAACATTGATTGTTCGCGTTTGTCATATTTTTCTACTTAAACAAAACATGCATCTTAATATTCTTTCGCAAAATAGTAATAACCTTTTTGTATTCCCTACAAAAACACTTATGTAGTTTATGAATTTTAACTGATATGAATAATCTTGTTTTCGCCATAACAGCCATTGCCAATGATATTATACATATCCCTACAAGCATTAATGCAATATGCAAATATGTATGTGGTAGATTTATATTTTAACTATTACATACTCAGCGTACGAACGCAAATGGTAACGTTTCATTAATAGTCAGAAACAATATTATTCCCATAAGGACTGCATTCATCATAATATCTTGTTTTTATCATCAACGCACGACAACTTCTACCTTAAATTATTGATGAATTAAGTAAATTAACAAGATACCGAGTGTATCGGCTCGATTCCATTTCGCTACTTAAATTGCGATGCATGGTGATTGAAATGCATTTGCATCGATAGTTACGGTACTCTAGTCAGTGTCGTGTCGATCAACGTCTTCCAGAGCTATACTTACATAAACGTATACAATTATAACTCCGAACAAACTACCGCGAGCAAGATGTCTGAGAAGGTGGCTGTGGCTGAGGCCCCCGAGCCGCCCCTCAAGTTGGGCACTGTGCTTCGCGAGTTGGCGGAAGGGACCTCGCTACACGGGCTCCCAAAGGTCGTGACGTCACGACAATTGGCGGTCAAGATTCTCTGGTTGCTTCTTCTTCTGGGTAAGTACACTTTTGTTCCGCTCGATAAGCAAACGTTTGAAACTTATTTTATCAATACGTCTAAATTTTCCTCGGGAGTTTTTAAATTTTGCGAAACAATAATTAAACGAATCTTAAAACGTTTAGAAAAGTATGCCGTAACGTGAAAAATTGGATGAAATAAGTGTTAAATGATATATCTCATGTGGATCCCGCGAGGATGCGAATATCTAAAATTACCTGGCTTTCTTTTATTTTCGAAAGCAAGACAACTTTTAAGCTGGGTTATATCTATTTGGAAAAAAAACAACGTCTAAATTTTAATGAACCATTTATAATAATCTGTAGTGTCAGGATTCATTTGACATTTTTAATGTTTAATTGTTTTGTTTTATACAAGAACAATCTACACATATGATCATTTTTCTGTGATAAACAATATTATTATCACATTAACTTGTAAACATATTTGAGAATCTAAAAAAGGTTAGGTTCAGTTATTGTTGATCAATATTTAAAAGTTCACTACATGTGTATATACTTGCAAAATGTTATAAAATTCATGCGCATGTGATAAGGCATTGAGCTACTAAAGTTTTGAACGCAGTCGCTTTTTGATAAAAATACAAATGGAATGTATGTATATTTATACAGTAATTGGCTTGTTTGACATAATAGCGATATCTACAAACTTAAGAGAAGATGTAGTTTAAACCTTTTATATACATTTGAGAAATACAGCGTATTTTAAAATTAAACTGTTTTACACATTCAACCTTGTTTGGTGGTAAACTATCGTAGTAATGCCCCACAACTTCGTCGTACATGTTACTCTCATCATAGGCGGGCATGTAACTTTTTTCCTTTATTTGTTTGTCTTCGAACAATCAATCCTCTAAACAAACGAACGAACGAACTGCACTAAAGAACAGCAACTAATCAGAGAACGACGTTATAAACTGGAAATGTATTTTATTTTGTAAATACACGCCCCGAAATCGAACACAACGGCATGTATGCACAGGTGCACTGGCGCTGTTCGGTTACCAAATACACGGCCTGTGGACGGAGTACTTCTCCTACCCCACCAAGACCACCGTGTCCCTCAAGTTCGCACCACTGCCTTTCCCGGCATTCACTTTTTGCAATATGAACTCAGTAAGTATTTTCTCTTTAACAATAAGTTTTTTTCCAGGACTCAATGTCTTCAACATGTACCTTTTGTCAAATGGAAATGGAAAGTGAGAATAATTATTATGCATAGTTTAAAAGTTATTATTGGTTTCTACAGGGCCAAGTTTTGCAGTTTATTTTACTATATGTTCGTTGTAAATGAAATGTCTCACAAATTGACTGCTTTGTAAAAATAAATGCGTTGTGAGTGACTACAAATGGCCATGATCGACACGGAAGAGCTTTAGTGTCGTTCCGGCATTTTCAGTTTTTCGTAGTGATAAGTAGCTCTCCATATTGTAACACACTTTCCGAAACTTAAAAACAAACAAACACAGGCGCTATTTTAAATGTATGTTGCGTCTTGGTGTTAAACGTTTTTTGTGTGTTGTTCTGTAGTTTATATTTGTACGGTTCATTTTGTTATGGTGCCCTTAAACTTGACATATCTACATTGTTTACAACATTCTTTCTTTGAATATATCTTCAATTTATCTGCTAGCAGTATACTAGTAACATAAATGTTTAACCGTTTCACGTACAAGGAAAACAGAGCTTACCTGAAATAGAAAAACTATTTTTGTTTAATTCAACCCATTTTACATGGGAATAATGATAAATGCACTTAACTTTTATTCGTGTTACAGTAAATTAAAAAATTTGGCGTCTATTTTGGTGGCGATCTTGAATGCTGAGCTGTTGTAAAATGTACATTTAGTTAGGAAATACTAGTAATACTCTTAATCAGTAGACATATTTGTCTTATATGGGGTGAGTCGTATCGATGGGAGCGAATCTAGAAATAAAACCGACTGGGTACTTGGACTTATAAACCATATACATGTTTCAACATGACAAACTCAAGATGAACAACTTGTCACAATTGTGTAAGAATACGATTTATAACAAATTAATTTATAATTACAAGAATGGAAACGAATTTATCAAATGGCATTTTCAGATTCCATCAAGTTCATCATTGGATTCAATTAAAGAACTGAAGGATATACTCTCCGAAAGCAAAATGTTAAGGAACATAGCGAAGACTGAGAATTTAACAAGGGAACTGTTACTTGAATGGGGCCTTTCAGAGGCTGAAGCAGACGTCGCGCTTGAAGAGTTTGTGGATTCAAGAAACGCATATGAAGTCTGGAAGATACGCTTTAAAACTGCTTTTCTACAGTTAAACGCGACTGACAGAATTGATTTTGGACACGACGCCGGTATATTTCTGCACACAGCTAAGACTGCAGGTATGATTTGTGGTAAATTGTTGGTGCTAAAATACCCGCCATTACAGCTTAGCCTTTTTTGAAGACAGCGGTATTGCGTCTTGGATTGAGGATTTGAACCCGGACGGTAGCAGCCATCAAACATGTTTTGTAATGTTACGACTTATGTGACAAGGCAATCGCTGGTAAAATGCTAGTAGCGGGGGCTCAGTTGTTAGAGCGTTCGCCCCGTGAGCGGTAGGTCGTGGGTTCGATCCACGACCGCGTTATACCAAAGACGTTATAAAAATGGTACCAGATGCTACCTTGCTTAACGCTCAGCACATAAGGACAGGTCTAGCTTCTCTCTCCTCTCAAACCTCGTTCAAAAAGAGATGGATACCATCTGGAATGAGCGGTCGAGAATGATTAATATAAGTTGGGATAACTTGTTTCGCAATCGACCTTAAATAAATAAGTTTTAATAAAATTAAATGCTAGTACTAATAAACACAAAAAGGCTAAGCCGATGTACTAACCGCCGCGTTTTGATGGCGCCGTCAACTAACGTATCGAAAGAACGCTTAATGCTTTATATGACGCCCGAGGATCCGAAAAATGCTCCAGTAGAGTAGTCAGTAGTGCACAAAGGATTCACTATTCTGATTGGTATAAATAACGTTGTACATTATGACGTAACTACATTTTCCGCTTTTCTCATATTTGTGTGTGCTTAAATGCCCAAAACTAGATCCTCATTGCATTGTCTGCAACACATTTCTATGGACATTCCTTGAGGAGTGATGGCTCCATGTTATTCTTAATACTTTAAGTATGAGGAAAAATTTAAGATAATAGTACTCAAAACATTTTTATTTGAGTAAGTAAAATACCACAATATATAATTAAAGATGCTATCCCTGTATCATTTAGGTCAGAATTGTTTACATCATACATTTTAACCATATTTAAACAGCAAAACCTACTCCCGTAAATATGAGAAACTGCCAAATATAGTTATTGATGCATGTAAAAATATTACAGAAAACATGTATTTGTTGAACATGTCTGGCCCGCAAATTCGGCTTCGTTTATTTATGTTTCGACCCATTGCGTCGAAACAGTTAAATAGCCTGACTACAATCGATACTCTCAATTGACTCGGTGCAGTGGTAACGCATCCGCTTGGGGTGCAAGAGTTCCCGGGTTCAATCCCCGGCTCAGGCAAGGGTTTTTATGTTTGATTTTTTTTATTGTTGCTGTTGTGTTTTTAGTTTTTGTCCAAAAACACATTACTTGTCACAAAAATTTGCAATTCCTTTTGAAATGCTAATTTATTTAGTACACTTTACATATTACAAGATTTGTGACTAATTGTAAGGGTATAAAGATACAGACCTAGCATCTTTAAATAACAAAATATCTTAAAACATTTAACTGAAAATTGTAACTATCTTAACAATAATAAGTGGTGCAAATTTGTCTGTCAATAATAAACGTGATTTACATAGGTTTCAAAAGAATATATATGTAATAACGCAATGAATAAAACTGGATTCTATTTCGTTTCAGGACATGTTTTCGACAAATCATTTTTTACAACATTTTCCACGGCAGAATATGGCAACTGTTTTACAATAGACCTTTCCTGGATCAAAGCAGTTGGAAGTGGTCCACAGAACGGCGTCAATTTCGTGTTTAATGTCGAAAGCCACGAATATTTCAACGAAATCACATCTGGATATGGTGTTCGCATGGTCATTCATGAGCGAGGAAGGATAGTGCTTCCAGAAACCGAGGGTTTGACCCTAAGCACGAACCAAGAAACAAACATTGGTCTGCAATTGATGAAGGTAGAGCGGCTGGGCGGTAAATATGGATCGTGTACAGACGGCAGATCATTTCTGGACACACATAACTTGAATTATACTGTGCAATTGTGCTACATTGTCTGTCAAATAGAACATATAGAAAGCGAATGTGGGTGTGTCCCCGTTTCGACACCCGATCGATACAAAACTGATCGACCAGTTTGTGACACATTTGCAAACAAGACCCTGGATTTATGCGTCGGAGGTACAAAGTTTAATGTTCTAAATGGACATGTTGAATGCGATTGTCCGCCTCGCTGCCAGGATCAACTGTACACATATACCTCGTCCGGTCGCCAATGGCCACATGAAAACTACTTGAGAGATGTCCTTATTGACGAAGTATGCAACCGAGGTTATGAGAAGCCGTTCTATCAAGATTTGTGCAAAAGGTATGCGGACCGTGAACTGACCGATGCTGATATGGCGAACATGAGTCGTAATTTTGCGGCAGTTAATGTTTATTTCGAAGACCTCAACTACGAGATGCTCAAGGAAGAACCAATGTACAACCCTGTCCGCTTCCTGTCTGACATCGGGGGAACCATGGGACTCTTCACGGGGGCGTCCATGCTCACGTATTTCGAAATTCTGCATGTGCTTGTGGCAATAGGAATTTTCTTCTGTAGCAAGCGACGCCCCACCGTACACAACATGGACTGATGTGGATCTTCATTGCAAACCAAGTGACGCCTTATAGGTAACAACGTGGACTAACGTTAGCTTTTACTTCTGCATTGACGTGCTGTTGGTAACGACCTAGTGTGCTGCAGAAACCGACGTTATGATACGACGTCAATATATTTGCAACGGCAAGCACCTGTCCAACGTGAACGATTTAAAATGTTGACATTGTCTGGTAGTTTTTAGTCTGGCAAAACGTATATTCTGAATGTCTGTTGCGTCTTGGTGTTCTGTGTGTTTTGTGATGTTCTGTGTGTTTGTTTTAGTACGGGCCATTTTGTCATGGTGCCCTTAAACTTGACATGTGTACATTGATTACAACATTTTTTTCTTTGAATATCTCTTCAATTTATAATATGTGCATCATTCCGTTTTGTTAAACATACACCGCTCATTTTGAACATATATCTATTAAAAGCCCACTGTGTCTATAGAATCTAAAAGACTGCTCGGCAAATCTGTACATCTGTTCGTTTTAACACAAAAATGTGTGCAAAGGTTTTCAACTTCAGCATGTAGCAGGACATTATTTTGTTTTTAAAAGATACACATTTTAGACGATGTTTTATAAATTTAACAAACTGTTCACATATTTTAAACTGATGAAAGGGGAAGCCCTTGTCTTAATTACATTTTACAATAACATGGGTTAGTTCAGGTGTTAATCCACCACATCTCTACTTTATGTATATGTTACAGGGAATGTGTGTAACCAAGGATTTCACGTAATCCCTGAAATTAAGGAAGTTCATGAAGTTCATGAATTACAAGCTTTGTAAATCATGTCAGGGAATACATGTAAACCCTGAAATGTTCTAGGGATTTCACGTTTTCCTGATTTTTTTTTCTCTTATTTTTACACATATTCCCTTACCACAAAATTATCATGTTTAAATTGTAAAATATGATTCATTGAGCTGTAAGGTTTTACTAGTTAAATGTTTTCACTGTTATGCATTGATATTTTTGTTATGAGAATGCTGTTATAGTGTTATAGCTTGTGTTTCCAAAGCATTATTATAATCCTATTTGTATGTTTGGCCTACATATGGGAGTTTGTATTATACAGTAAGATAGTTGCTGTTGGTTTGAGAATAGTAAAACAGTTCACCAATTTTAAAATCACAATCACACATGGAACCTCAGTTGATGTGCACGCATGGAAAAAAACATGGGTTCTAATGAAGTCAAATTTATTGAGGAATTGTACAAGTGGCAGGATAAAAAAATGAAAATATGTTAATGCCCAAAGTTAAAAACGAAAAGATACTTAAACTACTAAATTTTATGAAGATGCTATGCCTGTATATTTTAGGTCAGAATGGTTTACCTCCTGCATTTTAACCCTATTTAAGCAGTGAAACATACTCCCGTAAATATAAGAAACTGCCACATATAGTTTTTCATGCATGTTAAAATATTACATTAAAAATGAATTTATTGAAAATATGTGGCCTGCAAATTCGGCTTTGTTTATTTACGTTTCGACCCATTGCAATGAAACAGTTAAATACCTTGACTACAATCATTACTCTTAATTGACTCGGTGGTGCAATCGTAACGCATCCGCTTAAGGTGCCAGAGTTCTTGGGTTCAATTCCCGGCTCCGGCAAGGGATTTTATGTTTGATTTTTTGTTTTGATGTTGTTCTATGTTTACTTTTTTGTCCAAAACACATTGCGTGTCATACAATTTTGCAATTTCCTTTGCAAAGTTAATTTATTCAGTATACATATTGCAAGATTTTAGACCGATTATAAGGGTAAACATATACAGCAACTTTCAATGAAGGCAAAGAAATACGTTTTTACATAAATAATCAAATTAAAAAACTCTTGTTGTATCGAATTGAAATGGATCGAATCGAGGCTAAAAGTATTAAGTTTTAATTATTTGTGTATTGCGATAAATCTTTTTATCCCATATAGTTGTGGTATTCAAAACTTGCTATTCATTTCAGTATGATATATTTCATATGCGTAGCGATATAAAGAGTATTTCGTTTGTGAAAAACATACATGCTACAAATGATTTTGATTTGCAATGTATTCTTTTATTTTGTAACATTCTCATTATGTATTGTTCTATGCTTACGTCATATGTCTTGTATTTGTGTGTTTTTCTAAAAGTCTTATATTCAGCACTATATGTTTGTTAGGGTTGCTTACTTTGCTCTTTTGTAAATGATGTGCTTGTAAAATTAGTAGACTTGTTACCAAATATTTACAATAAATTTACGTATTGTAGTACAGACAATTATAGAACGTTTGAATACAAGCCATACGTTGTAATTATAATAATTGTTGTGAATACAAAGATGCCATTTGCATTTAACGTTTGCTGTAAATGAGTCAAGTGTTTGAGTTGTTTACCTGATGGCCATTGAATGTAAGAATATAATCGCTAATCAACATGATCTGTGTCAGCAATTCAGTCAGGGAATTTGTGTAAAAATTAAATAATGTTTTAGGGGTTTCATGTAATCCCTGGCGAAATCAGGGATTTCACGAATTCCCTAAAATCACCAGGGATTACGTGAATTCCCTGGTTACACACATTCCCTGTAACATATACTTAAGTGCAGTTAGAACGTTATTAAAATAGAGGCATGCTAACTTCACAGTCTTTGGAATTTAATCCCTATGGTCAACATCAAACCATAATAAGTAATGCATCGTTATGCAATTTCTAAGTTCTCCCTAAGCGGTAGATTGTCTTTGATCTTTTGGTGTTTTGATAAGGTTTGTCCCAAACAGAAAGTATGCTTTCTTTTGTATTTTCTAGGTCAAATTGTCACCTGACAGTATAATTGTAATTAAAATTGGCCATGTACTGTTATAAATGATCATGATTGACAGTTCCGGAACCGTCATCAGTCTTCGTATTGTGCTATTTGTTCCCGAGATCTGAAACATGTAAAAGGTGAAAAATCGGACGTAAAGTGTTAAAACTACATCACCAGACCAATCCATCTAGACGAAGTTAATATTCATACATTAACAACGCTTACCTACTTACATAATTGTGGAATCGATATACACTTTTCGAGCCCCAACTTGGAGCAATGTTAAAAGTTGTCCCGTCGATTTCCGACAGTCATAGTCTACGTTCAGTCTTATATCAACAATCAGACCTGCATGCGGTATCATTTATTATGCAGAAAAATGCAAAAGTAAACATTAAAGTCGTTAAACTAACAAATTATTTTCTGATGTTTTATGTATTTCAACTCAATATAAACAGATCGTATGCTAAAATTAAAAAAGAAGTTAGCTTAAAACACGTTTAGAATATTTTAAAGAAGCCTTAAAATGTCTATGATATCACAAATGTTCCTATATCAAAGGTTCTGTCATCATATCGACGTTTTTCTTTGACTGCTGTTGTACTCACAACTGTGACAGGTTATGGCTGAAACGACAAAATAAAAATCAATTAAGATATTGTGTACATCTATACAATTTTGTGTTCAAATGTATGTTTAACAGTTAAACACAAAACAAACAGTCTATATTACTAGACACTGGTTTGTTTTTATTTACTACAAACTACAAGACATTTGCAGTTACCATATTTAAAATACCAATGGCACCGCGATAACAGATCGTGGTTTTGATAGAAAATGATACATTATTAGTATATTTTATATTTAATTTTTGTATAGAACAGTTACAGAGACCTAGCCGACCTAAGTATAACCAGTTTGAAATGCACGTTCTTGCGCCAATATTTCAGCCAGAGGTAGGGAGCAATAAGCCGTAGAAAACAGTTCAGTATATAACATATTATCCTTATCTTAAATAAAAACGTTTTACATATTAAGAAGTATGTTTGGTATTCTTTGCTTCTTGTTAGGGCGTGTCTTGTTATGATTTGTGTTTTGTTTCGGTGCATACTGTCATAATGCTCTTAAAATTGACCCGGTCCCTGAGGTCTGCAACATGTTTTATCATTTCTTCTTTTTTATACTAAAGGGGAATTATAAGTTGGTCAATTGTAATCACTATTGTATTTATCAATTAATGCTGACCTAAAGCAAAATCTAAACGTGGTTCTTGCGTAGAAAAACAACGTTATATAATATAACACTTGTAAACTTACTAAAAGTAAAGATTAAAAATATCATATTTAGAAGCACTTAGATGCCTCACCGCGAATGTAGAATACAGTGCGGTCGTGACGCACGTGTGGTTCTGCGGGACGTCGTACAGGTAGCATCTGGCGAATCCGCCGCCGCTGTAGTACACGAGTTCCACACAGGCCAGGTTGGCCAGGCATAGTGAGTAACATTCCTCGATGTACATGCACTGAAGAGACACGACGATGATGGGGTAGTTTTGTAATATTTCCAAGAGAAGCCATGAGAAAAAAATATAATATCGAAAACATTATTTAAGTGAATAAGTCGGGTTACATATATTTATGTTTATAATTCCACTTCCCCTAGTGCACATCATAATGAGCGTGTTTTGTTATTGTATACTGGTCATATTGTTACAACAATGTTATATTCAATATGTCCTGTTTAACAGAATAAAAAATAGTTAAAATTTCAGTGCTATTGAATAGACTGACATTTTAAGAAAATGTAAAGTTAAAATGGCTTGTACCTAGCCTGGCAAGTCTGATCTTTTTTAAATTCTTTGTAATTTTAAAATAATACAGTTTCTATTGGTAGCATATTTTCACAAATAATAAATATCTTACATATTTAACTCGTAGATGGTCCTAATATTTACTGAGGCAATAATAGAGATTTATGTTTGAAAAGAAAGTAGAAACTGAATTAAAACAGCTTTACCTTTTAATCTATACATGTTTATGCTCTACTTTCTAACCCCACAATCACTCCCAAAACTTCAGACAGTTAACCAAAGTATGCCTCCTCTTATAATCAATGCGCATTACCATTCAGATATGTACAACAAATATTTTCTTTTTGAAAGTAGAAATGTTTCACCTTTTTAACAATACAGTTTAAAACATGATATGCAGGTGTATTAAAATTTGCCTCCAAAATTTTATGATTAACAACAGATTTTTAAGGGATTCAAGGATTCGTTCACCGGCTATGGCAAAAGTTTTGATGAAAGGGTTAAAAAGTAAGACATGCACAATGGAAGATATTGAATCAAAATACGTACGTCTTCATTGACAAACGTTTTATGTTTTACTTACAAAACTGTAAGATATCCTCCGTTTCTGCATGCCGTTCAATGACGATAAACATGTTAGTTCGATTCTAAGAATATATTGAGTTCAAGATCGACTGCGTAAAATCTATTGTTTTGGGAAATTAATGACTACTTACCAATTAATGTTATTTTGTATTACAACATCATGTATCTCTTTGGATAAAAAGCAGTATTTTACTGAAATGATTTTATCATGAATATTTGTTTATAAACATGAACAATTGACCATTTTCTGGCATCTATCTTTAGTTGTGCCTCTTAAAATTGTTGCCTTATTTTTGTCTGCAAGATGATAACGTGTCTGAGACGTTTATATTCTTTCATTAAATGTTAAACATGACAAGAAATACCAGTTTATATAGCCAAACTGCGTTTCCTTATTTACAAAAAAACTACAAAATCGTCGAAGCAACTTACGCCAGGGAAATAGTCTATGTACGACTGGTCGTTGTAATCGAAACATTTCGTAACTGGTGCATTAAACTCCTTCATGCTCAAAACAACTGCGTCATTGACGCCAATTAGTAAGGTCATTGTGAACACGACGCACGCCAAAATAATTCCGCAAGACATATTTAACACGTGAAGTGGTAGGTCAGAGACTTGTGTTTTAAAGACGAATTGCGTTAACGTCTAAAAATACTTGGTTTAAAAACAAAGCTTTGTGGACACCTGGGGTTTCTACTATTGCGTCCTCAATAGCTTTTTTTCTCATTATGCAATAACAAATAAATTGCTGTGTGAAAATCGAAACCATACGTCCTTTCGTCGTCACTGTTTGTCTTGAAAAAAGTTTGAAGTGTAAAAATGTTTATTTAAATATTGTAAACTTTTAATTTTTAATTTCTTGCTTTACTAACTTTTCTAAAGATATGTTCTTGAAAGACGAAACACAAAGAAAATAGAAAACGCTCATTGATTTGTCTTGTCTTAAACCGCATTTAGCGTTGCAATCAACATGCTGTGCGTATAGGGTTTTTGGATTCTATCAAAAGAAATAATTAAATGTTTTATTGAAAATTAATAGTTCCGAGGAAGACCTATATATTTTGACAAGTTCATTGCTATTCGATAAGGTGATTAATTTGATATCAGTTTTACCATTGCAAAATGCCAATCCAACATACAGCCCATTTGGTGAATGTATGTGTTACATGTAACCTATTTATAATGGCTGAAAATAAGTGAAGCGGTTAAATTGTTTATATTTAAAGTTGAAATGCAGTATCCGTACTAAAGATAATACGTTTAGCTTTTACTTGCTGGTGTTGCTATTGTTGGTGCCGTACCTGATAATTGGTGTTGTACACTGTTTGTGGCGAACTATCCTTTTAATGTTTTGATTTTAATTCACCACATCGGTATGAATAAAGCACTCAAGTTGAATCGTTTTCTTTTTTTATTATTTTACTATTTTTACACTGATTGAATTTTTAATATACTGAATGAATCATATTGAATATACTGAATATACTGAATGGAATTGAATGGTTTTCAATGACAACATACTTACTATTTATACTAGCTAAGATTATTCTAGATACAAATATAAATAAAACTACAAGTACATTCTAGACTA
>Ga0224511_10000553_pt1 | contig 18539 bp, 10 predicted proteins | sample SF_May12_sed_USG_2_FD_169988 | JGI IMG/M metagenome (GOLD analysis project Ga0224511, IMG submission 169988) | Sediment microbial communities from San Francisco Bay, California, United States - SF_May12_sed_USGS_8_1 | ecosystem: Environmental > Aquatic > Marine > Sediment | place: USA...
TATTACAAAGCGCTGTGTGTTTTATTTTTGATCGGTTCTATGTTTTCTTAATTAAATGTATGCAAATAAGCGCGACGTACTGCGGGAATTTAGCAGGTATTAATAATAGATCACATGTTAACAGAAAGCACTTTGTAACAAAATAAGTGAACTATCAATAACAGAATGAAAACGAACGTTTCTTTGTTATCTCACAATAAAGCTTTGGAAAGCACATGAATAATTAAGTAACGATTCCCATATAAGATATAATATGTATAGACGTTCTCATTATGCTGCCCATACCCAAATACAACATAATCTCGGACATCTACGTCGTTAGGGGAGTTACATGTGACGCATTTGGTAAATACGTCACTTATACAAATACAACATACACAGTTAGTCTTTTATTTAAATAAAAAAATTAAGTTGAACTTCCAGCATAAGTTCTACTACTAAGTTCCACTCTGAAACATACATTTGTCACATAACATAAACATAATGTGATAAAGAGAGAAAGCTACAACATAATTGACATATATGCATGAGGCAGTGTTTGTCATTGGATTTAAAAAATTATCTTATTAAGACACCCTATCAATTTTTAAAATTCAATTCAATTCGTTAATGGTGTTAACGGCCTCCGGCCCATACACATATATACAAATAATTACATACATATACATATTAAACAAACATATCATTTTTATAGTATGTACATTTTGTACAGGGATAAACAAAGAAACATATTAAGTTTATGAATAAATATTCATATGAATAAATATTCAAAAAGTCTTTTCTAATTTTAAATGCTTGGTACAAATAGCATGCTAGGTTTCTTATCACAGTTGTTGATTTCGAACAAAACAGTGAATATAACTTATCAATACAAGAATTTGTGTACATGGCTTGTTGTAAATACATCTCTCTAATACAGTTATACAAAGGGCAAATAAATATAAAATGAAATTCATTTTCAATATATATCTCCATTAAGGACAAAGACATTTATGTTCATCTAGTTGGTATTGTTTGTGTGCTATATAGAAAGACAATGTACACCACTTCTAAACATTGCTAATATCCTTCTCAATTTAACAATATCTATATCATAAACATATTGTTCAATGTAATAAGAGTTCTTATAAAACATGTAACATGTTTTCAGTTTACTATTATTTGCACACTCAATACGCCATCTTTGAATATACTGATCCTTTATTCTTTGAACATAATTATATATAAACAGTTTGGGGTCTTGAACATTCTGTAGCTCCCATACATATCCTAATCCATTCTTATACAGATGTTTGCGCACAAATGTAGCCAAATCAGTATGTTTATTATTATCATACAATTTCATCATAACATAACATTTCTTAACTAATCTATTATTAGGCATCCTAGTTATACGTATCCAGTACTTAATACATCTTTTACAGCTATCTAGATACTTAGGAAAACGTGCAAGATCACCTAACACAGAATTATTGCAAGCATATTTAGGAACGTTAAGAAACCTCTTGCATGCTGCAACGTGCACACTCTCTGTACACTGCATACATGTCAAACCCCAGATTTCAGAGCCATATAATAAAATAGAAGCAATTTTACTATCAAATATTTTTAAGAATGTTTTGTAAGGTATACATTCATTGTAAGAAAATGCACTTAACAATTTCAAAAGAGCTCTGTGTCACTTGTCTGTCATATTTTCAGCCATTTTATGTAAGCATAATCTATTTGTAAACATGATGCCAACATATGAAAAACTGTTAACAACTGACAAATGTTCTCCATCAAAGATCCATTTCTCTTTCTGAGATAAACGTCCTCCGCGTTTGAAAACAACTACCTTTGTTTTATTAACATTAACAAAATGTATTATTCGATTTCGCACAAGAAACCATCGCGTGCCCATTGAAACAGGATCATGGTCAGGTATTAAAGCTGTTGACCGAAAATGCCCACTTTGTAAATGTATTAGCAGTACTGCTGATGATTTTTACTATTTGCTAGAACAAAGGTGTCTTGAAAATGAGAGAAAAAATTATTGACAAAAATATTATTCTAATTCTAAGTTCTTCACTTTAGATCCAAATGTATTGTTTGAATAACCACTCAACATACATGTATATAAAGCTCTGCAAAATATAAAAGCAATAATATGTCTTTTTTAGATAGTAGTTAATCTGTTTCTTTGTTAATTGTCACAAAGTATAGTTGTGCGTATGTACTTTTGATTACAATTTTATATGGGAGTGCTTCTCCCGTTGAAATCGATAAAATATTATATTTTCATACATTGTTAGCTCCAATATCTACTTCAATGACTTGTATGTACATAATGCCCATAATACCATGTATGTCATTGTGTGAGATTATGTTAAATAAACTTGTATATTTGTTGACTGTCAAACACGCGAAAGGGAAAATGCGTCATGTGTTAAACTGTGGTGTTTAGGGATAAACAGTTTATTTGGGCGTCTTCGTAATATTAGTGGAATAGTATGACGTTCGGACATGTATCGTGCTAGCCCAAAAAAACATTGTTTATCTATATATGTTAGTGATTTAATTATAATTTTCAAAATCCATATATCCCTGACCTTTTCCAGAAAGTAATTATGTAGCTATATATTGATGCATGAGACCCTTTGTGATCATGTATATAAGCATGTAAGTTGATTATCTTAAAATGCATTTAAAGTAATGACATGCACTTAATTGAATTCTCTTATGAGTAATATTCTAATAACAATATTACCAAGCAGCCCTAGAGGTGAATATGGTTAATGGGATGGCCATTATTTTTTGTACTATTGCACTTTTTATCATTTAATAAAATTAACTCCCCAAAACAATAAAGCAAATGGTATTTGAGAGATGTTTTCCGATAGTCTGAATGCAGCTGGGAGGCCCATACATAACCAACTAGTCACTTATCTCATTGATATACTTTTCACCATAAAATGTCAGACTAAAACAAACGTGGTTGTGTATATTCCGGTTATTTCTGGATTCGTCTATGACAGATACCCCTTTGTTGGAGTTGAAATAGCAAAGGCTGCATTGGTGTGCTTAAATAACGACACCTAATAAATACCAATACCACGTCTAAATGGCACAGCTAGGAATTGGGCGGAACAAGTATTCCGAGACTGATCGACACAAAAACATGGCCTACATTATGTCACTTTATTGTTGCAAAACGACTTGCGTCTCTTTTTTGTATTCGATTTGTGGATTTTATCGAAGCCAATCTAAGCTCTGAAGCATTCAATGTTTGCGTGTACGAAATGTTTCAAAATACTGTTTTAACCGCTTTGACAATATTTTTGTCATCATTATTTAGGAGTAACGTGCATTCTAGTAAACGGTCGTGATGGTTATATATTTAATATTAAATAAATAATATTACTTAAGCAAACATAGGAACACAAAATTCAAACAAAGAAATATATGGTGTAATAGAAGATCATAAATACCAAGCAATAAGTAATATCTGTTGACATGGGCCTCATACATATTCTAGAGCAGGTGGCTTCGTTGATCATTTAACACTCCCTTCATTAGCAATACAAGAAAACTACGGCTATTTGATTGAAAATACCATCATATGTTCGCCATACTATTCCAACTTCATAGGCTACTAATTATTACCAGTTGTTACTGTGGATGTAAATATCCTCGTTCAAAGCTCGCGTTAGCGTTTACAGGTGACTAAGCATAATGTTGTTAATCGACTGGAAACGATAATTCATAATAATGACCTGTAGTTAACGATGTTTTCATGCTGTCAAAGACTGCCTCACGGTGATATCGTTGATTCATTACTTCTCCCTAACGTCTTTGATTCTACCATACGTGAGTGGTAATCTTTTTGTAATTCAGCGTGTATTAATTACTAGGTGATACACCTTTATTCTAGTTTTGTGTGAAAAAGTTAAAACAGAGAAAATATACTTAGAATGCCTCGTTCGCCCAGGATCCAATAATTATGTCGCATATTATATAAAAAAGCATAACACTGCCTTATCCTGCTTTAATATAATTATACCACATGAGTTAAGTGGTTGTTTTTAAAAAAACACACTAAAATAGCCACTTTTATAGACGTTAAGGCTAAAAGAGCAAAGGAAAACAAAATGTTGGCAATTACGGACAATATACGATAATAGCTTGCTCTATAACGTTGATATCTATTTGATGTTTGTTGTGCAAAAACACTATTAACTATTCATAACGGCAAATTTATTGCGTATCCGTAATGGCTACCAATCCTTTAGAAAGTATTAGGAGGTGGAACACTTACGTTATTTTGATGAATGTATTCCCCTTCTCATGTATCTATTTATGCTCTGTATCTTCTCACTCCCTACCCTTCTAATCATCCTTAAATGCAGTCCCCTTCGGTCCGGTCGTGTGCCACACACTGACAAACCAATAATATTTGTTCAAATCCTGTAATTTATTTGTTGACCCAGAAAAAAAGATTTGCAACGCATTTTTCAGCTCAGCATATAAATCACAGAGTTTAAACAAATTGACAAACCGATAAAAGGACACAATTATTAAAGTACTACTTCCACAAGATGCGATTCCCCAAATACGTTCATAACAAGAAAATACAGTGTTGGAACATTTACGTTTTTGGTGTGTCAGAGTCCAGTTCCGTATTTATGAATTTCCATGTTACACGTTCAGCATATGTTTCAGGTGTTGAACTACTGCCCTAAAGACATGAAAGCGGACCTGTGCGTACATCTGAACCGGAAGGTGTTTCTAGAACATCCGGCGTTCCGACTCGCCAGTGACGGCTGCCTCCGCGCCCTCGCCATGCATTTCACCATGACACACAGCGCGCCTGGTGACCTCATCTTCCACCAGGGCGAGTCGCTGGACGCACTGTGTTTTGTCATATCCGGGTCACTGGAGGTGATACAGGACGACGAGGTCGTTGCAATACTTAGTAAGTGATAGAACAAATCATGCGTAGTGTTATATAGTATCCACATTTAAAAATACAGTGCTAATATGAGTACGCATACAGTATTTAAATACATGTGTACACCCTATAAAATTCGTTCCTCTTTGCAGATAATTTATATTTGAGTAAAAACGAATAGATGGGCATGAGCTATTACTGCAAACATATTGATATTAAAGACAAGACAAGACAAGAAAAAGATGTTTGATATTTTTTATTTACGATATTGTAGATTAAACTGATTGGAACTCTTGCCAGTTTGTTCTGAAAGTGTCATTTAGTCGGTCAAGTGACCTCGACCACAGTGTTATCTTTAAAACGAAGGTTTAAAAAACGCCTGATGTATAATCCAACTAATTAAAAGACAGATGATACCAGTTTTAATCTGATTCAAACTGATCTCCTCGAATAACACATTACGCTGCATGTTATCTTAGCACACTGACGTGCGCTGTGTAAATCTCTCTGTGACGAGCCATTCAATCTGCAAAGCGCACTATTTTCAGACGCAAGTAAATATAATCAAATGATAAAGCCCTTCCAGGGGAGCGACATTTGCAACCAGTCTAAGAGTCACTAGGGGTGATGTATCGAAAACAGAAACTTCATCTTTATAATTGCATTATATGACATTATTATTTGCGGTTGTGACAGCCATGGCATTATTGCATTTTAGGTTTACATTGAACGCCGATGTCGGACGTAGATACTGTAGGAAATATTCTGCCCTGGATCACAATATAAATAATTCATTCAAAAACAAAACCCAGATATAATTCAGAGAACACTTTATTTAGCCGACGACAGAAGATAATTGTATCTGTAATTGTAAGAGCACAAGTTCTATCTTCGTCTTAAAAGGTAGCATAACAACGTTCTATAAACATTACAAGGTGCTGTTTTATAATGTCTAGATAAAACTAAGGCCCATTTTTTTCATTCTAGGCAAAGGCGACGTGTTTGGTGACAACTTCTGGAAGGAGGGCACGTACGGACAGTCCACGGCGAACGTGCGCGCGCTGACGTACTGCGACCTGCACACGATAAAACGTGACCGTCTTCTGGAAGTGCTGGAGTTCTACCATGCCTTCGCCAACTCGTTTGCGCGCAACCTCACGCTCACCTACAACCTTAGACATAGGGTAGGACACCACGTGTTGCATCTTGTATACATACATCTATCATCCTCAACCCCATGCCTCACACAGCAAATCTTTGTCATACAAACCGAAGGTGAAAGTGTTTGTTAAAAAGGCGAAGCTCAAATCCGTTATCCCCTGCTATCGTGTTACGCATTTTATTTACTAAACTGGACCGCAGATATTTTTTCTTTGCCGTGCTAATTATTTCATCTGCTGACGAAAGTAGCACAGGTTTCTGTGTTTGAGTCTGAATTGCTATCCTTAACTTGCGTCAGCCTCTAAGGTCCTAATTGATTTAAATTGAATCCGTATAAATAATTGATAAGGCAGTTTTAAACTACTGCGTTCCAATAATCGCTCCGTGTTTTGTTTCAGATAATATTCCGTAAGGTTGCTGACGTGAAAAAAGAAAAGGAATTAGCTGAAAAGCGGAAAAATGATCCGCCTCTAGAGCTGTCTAATGACCACCCTGTTCGGAAACTCATCTCCAGATTCAGAAAAATGGGGGACGGGAAAGGTGGAAGTGTAAGTGATCTAGAAAAGGGCGGGCCTAAATTATTCTCTTCGGGTGATAGACCTAGTAGTGGCAGCACGAAGGTGATTAATGTTAGTGAAAGCCCCGCGGTCAATAGTTTTACCAAAATTGGGGGCGGGGGTTCGAAATGGGGTAAAATATTAGCGGGAAATGGTGATGCAAAAAGCAATAACACTACAGCGTATAAACTGCCGGAAACCAGTGCACAGGAGGACGCGCTGAAAAAGATAAACGAGAAACCAGACCAAAGTCACGAGAACTCTCGTTCGATAATTAGAAATGTTGCCAAACTAAATCGAGTGTTGGAGAACCAACCTCCATCTATTGACGAAACCCCTGAGTTAGAGCAAAAGAATAATCTGAAAAAGACAGAGTCATTAGATAGTGGCATACTTAAAAGCAATAAAACCCTAGATCAAATAAGCAACAGTTCGGACGGTTCCCAGTGCAGTAGACACCACAACGGTGGTGCTCTGTCGGCCGCAGAGCAACAAATGCTCACCTCTTTATATGACATAAAACTTGAGTTTAAAGAGGAGATGGAGATTATGCACCAGAAAATGAACAGGATTGATGAACAGGTGTCTGAAATCCTGCGTATGTTTTCCCCTACCGCCTCCCAGTGTTCCTCTCAGACCACTTCCTGTGCGTGCCCACATGGCTGCTCTAAATTCACGTCTCCCCAAAACACGACCACGAATAGCGTGGAACACTCGCCGAAAACGTCGACGACGTCCTCGCCGCGACGGACGTCAAACGACGACGTACCATCTAGTGTTCAGCAGTCAGACTTGGCTAACATGTGTGATGATGTGATAAACATGGACCTCCAGCAATCAATGGACCATCACGAATATGATGCTAGGCCTAAGAAACACAATCCGGTACAAGATCGGGAGAAACATAAATCGCCAAAACGACATTTTTTCAGCAAGCAGACACATTCACAACCACAATCGTCATCTAGTCCTGATTCCTCGCCCCCACACGACGTCTCACAGAAGACGGGCCGAAACAAAATCAACCGAGTGTCGCCTGACTCGTCAAACTCAGACCGAATGTCGAGGAAAACAAACGCTGGTCAGGAATTGAACAGACAAAGCCTCCACGATTCATGTGAAGGTGCAGTGACGGCACGTGATATAGAGATTCCGATTAAAGATCAGGATTTAGAGCTTCTTTGATGGGCGGGGCCGTCATAGCTGTGATACAATTATGAGGTTGTTGATGTGTTGAAATGGCAAACGTGTGTTCATATCATGCCTGTTGTACACACCTTCGGTTAAACTCTACATTCCGTTGTCCTTTTCTCCTATCTGTGTTGTTAATTCAAGCTCAATATGTAAGATGTTTGTTATCAGTTGTTTGTTATTTATAAAATACGAGTTTATCAATACTTTTAACATTTATTCTATAAAACTTTCTTCAGTTTTTTGCGTGTAACAGTTTATGATTGGTGTTGAATGAAATGTACATTTGTACGGACATAAGGCAAAACGGTTTTTCAGTCAGAAGTACTAGTTTTATCTGGGTTACCCTATAGGTGAGAAATTAAACACACACTCATATTGGGAGAGGTCGATTGACATTTTGTCTCTTTTTTGCTGTAATTTCTTTTTAATAATTAAGTTCTATTTAATAAAGGATGCCCTTCTGGGATGTGTAACAAAGTACTCTTGAATCTCTCTTAATAAGCCACACGAGTATTCATAAGAAATATAGGTGAAGGCTTTATAATATCTCCCAGAAATGAATGGTTTTGTAGGTAAAGAAACTAATTATGTTACACAACTAATGGCTGTAGTCAAATCTAAATAATGTAATTATAGAAAGGTGCCTTCTATCTGTCAAGATGTCAAGAATAGTTAGGAAATTAACTCGTGAACAGCGATGATACTCAGGCTCTTGGCAATGTGGTTGTATGCGAGGAATGACATGTCAGTAATGTAACAAAGACATAAATGTTTAGCTTTGTTATCATGCCAAATTTACATATCCTGTAAACAAACTTCCTTGACGTAAGAACGTTTGAGGTCTAAATGAACGCATTAATTTCTTTAAACAAATGGTAAACCATTTAACATTTAAATTAAAATCGAATTAGTTGTAGTCATTTCAAATTAAAACATTCATACATTCGTTCAATAGTTTTGAATTGGTTTATAATGGTTTGTTCACACATGCATTATGTGCTGGTCTTCGAAGCACGGCAACTTCAGTTAATAAAACAGCTAATTCGAAAACCTACTTAATACCTGTCCGTCTGTTCGGCATCTTTTCGATTTTCATAACCATGCATTTATATGTATAATGAGTTTAAACGGCTGTTCTCATTACCATTATTATAGTAACATAAAAGTCCTGAAGAGAAAACCTCTTGTACAAAGTATGTGGTCCGGTCTGCCAAGACAAACATTCTTGTCATATCCTTCCTGCAAATGTAGGCGTTTTGTATGTGGGTTCACCCAATTTTTATTCTTTTTTAGATGTTTCCTCTGATATTAATGCACGTTTCTACCCTTACACATTCCACTGTTATTTTGCTATAAAATGTCGTTAAATTGTTACATGATTGTACGTTGTAATTAATATTTGTTAATCTGAAACGATTATACATTTGTTATCACATCTTATTAATTTGCATTTCCAATTAAAAACATAAAACGTTGAATTATTTGTGTTGCATTGTCGAACGATTATCTTTTTAATATTACAAACAGTACTACTAATGTTTCAGTGGCAATGATACATATTCCGTTTCAGAACATAACACTAAAGGCAGCCATTGAAGCACAATAATACGGAAATATTATTGAGTTCATTCCTCGAGATATAAAGGTCAGTTAAATTATGATAGCGTTGTTTAAAAGCCGACACGCTACCCCAAGGAGACAAAGTTCGAATCCCGGGGGGAGGGGGTGACACTTCACGATTGATTGCAGCAGGACTGATAACAATATAAATATACACTAATATTTATGTCAATGGAAACGCAGTAAGACTTTAAACTGTTTTTGTTTTAAAACACGGCTATATTCAGTCAACAACCAATATAATGTTCTTCTCAAAAACATCTGGTGGATTTAGTTATTCATCACAACCCAATCACCAATCTTTACTTGCTTGAAACTTTATATTTTTGTTATATTATAAAAAAAGTAGTCCAATAAATTATATATATGAAAAGATACAAAACGTGTATGATGGTAATGAAAAAAGTCAATATCCCTGACTGCCCAGGTAAATCAAGGTCAACGGCCAATACTTAATGTCATCTTATAACGAACATTATACATAAGACAAATTAAATGTCATTTTATAAGACCTCATTTTTCATATAACTATCTGAAGACCTCCCTTTCAATCGAATGTAATGTTGATTAATGGGATAAATCTTACACAAAGGAAACTTCCATACGCATGTCCTGATAGTATGATACTAAGTGAACATTGGTTGCCCTAATGGTTTTATATGTATATTTTATTCCATTGATAACTGTATTCCATCTGCATTATTCTGTCAAAATTTCTAGTACTGTATTCACAAAGTATTTCTTAATACACCATTATTATACTCAGATACTTTTTACGACACGCAACTTGTGCGACTGGTGTTGGTCTACATTATGAACAGGAACATCACAACGAGCTTGATGTATTAAAACAACACAATTTGAGCATACCCATTACCCCACATGTCGTAAACTATGATCCTGTCACGAAGCAAACTGATCACGATCTGGTTTATCCAATGAAAACACTTCAGAGATATTACGGCAGCAACCATTGGCGCGGGGTCATCTGGGCAAGAATGATAAACCCAAGGTGAAAGTCGATTAAGAAGAAATACCTACATGTAAAGGAATAAATGAAAACATACCAGACATGCTTTTTGTTTCATTATATGTAACTAACATACATAAATCTATACACTTTAAATAAAATGGAAGATTCATAGTGAGATATATTATGAAAATAGTTTCAAACTATTAAACTAATTGTTTTAAACTATTTAACGAGCGCGACCTGTGTGTTTAGCCGGGACAAATATCCTGAAATCGTAACCCTGCACGTATTTTTTAGGCTTTTTCTCAGGTTACGGAAATGCCCGAGTAGTTACGGTTGTTCACGATGGACACTGTGATCTGGTTTTGCATACTCAGTAAGACTTTGGTTGTAAACTCAGTTGGATACATGTAGTTCTGGCTTAGTAAACTAGGTAAGCCTAGGACATAACGTTTCACACTCTTAAAAAAATTCTAGCATTTCTAAACACCCTGAACCATTTGCTAAAAAGCATGCCGTGTTTTAGTATCCATGCAAACGACTTCAACGTGTCCACTTGAGCAGGTACATAGAGTTAGCGGCGACCAGAATTGAGCAGAGCCATCTGGTTTTTGCCTTAACAGTCGCTAAAGTACGAAACAGTAAAGCTTTGAACAGATTTTTTCTGTCATACACGTTGGAGTATTGATAGAATCTTCCAATGTTCTGATCGTTGTATGGAAAACTTTAAAAAGAGGAAATACTCTTGAGATGACTTTGTCATTCAGTTGAAATACAATAAATACAATTACAGGCATTTCAAAATAAGATTAAATATTACTTCAACATTTTTTTATTTTATTGAAACAATTCTTGATGCCTGAGAAGAGCGTAGAGCAATGAAAGTACAATTTGAAAACGATTCAAAGCCTTACAAACGACACCATTAGCCAAAGAAAATGAAATCAGGTCAAGACGGAACGAGACGCGACAACAGAATTTTAAGTGTTTAAACACAATGGCGTACTGTGAAAGCCAGACTGTCATTTCCGTACCTTTTGATGTTAGACGATATTTCAAGAGTTTTTTCTTGTAGCTCGTTTAAGTTGTGACCTGCATGCATGTCCGTTCCCCTCTTTCTCGGACTAGTAGTAGTAAATCACTTCGGGCACTGGCACAGAGCCACAAAACCGCCTATCCCCAGGCTTGCTTGGTACATATGAACGTACACTAAAAACGTGGAGATGAAATACAAATTGTCAATTTAGAAATAATTGCTGTTTTTATTAAATAGTCTACATTTTATCGCGTTTAATCGTTTAAAGTGTCTTCATTGAGTCTTTTTATAGCGAAAACATTTTCATATTGTGTCTCCAAATGAAAAGATTTATTCGTCGTGTATGGTTATCAGTTATAATAATGTAGCATTGATATTGAAAATGACTTGCAATTCTTAATTGACAGTCGACCTTTTCAGTAATGTTTTATTTTTATTTGTCGCTTAGCTTGTAAGTGTCTGACATTTCGATGTGGTAATTGTTAAAAAAAATATTTAATAAATATTTAGCCTGAAAAGCAAGAGTAAATTATGTGAAAACAGTAGTAAAGATTTTGTAAAAAAAAAAGCTCATTTGAAAATGACAAATAAAGATTAATTGTTTTTTTTTTCTTTAAACATTCAGCTTATTTGTTTATCTAATTTTCTGTTATTTCTTTTTTATATTAAGTCGTGTCATAATGTCAAAGTAGAACATGTATATATTTTTAAGACACACATTGATCAATTCATATCATCTATGTGGGTTTTATAGTTCGCTTATCATTGTACCATCCAACCCCTGTTTTATCATGCCGTATATACACCTACACCGTATCCAATGGTTCTACTTGTATGTTCATTAATGACCTTTACTTACACTTGTTCAAAAGTATAGTTTTCGTTCAAAACCATGACCTTGCGGTTCCTTTCAGGGGGAAGCAAGTTGTCTTCTTCTTTTCTGTCATTTTACGTTGAAAGGCAAATAGCTGATGGTGAAATCAACACGTCACCACAGTTGCGTGTGTGATGCATGTGTTTATTTTCTGTTTCCAGCGTTATGGAGTACCTGATAGATTTATAATACAAAGTTCACATCTTGGAATTCCAGAACATGCTCAGTTGATAAGGCGACTTCTTTCTGCTGATCGTGGCCGACCCCACCATAACTGTTTAAGCCGTGACAGAAGATCCCGAACGGGAAAACCTCACAAACGATTCCCTTTCTATCTCATATAAGTGATCTGATTGCCAAGATTGCAGATGCGAAGGAAGTGGTAAAAAGCGACCGACGAGAATGCGAATGATTGGGCATCTTATGGTGATCCACCTCCATAGGTTACAACCGTCACATATATATATAACATATTACAAATATACAACACCTTGAAGGCATTGACGGTGTAAATCATGTATGAGTTCCTGAGGAGCACATTGGTCTAATATAAACGATAATATGCATACCCGGCCAAACAAAAATGTATATTCCCCACTTCTTACTGGATATATGCATTTTCGAAGATTTCAACAACAATGCTTATTTGCTGTTGTAACTTTTTTGATATCCCCCAAAGACACCTCGTATGTGATAATAAATAATGAATAATGTTATGTTAATTTGTTAAAATGCTATGCCTGTATCATTTCACTACAATTGTTTACAACTTACTTTTTAACCACAGGTAAGCAGTGAATTATACTCCAGTAAACATGAAAAACTGCCAACTATTATATTATTATAGTTATCCATACATGTTAAAATATTACACAAAAACGACTTTGCCCGCAGATTTGGCTTTGTGTGTTTACATTTAGACCCATTACATTGAAACAGTTAAATAGCTTACCTTCAATCGACACGTTCAGCATTTTAGTGGTCTAGTGGCTACGCTCCAGACTGCGGTTCAATAGGTACCGTGTTTGATTCCGGACACAAGAAAGGTTTTTTATGTTTGCTTTTTTATTTTGTTGTTGTTATGCTTTTAATGTTAAAATAACATTTTTACATGAAATTTGGCAATTCCTTTTCCATGTAATTTAAATAGTAAATACTAAACCTACTGCAAAATTTGTGACCGATTATAAGGGTATCAATATACAGACCTAGCGCTTTTAATATTTGAATTGCTGATATTACCTAAATATGAACACGCCGGTATAGCGATGGTCTAGTTGTAGAGCTGTTACTTCATGAGGGGATGTCTCGGGTTCAATATGGACCGCGTCATACCAAAGACGTTATAAAACAGTTGCAGATGCGTCCTTGCTTAACGCTCAGCATATAGATGAGACATCTGGCTTCTGTCTTCTATATCCTCATTTACAAATTAGATGGATGGAATCTGTAATAAGCATTCTAGAGTGATTTAGTTAGAATCATTTGTTTTGCGGTGGACTTAAAATGAATCTGTTTATTTGAGCCACAAATCATAAACACTTTTTGTTCAATGTTGCAAATGCAAAACCCGGATTTGTAACAGTTAAATGACACACACTTGTCATATCAATTGCTGACTGGATGATTTATGAATGCTAAACTGCAATGACAGGACAGCGGTATATAAGATACACAATAGACATAAGAATGAAGGCCCGTAGAATCTTAAAAAATATCTAAATAATATAAACTGCTACCTTTAGATGTTTTGCGAAACAAAGAGGTATCTGAAAAACCCTAATAAGAAATGACTTTAGAAGCTTTAGTACCTAATTTATCGGACCGTCATAACAAACTTATTATTTTCACAAATAACGAGATCAGCGAAATTGACCAATAAAAGTTGATATGATCGGACAAAACTATGTCATAAACATGATATAGTGATCGAAGAAATGTAATACAATGTCTCTGAATGGCGTCCAATAATCAAGTTCTAAATTGCATTAGTTCACGGTTATGAAAGTGGCCATGACGGTAGATGGCACGTAACTCATCGCAAAGCTGAAGAGAAAATTGAAATAAGGACACATATAGCATAACCATTAAAGCCCTAAATTACAACGACCATTAAAACATGCAAACCATGGCACAATATTAAAGCAAACAAACTTACTTATCTAACCCTTCACGTGTTCCGCCTAAATTTACAAGATTTACTTCCGGGTGTTCAAGCATTGCTACAGGTCTCCGTAAATTGTCACCAGTGATACAAATAGAATTGTACAATATGTTTACTTTTGAAGTGCTAACCAAGAAGAAACATGTGTTTAGGATTTCTATTTTTACCACATTGTTGATTTCAATGGTCAGTTCTGTATACATTATGACTAAAGGAACTTTCTACATTTGTTTGTAATTGTTTGAGGCTTAGTACATTATAATTATTTCAGTAACATTTTCAAAAGTGCTTGTAGAAATTTCAATAAATTATAACCAATATGGTTAGTTCAATTTTAGCGGTTAAGCCTTTTGTCTAAATGCATTTCTAAATATCTAGGCTCTAATTTTAGCAGAAAATAAAATTCATTGCAAAAGTCTTTAGATATAGCTCATTTATGTTTTGGGTACAAAAGGTTGGTGCTAGGAATAGCGTTAGATTTAAAGACAACACATTTATTCAAAAGTTATGAAAAGTTCAGCACTTAAACGTAGTAGGTTCCGTTGCAAAAATATTGTTTCGATAGTACTGAGTTACTGTGTACGACTTACAAGGCCTAACATAATGAGAGTAACTAATGTTGCCAACATGTATTTGATTGCCTTTGTCTGGTATCAGGAGAGTCTGCGACAATAAAAGCCATTTTGAAAAATGGGAAATCCACATCTCGATAAAATGAGAGCCTCTGTCTTTATTATACCTCATAATTACTACACTATTCCTATCGGCGACATCATTTGCGCACGTATTGCATTTTAAATCGTTCGTTGAAAGGCGTTGGCAGAACTATGACATTGTTTACGTTAGACGCCCACTACACAGAAACGATTCATACCCAAGTATTGTTTGTGTTATGATCATGTTTATTCTAATGTTTTTGTCTCTCTGTTTACTTTGTCTTAATCAATCTGTATGATTATTTTGTGCTTTCATATTTATAAATGCATGTCAAAGAAAAAACATTTTATTATTGGTAATAACGATTACAAAACGAAACAGATCGTTTCTTTGTTTTCACACAATTAAACTCTGGTACACACATTAATTATTTAGCGACAATTTCAGAATAAGGTGAAGCTTATTCCTATAGGACATAACTTATTCACTTGTAACAATTATTTTCATTATTATTTGACGTTCGTCTAACTATGTCTATTTTGGTGAATTCGGTCAATTACGCAGTTCTGTACCTATTTGCCTGAAGCTAGTTAAATGATTATTGTACTTGTTTTATAATATAAACAGATTATTTTAGTAGCACAACATTGTGTGTTTCTAGTAATATGGGAAATTATTTGCGTAATGAGCATTTGCCTTTTGTATGGATATTCGTATCCAAGCTTGATCTATTTTGTACTTTTCCACTTCCACAACAACAATACAACAACAATACTCGACTTTGCACATAGTTAAAGCGCATTCAACTGAATATTGTTTGAAGGAAAATTCTCAATAGGGACAGTTTGGTTAATATCGACACTAGACAGCCTTTAAAGCGTGTGGGGATATAGCGGACGTACGACTCTTGATTAGGATTAAGAACGATACTATTCACTGTAATGTAGTTGAGATACAATTATCAATCAGATTATAAAATAGTAAACTGTTGGTGCAAATATTATGTTGAGCGTGTCATAAGTCTCTGCAGTTAAACAAAGGAAATTGAAGTCATTATTATGATCATTTTATTAATAATCATTTCATATTATCCAATGACATTACATGTATAATAATGCAAAATCACGAAAGGTTAACATTTACCCATTTTGAGCTTCTGTCGCAGTTATAGGTTAGCTTTAGAAGGAATGGCACTGATTATTTCTTAGTAATATTTGTGCAACTGCAATTACGAGTTAATAACTTGGTTTCTCATATTTTGTTATGTTCATCTGTTAAGATAAAGGGCATAATCAGTCACCACAAAATGATGTCCTGCCATAAAATTGGCGTTTAACGAGGATCTGAACACTAGATATAAATAAAACTAAGTCTTTATTAACATTGATCGAATGGAGTTCAAATGTCCTTACCTTCAATTAACAGTGAGTTCACTGGATTAACAAGAGATATTTTAATATAGAAGAAAGTGCGAACTTGTTTATTTTGGCTTTTTGCTTTCTAATGATGCTCATAAATATGAAAAAGGAAAGATAATTTTTTCTACAACATTTGCATTCACTATTTTTTCTGTAGGAAAAAATGATTGTTTAATTTGTGTATTGTGCGGCGCTCTGTGGCCACATCGATGGCGCTACATCCGTTGTCAACAGAAACAACATTATAAAGAGAATTTTATTTGTGTAGTATTTTAATACACGCTTTAGAACAAACGCACTGTGTCCAATGTGAGTACTGTACGTGTATGTCATCGAGTGTTGATTACTGCTGTCAAACTGCTTTAAAGAGATTTCATAAGTGACAACACTGCTCAAAACCGATCATCTCATCGCAGATGCTGTGATGTGATTTAGGAAGCGCATACAATATTTTTAAAAGAACAGTAAAAGAATCAATTACAATTAGAGCATTAATTGCAAAACAATTAAAAAAAACACATTTTTTTGTGTATAAGCTGTCTATTTATTTCTTTAAATGGCAACACCACCAATTAGGTTAAATATCTTTCTTTTGCGTAGGAAGCCTCTTAGCGCCTCAGACGTTTTAAGGGTGTGTATTAGTGTTTCCGATGTAGGATTTACCCCACGTTTTTCCCCTTATGGCACGCAATATAGCCCTCGCACGTTTTTAAAATATGTATTTTAATAATAAAAAGTATGAAGAAAATAGAATATAATATACCGTAATAATAGTAAATATAAGAATTGGTTTCTATTTTCGTGCGCATATTGAGTATAAAAGCCCAGACCTAGGTTTGAAAATTTCCCGAGAAGCGATAGCATGTTACATGTCATAATGCTATCATAACGCGTTGAATAAAGCTGCTAGATTCTGACTATGTGTTATTCACATTTTACAGAGGATCGATTCTAAGCTACAGAGCGTCATTAAATAATGCCTATTTATCGTGCATACAAACATATCTTTAAAATGGAGCTTTTACGAAAGTGGTCATTATGGTAAATGATTACTAAGTGCATGTCAGCAAAATATGTGGGCATTTTGCAATGAAACGTACGTTTTGTTCCATAATAACGATTAGTCTATGACTGCCAAAATAAAGTACAAATAACAACACTTTAACTGGTATGTTCATGTAAGTAATATTAAACAAATAATATCAATATTTGTTAAGCTCCGATATTAAAACCAATAAATAATTTTGTTACCAGCAGATAAATTTTGTTTACAATAATTGCTCGTCATAAAGATACATAATTGATTTTTCAGTTATATTGCACATCAATATGTCAATAAATCAGTTAGGGTTAATGATATGCTAAATGTCATATACTCGTAAAAGTAACGTAAAAATATATGAGATGTTCCTCTGCCCATCGCTTCTCAATAATGTTCAAGGACGCAGATCATCGCTTGCTGTTGAAGGAATCCAGTGGTGCCGATTATTATAAAGGTGCTTGATTAGAAGAATGTCTTTGACTTTGGCTTAAAAAACATATTTGCACCAAGACCTAACTCTTACATTGTTGTTCCTTGTGTCTTTTGGTACTATTCGTAAAAGATTAAGTCACCAAAGTCACGCAATAAACAAGCATCAAAGTTAGTGTAAGGTCTTTTATATGCAGCTATGTCATAATAAACTAATTTCACGACGGGTTGTCTACCAAACTTTCAAGCGTTCTTGTATCCAACGGTATGGCTACCACCTTTTAAGTCTTAAGAATTTTTTTCTAAAATACTTTTCACTTTTGTTGTCAATCAATTTTCGTTGTTTTAAGTTATGATTTCTGTGGTCACATAAATGGCAATATTACATTTTGCTAACCTGAATACATTCCCTTAGAAATAGGGAGTTATTTATAAAATCTGCAATTTCTTTATCAAGTGTAGGATGAAATTACAAGCTTATAAT
>Ga0224511_10000554_pt1 | contig 18531 bp, 20 predicted proteins | sample SF_May12_sed_USG_2_FD_169988 | JGI IMG/M metagenome (GOLD analysis project Ga0224511, IMG submission 169988) | Sediment microbial communities from San Francisco Bay, California, United States - SF_May12_sed_USGS_8_1 | ecosystem: Environmental > Aquatic > Marine > Sediment | place: USA...
TCACTTCAACGATCCGACTTCGATTATCCCTTCGTTCAATTCATTACTAACCTTTTAGTCCATCGCGTCGCAACAACTCACTACAAGCGATGCCTCCTACGTCGGCACGCTTGAGTTCGACGTTATGTGTTTTAGAGAATTATATGGCGCGCAATTCTACGGAATATCAACCGCTGAAATTGAATCCAAAAATTGATATCGAGAAATCGAGGCCGCTTCACAACGTTGATCTCCTTTTGCGCGATTCGCATTCGATGTTATTTCTACCACGGAATGACATCGCCGCTCTCAAGAGCGGATGCAACTATGCAATGATAATTGTGCTTTGTAGCGTTCTGGGCGGATTGTCCCGAACTATATATCCAAGGAACGTATCGTCTAAACCACATGAGGACACAGATAGGCGATGCTTCCTGGAATTATTTAAGCGTATGCCGTGGGGGAGTGTGCAGCATGACTGGATCCCACGCGATACTGCCGCTGAACTACTCTACGATGGGTTTAGAAACCCTCTTGTCCATGAACTTGGTACTGATGAAGGCGGAAAGATCAATAAGAAACCACTGCCTCATGAAAAATACGTTGTCGGCAAACTTGGCAAGGTGCCTTCCAGCATGTCGTTAAAGAGCGTTCTCAATCGAGATAAATGGAATGATGACTGGGCTGTAATGTATTACAAGGACAGCAACCAGAAGAAAGTAAAGATTTCGCTGGTCGGCCTATATTTCTTAACAAGAAAGCTAATAGAATCACTGACGTTCGATGACGACTTGATCAACAAGAATGTATTTTTACTCCGTAAGTAATATGGTTGCTTACTATTACTTAACACATAACAACCGCTTCACGGGCGGCGTCGCTAACGCGCCGCCGCCCGTGAAGCGGGCCGTTACTCATGCCTAAACAAATCAATGGGACTCAGGCATGTGGCCTTGCGCGCCGGAAAATAACCGAAGACACCATCCATGGCGGCGGAAAAGATAAAGGCAACAAGAGTAATAGCGGGGTCGAATACAAAGGGTACGCTTAACATGGGTGATACCAGGAACTGGCGCAGGGCAGCGCGCTCCAGTGCGCCGGATGGCTGATCCCTATCCGTTACGCCCGAGTAGACGGGTAGCAACCAGGATCACTAGCTGGTCAGTCTCCGGTAAATGTCGGATACCTTTAGCGGTAACTGATTGACTTTATCAATTACAGTAAAGGCGGCGTCGCCGTACATATGGGGCAGGTAGTCTTTTGCCTCTGTGTCGATGGTAATGCAATAAGGGTGGATGCCTGAGCGGCGCGCCTCCACCAATGCACGGCGTGTGTCTTCGATGCCGTAGGCACCGCGGTAGTTGTCGTAATCGTCCGGTTTGCCATCGGAGATAGTGATTAATATGCGGGTGCGTGCCTCGACATCTTGTAGAATTTTGGTTAAGTGCCGGATGGCGAAACCCATGCGCGTGTAATCTTTCGGCGTGATGCCTGTGATGCGTGCCCGGATTTCTTCATTATAGGTTTCGTGAAACTCCTTGATCTTGTAGATCTCACAGCGCTTACGCGCCATACCGGAAAAACCGTAAATGGCATAGCGGTCGCCCAATGTTTCCAGGGCCTCAGCCAATAAAACCAGTGATTCCCGTTCTGCCTCATTGATCCAGCCTTTGGTAGAACCGCTCATGTCCACCATAAAAACGACAGCGATATTGCGTTCATTGCGGTGCAGTCGGGTGAACAATTGGTCGGACATTTCACTGCCGTTGCGTGACTCGGCCAGGGCTTGCACCAGCGCATCGATATCGATACCGTCGCCGTAGGTTTGGCGATTGAGTACTCGGTCCTCGTCACGCATAGCCTCAAAGGACTTGCGCAGGTGTTTGATCAGACCGCTGTATTTACGCAAGGTGTTTTGAATAAAGTCATCGTAGACCGGGCTGATGGTTTTTTCACGCACAGCGCACCAGTTCTTGCGGTAATGCTGGCGCCGGAAATCCCATTCGTTATACAGGAACGCGCCTTCTTCGTGGTAGGTGCCTTGCCAAACCTCATCGGGATCGACTTCCTTCTCTTCATAAAGTGATGGGTCGTATTCCCCTGGCCCGGCGGCAACCAGATATTCGTCAGGAATATCACCCAGGTCCAGTTGAATAGAAGTCAGTAGTTTACTCAAATGATCAGGCAGCGGTACGGGTTGGTCGTCCAGGGTTAGTTCCATGCGGAATCCTTCCGGCAGGGTGTGATCGGAAATCTTGCGTGTGCGGAACTGGTGTTCCCTGGCTTCGTGTCGTGCCGCCTCTTCCTTTTTCAAGTCTTCCAGAATCTTTGAGAGCGCAACACGGAAGGCGGCTTTTTCTTTGGGTACTCGGTTCTTTAAGCACTCCGCCACGCGCTCCGGATTCAATGTGCCTTGAAAACACTGCGGCGCTGGTATATTAATCTTATGCAGGTGCTCGTGTGTCAGCGCCAGTGTATCTTGGGATGTTGCGCCCGGCTGTATTAACGGCTGGGTAATGGATTGCCATGATGCATCATCATACTTTTCATTGAGTTGTTCCTGTATGCGTTGCATTACTCTATACAGTCCCGGCAGTTCGCGGGCGATGCAGGCTTCCAGCCTGACTGTTTCCAATGCATGAAACAATGCCAGAAACGGTTCTGGATGCGGATGTTGTGCCGCCAGTTCGTACAGTGGCACATGAAAAGTACCAAAGCGAGTTTGTGCCCAGAGATAGGCCGCTGACGCTTTGTATAATAAGAAATTGTCTTCTGGCGTTGCCAGTGTAGCGATAACCGGTGGCAGATAAATTGTCTGCGTATCGGTGTAGGCCTGTTCCGCTTCTTCGATCTTTAACTGTCTTCCGGATAAACCGTGACAGAAATGCAGCAGCACTGTCGCATGGTCCTGTAACACCGTGCCTACGGAGTGATCGTGGCTGTATTGGATAAAATGTTCAATATTTTTGATGAACTCCATGGCTGGGTGCAGCCCGCGCTGGTCGTAGGTGTCCATGGCATGTAATACCCATGCCTCGATGACGCGCCGTTCCTGTTTGTTTAGAAACTCAATGGCGCGTACCGTAAATTGATAGGCTAATTCAATATTGGTACTGGACATGCGCTGCACCCACATAAGCATAAAATCCTGGTCGGGCCGGGGCAGTTGGGCAATGGCCTGTGCGGGTGTACTGGTTTTGAGAAAGGAGAATTCCACTTCCAGCCATTCATTGAGTTTATGCTCAATGTAAGCGGCATCGAGTGGTGGGAGATCAGCCATGGGTGGTGATTAGAAAAGTGACGAGGACAGCTCGGCAATGCCTGCAAGCATTTCATCGTCATCGGTCAAGGCCTGGGCAATGGCAGCATGACAGGCAGTCACCGGGGAAATACCGTCCTTGATTAAACGTGCGGCATGCACCAGTAACCGGGTGCTGGCGCCTTCTTCCAGACCGCTTCCTTTGAGATTGCGTGTCATGCCGGCAAACTTCACCAGGCGTGCGGCCTGCTCATGGGGAATACCGGTTTCTTTGGCGATGATATTGGTTTCCAGTTCAGCACTTGGGTAATCAAATTCTAATGCCACAAAACGTTGGCGCGTGCTCTGTTTGAGATCTTTTAACACGCTCTGATAACCCGGGTTGTAAGAAATGGCCAGACAAAAACCCGGTGGCGCCTGCAGGATCTCACCCAGTTTGTCGATGGGTAAAACACGCCTGTCATCGGCCAAGGGGTGGATTACCACGGTGGTGTCTTTGCGTGCTTCCACTATTTCATCGAGATAACAAATACTACCCTTGCGCACTGCGCTGGCCAGCGGGCCATCTACCCAAACGGTCTCGCCGCCCTTTACCAGAAAGCGACCCACAAGATCGGAAGCAGTGAGGTCATCGTGGCAAGAGACCGTTACCAGTGACTTTTTCAAACGCCAGGCCATGTGCTCAATGAAGCGGGTCTTGCCACAACCGGTAGGACCCTTTAACAGAATGGGAAGCTGTTGACGGTAGGCCGATTCAAAAATCTCAATCTCGTCCCCGATGGGCTCGTAGTAGGGCTCCTCATCAATGAAATACTCGTCTGTTTTTAGTGCTCGTGCGGTCATGCTGGATCCTTCGTCTGTCTAAGTTCTGGCCCGTATTATCACTGATTAAGGCCGACTAACCAATCTGTGGTTTATCGGTTGCGTAAGGGTTGAATTATCGGTGCAATCCTGCGGCAATGAATAGCACAAATATGCGTGAGTATCCCCACCATCCGTGCCGTTACTCATGCACCAGGGGGTGATTTCAGGTTACCTGTTGCTGGTACTGGTTAGTGCGGGAGTCTCACTACAACTGCAGGATGTGATCCATGGGATTAATACCCAAAGTGCCGGTAGGCAGTACCTTGCGGATCTTGATCTCCTGGCCGGAGATGGTTTTGTCATTGGCGATATCCGTATAGACTTTTTCCCGATAGGGGTGGTGCTTGTCATTCAGTACCAGCGCAACTTTTGGTTTTAGTCGCCGCGAACGGTTAATAGTGACAACAACGCCAATGTCCCCGGTGCTGAGTTCAACCAGACTACCGATAGGAAAGATGCCCATGCAGCTGATAAACGACTCCACCAGTTGTTTGTGAAAATCTTTTGTGCGCCACTCAAACATGGTTTTTAGCGCGGCCTCCGCTGATACCGCTTTTTTGTAGGGACTGTCGCTGGTAATGGCATCGTAGACATCAATGATAGCGCCGATAGCACCGGCAGTGCTGATCAAGTCCCCCTGTAATTTATTGGGATAGCCGGAGCCATCGTGGCGTTCGTGATGTTGCATCGTCATGTCTATCACTTCTTTTGGCACAGAGCCGGAGGCTTGAAGCAGTTCTCTGCCCTGGTTGACGTGGCGCTGCATGATATCGAATTCCTGTAGCGTCAGTTTCCCTGGTTTATCCAGAATCTCCTGAGGTACTTTGGCCATGCCAATGTCGTGGAACAGGGCTGCGAGGCCTAGCGTAATTAGATCTTCTTTCCCGAAAACCAGGTGCCGGCCAAAGGCCAGTGCCAGCACTGCCGTGCGGATGCTATGGAGTGCTGCATAGGCGCTCGTCTCTTTTAGTTGTCCCAGGCATACCAGGGCGTCAGGATTGCGTACCGCGCTGTCGACCATTTGCTCAACGACTTTTCTGGCCAATGGCAGATTAATTGTTTTGCCTTTCTGTATATCTTCCTCGGCAGCAAGCATCAAATCCCGGGCATCCGATTCGATTTTGCGGGCTTCGACAATTTCTTCTTCGAAAGTGGCAATGTCTTGATAGGGGCGGGCGTGGGCAAGATGGACGTTCACCGGCGCCTCCGCCAGTCTGCGGAAGTCACGCACCAGCTGCTTGTCTTTTTCATCCAGGGCGCGGGCTCGCGTAACTGCTCCCTGACCACTGGCCTGAGGAACAAAATCCAGTCCTAGTTCGTTATCGATAAATACGTAGGCGCAATGCTTGGTCAGTGCCGCCAAGTCTTCCTGGCCCCGAATCTCAAATCCCTGAAACAAAAATGGTGAGTCAATCCAGGGGCGGTCAAGCTCCGAGACATACATGCCAATTTTCAGGTCTCTGACGTCGACTTTCTTTTTCATTTAAGAAGACTGTAGCACAATCCTTTTGGTCAAGGACTCGGTCGCTATGTCACGGGGGGTACTTCAGTAATGCAAGTTGATTGGCTAGCCAACCATCAAATCCAGCAAGGGATAGAATGTTTGGTTCTCGCGCCTGATCCTTGTTGTCAGGGCATCGAACAATACCTGTGTGGCTTCAATAAATGCTTCGGGTTCATTTTCAATCGCGGTCTTGTTATGCCATTTCGACATGTAGACGCTGAAGAACGTTTTGGCCATGGTTTCCATTTCATTGGTAAAGTGCTGCGTGGTGGTCCGGATAAGTTTATTCCCCTTTTTTAATAGTTCCGGATAGAGCCGTCGCTCTTCCGGGCTTAGATGGAGCTGAAGTTTTTGGGCCAGAGAAGACAGTAGTTTTGTCACTAACCCGGCGTCTTTTTTGAGTAGAGCGACATCCAGGTGTTTTGCCAGTTCATTAGCAATTGCCAGCAACTCTTCGTGCTGATCGCGAAAATTATTGGTTCGTGCCATGCCCCATTATCCATTATTAATTTGTTGTTATCTGTAAAAATAGACGATGAGTTGCAAAGGTCAATTTGCTGAGCTGGATAGTGGGGTATTTTCCGTATGGACAAAAAAAAGCCCCTTAGTCAAAGGGGCTCGTAATTCCTCTAACCACAAATATTATTATTATGATCCCTTGCCCTCGGCCGCTTTGGTATCTGCCTCCGCTTGCTTGCGGGCCAATTCTCTTAATTCCTCTGCGCGCGCCTTTTGGCGTTGAACACGTTTTTCGGTGGCGCCACTGACAACTTCAATGGTGATTTCGCCAAATAACACCTGTTTCAGTAAGCGGGCACCAAATTTAATCACTTCCAGCTGATCTGTCTTCAGACTCTCGATGAGATCCGGTTCCAGTTGGTAGGTTCCCAGAAATTGCTCACTGGTGACAAACTGCTGAAACTGGTCCACATTGTAGCTAGCCATAAAAAACAGTTGCAGGCTCATTTCCGGGGGTTTTCCTATGGATGGCCCCGCCGACTTCTTTTTCAGGATCAATCGGCGCCATTCCCGGGTCAGCTCATCATACTCCTCTACCCCCTGCTCTTCACGATATTCCTGGATAGTGAGCGTCCGGTCCTCATTATGCCCCAAACAGTGGTCCTCTTTAACCAGGGCAAACCCCTGTTCGTCGGAATATTCCCCTGATTTACGTATGGACATTAGCCCCAGGGGGTAATAGCGACAGGCGGTTGGTCGGTCTTCGTAAACGCTGCACCCGTCTTCTGTCATGAATTGACAGGCTGTGCCACCCTCTACGGGCTTCAATTTCACTCCGGGGGTGCCATGGGCGTCCATTTCAAACGGGAGCGTATATTGGTTAAGCAGCTCCTTTGAGCTGAGCTCCAGGCGCTGTTTGAGCCTCAGCAGATCGTAGGGTGTGAGGGTGATATCAATATTACGGCAACACTCATTAAAACAGGCGATACCTTTATGGCAGCGAAACTGAATGAGATCGGACTCGGCCAGTAAATTTGGTACCAACGGACTTTGGTAGGGGATATCAGATTTATCGCTCATGAGAGACACCATTGCCTAAAATTGTAAACATCAAGAATTCAATGTGTTACGAAATTCTGTGAAACTAGTTTCCAGTATGGAAAAAAAAGTCCGGGCACCAGGGTACCCGGACTTCTCTATCATTCAGGGACAAAGTGAATTTGCCCCTTAGTGCTTACTTGAACAGCTTAGACTTGTCGACCAGGTCCGTATGGGCACGCTTGAAGCATGTATACGTTTTGGTTGTCTTGTCATAAATAGAGTTCACAAAGCACTTCCAGTTTTCCTCATCAACAAAGTTCTTGTCCATGCGGTAGTAGAAGCCAGGGTAACGGCTTTCTTCACGGAACTGGATGTGTTTCATGTGAGCTTCCGCTGTCAGAATGCGATGATAGTTTTCCCAGGCGCGCAGCAGTTCGTGCAGATCTTTCGCACGCATCTTCAGGGCGTCTTCCTTCAACATCGTCAGCTTCTCTTCAGCCACAGCAAGCATGTGATTGTTGGTGGTGTAGTAAGTCGCAACACCAGCAACATATTCGTCCATGATCTTCTGCAGACGGAACTGAAGCATTCTCGGAGTGACGTAGTTAGGGTTAACGTCGATCGCGGTACTGTAGTCCTTATGCTCAAGGAAAGTCTTAACCGGCTGATAGATTTCAGCGACCAAATCGTCGACTGAGTCTTCCAGTTCAGGCTTCAGATCCTTGTTGTCCAGGCAATATTTGACCATTGCCTTGGCAGCCAGACGGCCTTCCGCATGAGAACCGGAAGAGAACTTGTGACCAGAAGCGCCCACGCCGTCACCAGCCGTGAACAGACCTTTTACAGTTGTCATGGAGCGGTAACCCCAGTGCCATCCTTTCGGCAGATGGGCAGGTACGCCAGCTTCGGTTTCATCTGTGGGTGCACCGACGTCAGTTGGGCCGGAAACCCAGATACCACAGCAGCCGGAGTGAGAGCCCAGCAGGTAAGGTTCGGTGGGCATCAGCTCAGAGTTTTTCTTCTCCGGCTCAATGTTTTCACCAGCCCAAATACCGCACTGACCGATACACATATCCAGGAAGTCTTCCCAGGCTTCAGCTTCAAGATGCTTTACTTCGCGTGGAGACAGAGTCTCGCGCAGATTAGCCAGCGCAGTGACGGTGTCCATGTAAATTGGACCGCGGCCTTCGCGCATTTCTTTCAGCATTAAGTGGTTACGCAAGCAGGATGCAGGAACGGCAGCATGACCATACGGAGGATAGTCATCCAGCATGTCCTTGTTGCGATCCATGTAGACTTCGCCTTCAGAGTTGATGGCCTTCGCTTTAAACAGCAGGAACCATGCGCCAACCGGACCATAGCCGTCCTTGAAACGGGCAGGTACGAAGCGGTTTTCCATCATGGTCAGCTCAGCGCCGGCTTCTGCAGCCATAGCGTAAGTAGAGCCAGCATTCCACACTGGGTACCATGCGCGACCCTGACCTTCACCAACAGAGCGGGGACGGAACAGGTTTACGCAACCACCGGCGGCCAGCAGGATAGCTTTTGCTTTGTAAACGTGAACTTTGTGTTCGCGAACAGAGAAACCGACGGCACCGGCAATACGGTTCTTGTCGTTCTTGTCGTTTACCAGCTTAACGATGAAAATACGTTCCTGGATGCGGTCTGTGCCCAGGGCCTTTTTAGCGGCTTCAGCAACGATCCACTTGTAGGATTCACCATTGATCATGATCTGCCACTTACCAGAACGTACGGGCTTGCCGCCATCTTTCAGGGGAGTCATACCGCGGGAACCATCATGGCGCTCGCCGTTTTCATCTGTCTTCCAGATAGGCAGGCCCCATTCTTCGAACAGATGGACAGATTCGTCCACGTGACGGCCCAGGTCATAGGCCAAATCGTCACGGGTGATACCCATCAAATCGTTGGAGACCATGCGAGCATAGTCAGCAGGATCCTGCTCAGAACCAATGTATGTGTTAATAGCGGAAAGACCTTGCGCTACTGCACCGGAACGGTCCATAGCAGCCTTATCTACCAGTTTGATTTTGAGGTCGGTACCTTCTGCCCAGCGCATAATTTCAAATGCCGCGCCGCAGCAGGCCATACCACCGCCGATAAGAAGAATATCAACTTCTTCTTCGACGACCTCCGGTTTACCAAATTCACCAGCCATGTTGTTATCCTCTTAGCTTGTCGATTTTAAAGTTTGATCAGTTCGCTGCGGTTGCCAGCACGATAGCCATTTTCGTCATTGAAAAAGCCAGGTTCTTCAATCTTGGACATATCGGCGGCAGGCTTGCCTGCATAAGGATCAATGGATCCTTCCGGTGTTGTGCGAATTGGGAACTTGAAGCGCTTCATGGTGCCGTTACGGAACTTGATCGTCCACATAATGGAATCGGTACCGCGCAGAGGTTGTACGGAACCTCCCAGAGGTACGATATCAGCATAGGCGCGGGCTTCGATTGCATTTTGCGGGCAGATCTTGATGCAGGAATAACATTCCCAGCATTGCTCCGGTTCCTGGTTGTACGCTTTCATAGCGTGACCAGTGTCAGAACCGTCTTGATCCAGTTTCATCAGGTCGTGCGGACAGATGTACATGCAAGCGGTCTTATCCTGACCTTTGCAGCCATCGCATTTTTCAGTACGTACGAAAGTAGGCATGGTAGCCCTCCATCTCAGTTGTTGAATTGTTTAATAGAAAAACCAGAAAACCCGGACCCCAAAACGGGTGGCCGGGTTTCTCTGTTCGTTACTTAGCGGAATGCCCGCTTAGTTTAACCTCTACCTTCTCATCATCTTTCAGGTTGCCGTAGTACTCACGCAGGATCTCGAGCACTTCCGGGCGGGAGAATTTTTCAGAGACATCTTCGCCTTCGGACAGGGCCTTGCGCAGTTTGGTGCCCGACAAAAGAATTCGGTCGGAACCTTCATGCGGGCAGGTCTTCATTGAAGCCATGCCGTCACACTTGTTACACCAGAAGGTCCAGTCAATTTTGAGCGGTGCGGTTTCCAACGAGCCCGATGGAATTTCGTCAAAAATATGATGGGCGTCGAAAGGACCGTAGTAATCACCAACTCCGGCGTGGTCGCGGCCCACAATCTGGTGGGAGCAACCATAGTTCTGGCGGAACAGTGCGTGCAGCAGTGCTTCGCGCGGACCGGCATAACGCATGTCCAGCGGGTAACCGGCCTGGATTACGGTATTATCCGAGAAGTAATTTTTGATCAGGGTGCCGATGGCCTTGCTGCGTACATCGGCGGGAATATCACCAGGCTTCAGTTTGCCCAGCAGGGAATGAATCAGAACGCCGTCCAGTGTCTCGATGGCGATTTTGGCGAGATATTCATGAGACCGATGCATGGGGTTACGGGTCTGAAAGGCGGCAACGGTGTTCCAGCCACGCTTTTCAAACTCTGCCCGGGTCTGGGCCGGTGTCATGAACTGATCGCCATATGCCTCAGGAAAACCACCTTGGGACAGAACCTTGATGGGGCCAGCCAGGTTCACATCGCCCTGGTCCATTACCATTTTTACTCCCGGGTGTTCCATATCGGTGGTTTTATACACCTGCATGCACTCGTGAGCCTTGTCGATGGTGTATTTTTCAGTGATGGTCATGGTGGCCATGATTTCACCGGACTCGCCGTTCACCAGCGCAATGTCATCCCCATCTTTTAGTCCATCAGCGGTGGCGCTATCGGTGGACAGGGTAATGGGGATAGGCCAGAAAAGGCCGTTGGCCATTTTGTAGCCATCACATACACCCTGCCAGTCGGCATGGGTCATAAAACCGGTAAGAGGAGTAAAACCGCCAATGCCTAGCATGATGACGTCGCCGACTTCCCGTGAACTCATTTTTACTTGTTTCAGGCCCTTGGCGCGCTCCAGTTCGGTTTTGAGTGCGCTACCTTCAAGTAGCAGAGGCTTGAGTTCACCGCCGCCGTGTGGTTTTACCAGCTTGGACATCTTTGTTTTACCCCGTATATTCTGTTATTCGTAAAAGCGAGGCGCAAAACTGTATAGATATGCCGCCCCTAAAACTAATTAGTATTACTGTGGCTTGATATAAGAATCATTTATTCTTGACTGATACCGGCTAAATCACCTCTATTTGTGGCAGTATGATCGCTGGTAGAGCGCTAACCAAAGGCTTGGTCTACTGCGTCAGCGAGGTATCAGGTAGCCGGAAAAGCGGCGGGCATGGTAACGTATTTGCCTTGTTGAGACAAAGAAAAGTTAGGTTTTTCCCTAAAAAATGAGCATTACAGTCAAGTTTTTTGCCAGTATCCGTGAAAAAATCGGGAAAGCCGAGGATATCGTTGAATCTGATAAGGTTTCTCAGGTCAGCGAAGTCTGGTCTCTCTGCGCTGCCCAACCAAAACCGGCCAATCTGCTCGCGGCAGTGAATCAAGAGTATGTAACCTGGGAACACCCGGTGAGGGACGGGGACGAAGTGGCCTTTTTCCCACCGGTAACCGGGGGCTAAAAATGGAAATACGAGTTCAGGAGGGGGTATTTGATCCCTGGAAAGAGTTGGCCGTTTGGCAGGACAGGATTGCAATGTCAGGAAAATGCGGGGCGACGGGGGTATTTGTCGGTACTCTGCGCGACTTCAATGACGGCCAGGTTGTTAAGGGGTTAACTCTGGAGCACTATCCCGGTATGACCGAAAAACACCTGGAGAAAGTGTGTGAAGACGCCGGCACGCGCTGGCAGCTGCTGGATACCCTGGTAATTCATCGGCATGGACCCATTCATACCGGAGACCCCATAGTCCTGGTTGCGACCTGGGCAGCCCATCGCCGTGATGCCTTGGAGGCCTGCCGCTATATTATCGATGAATTAAAAACCCGGGCGCCCTTCTGGAAAAAAGAGACACTTGCCGATAACGGTATGCGCTGGGTAGATCCCGGGTCCTGAAGTGTCTTAACTCAAGGGTTAGGTGTTTGAATAGCAGGCGCCTCTGCGGTCTGCGGCTCTCCACCCGCTGTCTTGAGCTCCCGGTAGCGTTTCAGCTCCTCGTCGTATTGTTTTCTCAAAGCCTCCTGCTCTTCCCGTTTTTTTTCTATTACCGCAGAGTGTTTGGTGATCTGGTCTTCGGTATGTTTGATGTTTTCTTCGCTGTCTTTTTGTTTTTTCTGCCTGTCCAGCGTGGCATTGAGGGACTTCAGCGTAGCCTGGCTGGCCTCGATGGAGTGCTCGACCTGGGATAATTTACGGTCACGCACATACATAATATCGTTTTCATGGCCATAGGTGGTCACGAGTAAGGCATCCCGGCGGGCTTCCTCCTCCTCTCTTTTCTTTTGTTTTGCCAGTTCATCTTTACGCCGTTCTTCCTCCGCCAGCTCTTCGGCGGTGGGCGGGGCCGCAACTTCGCCTGTTTTATGACCGCTATCAGACATTTCTATGATTTTTGATTGCTCGCAGGCCTCGGAGGCGCGGTCACCGTAATGCCATTGGCCGGTTTCGTCCTGGCATTTCTTGATGCCGGCCTGAGTTACTGAAACCAACAGAAAGCTGCCAAGCAGCGCGGAGAATATTCGATACATAATTTTGCCTAATTCCTGTTTTGTTTCCCTCTTTCAAACATTAGGATGCCCTAAAGTAATGTCAAATTTTCTCGCTGATTTACAGGAGGGTTACCAGAATAAATGGATATCTGGCAGTTTTTTGTCCTTTTTATAGTATCCCTGGTGGCTAACGCCTTTTCCGCTTTTGCCGGTGGGGGTGCCGGTTTGCTGCAGTTTCCGGTGTTGATTTTTTTGGGGCTGCCGTTTGGCGTGGCCCTGGCTACCCACAAAGTCGCTAGTGTGGCCCTGGGAGTGGGAGCGACTCTACGGCATCTGCGGGAAAAGACGCTCGAGTGGCGTTTTTCTTTGATTATTCTGGCCTCCGGACTGCCTGGCGTAATTTTGGGCGCCAGTGTTATTTTGAACGTTCCCGACCGTTGGGCACGTACCACTCTGGGAATGCTCACGATAGCACTGAGTGTATATTCCTTTACTAACCGTCAATTGGGTTTGCAATATCGCCCAAGCAATCGTCATCAACAGGGCTATCTGGTCGGTGCTGCTGTTCTGATGGCAATAGGAGTGCTCAACGGTTCGCTGACATCGGGAACGGGATTATTTTGTACCCTTTGGCTGGTGCGCTGGTTTGGTCTGGATTACCGGAGGGCAGTTGCCTACACGCTGGTGTTGGTAGGTATTTTCTGGAACGGTGCCGGTGCTCTCACTCTGGTTTGGCTGGGGCAGGTACAGTGGTCATGGATTCCTGCCTTGTTACTGGGCTCCCTGTTGGGAGGTTATATTGGCGCTCACTGGGCGCTTTTGCGGGGCAATCAGTTAATAAAATTAGCATTTGAGCTTGTTACGCTGATGGTTGGGGTAAAATTATTATTTTAGTGTTGATTTAACTCATTATTGGCAAGACCAGGTAAAAGTGTCTCAAATAAGGTATTTAAAGAGTAATTATAATAAGGTATTATAGTTTTGCAGGGTGCATTCAGCGCTCGCCAAATAATGATAAATCAGGATTTAAGCTTTAATGAAGGGAGCAAAGGGGTGATAGGAAATGGCAAAACGCAGAGTTTTGGATGAAGTCGATCGTGTGCCCAAGGTTATTGGACGCAATGCGGTTTATATGGGGCGGTTGGAAAGCGAAGACGGTTATCTTGTGCATGGTGAAGTCTATGGCGACAGTGACATTCAGGGAATATTGATGCTGGCGCAGGATTGTCATTGGAAAGGAACCATTGTTGCTGATTCGGTTATTGTGAAAGGTTCTGTCGAGGGAGATATTACCGCACGCAACAAATTAGAGCTGCGCGATACTGCCAAGGTGGTAGGAAATCTAAAAGCGCCATTGGTTGCGATTTCTCATGAGGCTTACCTGCGAGGAGAAGTGCATGAGGATTGCCTGGTAACTCATTTCCCCGAGCGGCGCGCGCACTGACCCGTTCCGGTTCTCGCTATAACAATCTAACAGCCGTATTGGCTCCGGTAGTGATGGATCGCTTCCAGCTCCGGGGTGTAGTTACCTTTGTGAGAGAGATAAGCGACAAGGGTATCGAGATTGACGATACTGATAACCTCGAGCCCGAGTTTATCTTTAACTTCTTGGACAGCAGAAACATCGTCTAACCCTTTTTCCTGTCTATCCAGCGCTATCAATATGCATGCAGGATGAGCGCCATTACTGCGAATGAGGTCGGTTGCGTATTTTGCGGACAGGCCTGATGAAATAACATCGTCCACGATCATGACATTGCCTGCCAGGGGCGCACCAACCAGTGAACCGCCTTCTGCGTGTTTTTTCGCTTCCTTACGATCAAACGCATAGGGTACGTCACGCTTATGATTTTCCGCGAGAGCGATGGCTGTTGTGGCGACAAGGGGAATGCCTTTGTAGGCAGGACCAAACAACATATCAAATTGAACCCCGGAATCCACAGCTGCTTCCGCATAGTATTTTCCCAGCATCGCCAGTTTCGAGCCGGTATTGAATAATCCAGCATTAAAAAAATAGGGGCTGATCCGGCCCGACTTCAGAGTGAACTCGCCAAACCGGATTATCTTCAGCTGGATGGCGTATTCAAGAAATTGTCGCTGGAAGTCTTTCATGGGCTGACAATACAAGAGAATCAGTCCGGGGAACAAGACCCATAACGGTTTTTCTATGCTTCTGCATAAGGATTCGCTTTTAATGATTACGCTTGTATTAAACACAAGGATTCTTGTATGGTCAGCGCATGCGTGTCATTACAGCCAATCTGAATGGTATCCGGTCCGCCAACGACAAGGGGTTTCATCAGTGGTTGGCCCGGCAAAAGGCCGATATTGTCTGTATTCAGGAAACCAAGGCACAGGTAGATCAGCTTACCGATATAATGTTGGCCCCCAAGGGCTTTCACGGTTATTTCCATGACGCGGAGAAAAAGGGTTATAGCGGCGTCGCCATGTACTGCCGAAAACAGCCCGACCGGATTCGTATGGGATTAGGATTTCCTGAATTTGATTTGGAGGGGCGATACATTCAGGCGGATTTCGGTAATCTCAGTATCGCTTCTATTTATCTTCCTTCCGGTTCTAGTGGTGAGGAACGTCAGGCAGCCAAGTACCGGTTCATGGATCGATTGTTGCCATTTATGCAGGCGGCTAAATATGATGGCAGGGAATACATCTTTTGCGGTGACTGGAATATTGTCCACCAGGAAATCGATATCAAGAATTGGAAGAGCAATCAGAAGAATTCCGGTTGTCTACCGGAGGAACGAGCCTGGCTGACGAAGCTGTTCGACGAAGTCGGTTACGTTGATGTATTTAGAACACTGAACCGCGAAGCAGACCAATACACCTGGTGGTCTAACCGGGGACAGGCCTGGGCCAAAAACGTCGGATGGCGCATTGATTACCAGATTGCTACACCGGGTATCGCCAAAAAGGCAATCAAGGAAAAAATCTACAAAGACAAAAGGTTCTCAGATCATGCGCCGCTCATCATTGATTACGACTACGAGTTGGGGTCATGAGTCCCGCTGACAAGCGACCGTGGCGTCAGGCGTTTGCGGTTTATCGTCATCCCCGTGTCATTGCTATGCTGTTTCTCGGATTCGCAGCCGGGTTACCTTTTCCTTTAGTGTTTACCACGCTGTCTACCTGGCTACGTGATGTCGGTGTCGAACGATCAACCATTGGTTTTTTTGCCTGGGTGGGTATTACTTATTCGATCAAAATATTTTGGGCGCCCGTCGTGGATCGGGCGCCATTGTTTGGGTTGACTCGATGGCTGGGGCAGCGACGAGGCTGGATGTTGCTGGCGCAAGCGGGAATAGTCTTGGGACTGTTGGGGATGGCGGCCACAGACCCTGTGGAGAATATTACTGCCATGGCTTTGCTGGCACTGTTAGTTGCATTTTGCTCTGCAACACAGGATGTTGCCATTGATGCCTATCGTATTGAGGCGGTTGATCCAGCGTATCAGGGAGCCATGGCCGCTATGTACCAGGCGGGCTGGCGCATCGCAGCGGCGATTGTCGGCGGTGCCGGTGCACTTTATATCGCCAAACTGGCTTCCTGGGAAATGAGTTATATAACGATGGCGGTGAGCATGACCATAGGGGTTGTGGCAGTGCTCGTGATTAATGAACCGGCAAAGAGCGTAGACAGAAGTACGTTGTCGGAGGAGCAGCAGGTCATCGATTATCTTGAGCGTAGCGCTCATGTGCACGGGTTCTTGCGCACGCCGGTTGCGTGGTTTATTGGTGCCGTAATATGTCCTTTTACAGAGTTCTTCAAGAGAAATGGCAAGTGGGCGTTGATTATTTTGATCTTTATTAGCATCTACCGTATCAGTGATATTGTGTTGGCTAATATGGCTTATCCATTTTACATTGACCTGGGATTTAGTCTTGATGAAATTGCCAATATTGCAAAACTATTTGGATTCGTCATGGGAATCTTGGGGGCAGTTGTCGGTGGAATTCTGGTTTTCCGATTTGGTGTGATGCCGATTCTATTATTAGGTGCGATATTAGTGGTATTGACCAACCTGATGTATGCCCAGCTTGCAACTGATGGGAAAAGTCTGATGGGGCTGGCAACAGTAATCAGTGCGGATAACTTTTCCGGTGGACTCGCGGGATCGGCATTTATTGCTTACCTGTCGCGCCTGACCAACACTGCTTATACTGCCACACAGTATGCACTCTTCAGTTCATTGATGACGCTTATGCCAAAATTCCTTTCCGGTTTTTCCGGCGTGATTGTGGATCACTTTGGTTATGTGAATTTCTTCTTTTATGCCTCGGCAACCGGTGTTCCCGGAATTCTGCTGGTACTCTACTTAATGCGAAAAGAGAATTTATTGAAGTCCAGTATGGAAAATAACAGAAACTAGTGAAATGCCAATTCTTTTGCTAGCACCTGTTTGAGTTTTGTGATCATAAGGCGGATACCCTGTTTATCATAGGGTCTGGCGGGGAGTTTTCCCCAGACAGGGCCGGGCCAGGCAGGGTCGGAGGTGTATCTGACAATATGATGTATATGCAGTTGGGGAACAACATTACCCAGTGCGGCAACATTCATTTTATCCGCCTTAAAACGTTGGGCCAGCTTCTCCGAGAGATAACAGGATTCTCTTGTTAATTGCACCTGATCGGTTTTGTTAAGCTGGTAGATTTCGCTGATATTTTCCCTGTCGGGTACCAAAATGAACCAGGGGAAGTTGCGGTCATTCATCATAAGCAAGTGACACAGCTTGAAGCGGCCAACAACCACACAGTCTTTTAGCAGTTGGGGGTGAATCTGAAACATGCATAGTTCCTGATGTCTTTCGTGAGCACACTAAGAGTATAGACAGAAAATCTGTCTCTGAGCGCCCTGCTAATCGCTTTCTGAAATACTCTTTTTCCCATTCACTATCATTATTAAGGTGCTTTCAAACTCCTTTTTAAATGGCCCGCCGATAGCCACGGCTTTCCTTGCCAGCATTTCCGCTTCCCGCGGCTGTCCCCGCTCATAAACTATCTGGGCAAGATTATTGAGTCCCGGGGCAAAATCCGGCCAGGCTCTTGTGATTTGTCTGAATACTCGTTCAGCTTCTACGAGATCGCCCGCGCTGTAATGGGCATTACCCAGCCCAACCAGTAGGTTCTTGTTATTTATCCATCGGTTTAACGCAGTTCTGTGGGCGCGTATTGAGAGTTCCCATTGTCCGGTGCTGGAAAAAGGGAGCAAGGATCGAAAATAAGTGTCGGCATCTGCGGTTATCGGTAGGTGTTCCGGGGTCAGCACCACAATGCCCCAATAGCTTGCACGGCGCCAAGTTTTGTCGAACAGATCTATTGAAATGACGTGCCGTTTTATCTCACCTGACCGCAGTACAATGTTACCTTCTCCCAGGTCATAACCTACTACTACCGCGTAGTGCCACGCTGGAAACCAATTTAGCCCGAGGTTTTGTAATACCAGCACCGGATTGCCAGCACGCACTTCCGAAAGCAACGCGGCCAGATTAGGGGATATTTGGTAGGGCACTGCACCATGCGTCCTGGCGCTTGCCATGATTTCAATCTGGAAGCTACCGTGTCGCTCGGGGAGGTAAATCTCCGAAACCAGATTGTCCGGTTCGATATTTAGTCCCTGATGGCGGAGCATTATCGTCAGAGCGGCAGGACCGCATTGGTATTCTTTCTGGGGATAAAATGGAACCTGGGTAATTTCAGCCGGTTGGTGAAATTCTTGGATGAGAGCCGGGACTGTATCGGGTCCTGGAAGCCGATGTGCGCAACCGAGGAGCAGGAATGCCAACAACCCTCCACCAAGATATAACTTGGCCGGCCATATAATCAATCGTTCACCCTGCAGCTGTTATCGTCTGGAATGGGTTTTCTTTACAAAAGGAAATACATCC
>Ga0224511_10000555_pt1 | contig 18521 bp, 10 predicted proteins | sample SF_May12_sed_USG_2_FD_169988 | JGI IMG/M metagenome (GOLD analysis project Ga0224511, IMG submission 169988) | Sediment microbial communities from San Francisco Bay, California, United States - SF_May12_sed_USGS_8_1 | ecosystem: Environmental > Aquatic > Marine > Sediment | place: USA...
GGTGATCATACAACCATTCAAAGCTACGCTAGGTCAAGACAAGTCAATCACTGACACACCTTCAGTCAACAATGGTGTTACTGAGCTAATTGATTACAATGACAATTGACCAAGATTAACAACAACACCTCCCATCCCAGAACAAAACATAAACAGCCCCCTCTCCAGGGTATATCACTCTGTTGGTAGTCACTAACTCTAAGTCAGTAGAGTAACTCTTAACTAAGTTAGTAGTTGGGCTGTTATTGTCAGTGTGATACTGTGACTACCTAAGTGGTCCATTGTCTAGTGTTTACTCTGGACGTTACAATTGAGCTGCAATGAGTGACTGACGACTGGCTCTGACTGCGTACGTTTTGCGTTGGTTACTAGCAAAGCCAATCCCAATGTTAATGTATTGTATTCATTCAATCATCAATGTGTTACTCATACTGTTGTTACCTTACTGTTATCACAAAATGACAAAAGTATAAAATAAAATTAATAACAAGCAGACTTTTCAATTACTAACTTACGAGTTATATTCATAATTACGGAACGCTTAGAAGTTAGGTTAGTACTAGGTTCGTAACTAAGTTAGTAGGGACTAAGTAACTATTAGCGATTAGCATTAGGCATTACCAAGCTGGGTGCGCTAAAAACGTACTAAAAAGACTAAAGTAAAAGTTGGACAAATAACAACTGAACAACCCTTCAGTCGGAGTTCAGTTAACTTCACAATTCAAGACTGTTACTGCCAGTTGCAAGCTCAACTTTCAGTTTCATCCACGCTTCAACTTTCAGCTTCAAGTTTACCCAACTCCAACTGGCAACTGGCAAGCAACTAGCAAGTCCAACTTATTTACAGTTAAGTTATGCAATTCTTTAATTCGTTAGCCCAATACTCACCTCAATCTAGGACATTTTACATTGATCAAGGAAGCCTTTAAGCTCATATATGGAGAAGTTTGGTATAACCTTAGACCACTGTCAACAACGAGCATAAATCTAAACAAAGGGCAACGCCAGTAGCCGAGTAGGTTATTTTCGCTTTCAGCTTGAATGAAAATGGAGAGCAACCTCTTGAGACAAAGTCGCTTACAAGAGTTATCGAAATTCGGATTTTATTACAGCGCATGAAATAATACCAAAACAATGTGGAAACAAATTCACAGCAAAAACAACAAGAAAGATAATTAACGCCTACGTGTACCTTTTTTTTTTACAACGAAGCCGCCCATCTGATATAAGCAAAGCGGTGAATGAAAGCAATGTGTCTAAGCGATAATATTGTTCCACGACCGCTGTGACGATAGCAAGAAATAACAACTCCATTGCAATGATTACGTCTAGTCAGGCTACTTGGCTCTTCGGCAGGCGACGAGTTGATAGGGCGGCCCAAAGTGGTGAAATGACACTGGGGCGGCCCACCACCCGCGGTTTGCTGAAAGATAGATCTCCTGGCTATACAATTATCCTGCAGTATCATACCATGTCTATATACTGCAGTCTAGAACCATTTCTGTCATTTATGATCATCTCAACAAACGCACAGGTAATCAGGTCAATCAGCCATAGAAGTATGAGATCGGTATGATTGCCAATAAAAAAATAATCATGTATGTGTACGTGCATAGGTGTAAAGATGGATTGTCAGCAGGTTTGATGTATGATGGAGGTAGATGCATAACCGAAATATAAATGCACACATGACTTGTTATTGGTGTGCATAACGCTTTGTATGTGACCTTGAAATTTTTTCGAATAGCTCCGTCATGAGAATTTTATTGCCATGTCAGTTCCAAGCACCTTAATACCATTGTCATACATGTCAGACTATAGGGAATAGACCAAGTTTTGCACATGTCAGTAAATTGGCACCTTCATCCCGTCCGACCTGCCATATATAAAAGCTATACATAAATAAGTAGTTCAGTCGTAATGTATACACAATAGAGCATGTTCTTCACAGCTAATGAAAGAGTCAACCTAGCAACATGCCATTCAGTAGGTTTACAAACACAATAGACTCCAGAGCTTATAAATGCTAACTATACAGGCATACTGGAATACTGTGGGATTTAGCTCTCTTCTCGGTAAGTAGCAAGTACCAAATTGCTGCGTACTAATAATCATGATGGCAATTTGACACAACACCGCAGCAGAATTGGCTTATATTTAATCAGTAAGTGGGATTGCAATGTGTGAAAGTACTATGCAAGATAAAGAAATCAGAGTCTTTAAGTGGATAATCAATTGGGTAGTATGTTGATTGTATTGTGTGTATAGTGTTGTTTGTTGTTCGTTAAACAGCTAGGAAGTTGGCGTGTATCATATAGCTGTTAATTTGATCTGTTTTGCTAAAAAAATTTCTGATACTGGTTATCAATTTGGGTAAGTCAGCTTCTGTGGCATGTGAGCAGAATTGTCATTGTGTAAGTGTCCTATACATGCAGGGCTACCGATTCATATCTCGTGAATAGCCCTTAACAGCTCTGTCGTTATCAGACCAGTGTGCTGGCAGATGCCTTTTAGCCAAATGATGTGTGATCGACTATATGATCATTTTCCATGCGCCTGTCTTGTAAGAATTAAGTTGCAGAGTCAGATTGTCCTTCCATGTCTCAAATAAGGATTTGAAAGCTGCGTGACATCGCTGGAGATTTGAATACACTGCATAACTTTGGCGTTAGCCATACCCTAGTGATATTTTTAGGACTCTGTGGGTCATATCCGCGTATACAGAGAACATTCAATTCGGAAGAAGAGTTAGGGCTTTTTAGCTAAAAGTTGTACCTTCAATTGAACGGATACCAATGCTTTATGGTGGAAAGTACAAAAGTGACCGGATGACACCATTCTTTAAATTGAGGACCATTCATTGCGGGGTCACAGCATTACAAAAAGCATGTCTAACAGTCTACAAGCGAAATTGCATTTACAGAAACATTCCGCTCTATTGCAATCATGTCCTTAATACCACAATCACCGTACCCGTCTTTTCTGACCATCAGATGACCCTACCAAACTCCATTGTTAGGCGTCTAACCTCCATTATTGGGGCTTTAAATTTGACATATTGGTTGTTGATATCTCAACTGGCTTTTTATGGAAATTTCAAGTATGGTAGCGATGCTACCCAAAGGATTTAGGGAACAAGTTTCATGTAAATTCCTTGTGTTTCAAATACAAAGTTCCGTCTTTTTTCCTGACTCAGATCCAGGAGCGTCAAACGGCGTGTGCAGAAGTATCACCACCACAGAGTATATAGCTCCATGGGTTGTGATATGGTTACAAGTCGACTGTTTACATGGTTACTTTCAATCACTGCTTCGTACTGACAAAGTTACTAATGGGTCAGTGACTGCATGGATTCAGTCTTTAGAGTTCTGTAGGCTTCAATGATATCATATGGTTTCTTCTTCTTTAGTAAAATGAAAATTGATTTCAATGATTGCCTTACAGCTAGGTAAGCATCTGTTCGGTTATATGCTTTTGTGAGCTGATTGCTTTAACCAGCGTTGTGAATGATTATATGAAATCGTCGTACCGGGTCATAGTGACAAAGTTTGTCATAGAGCATCCAGTGTATGATTCGGTATATCAACTCAACACTGTAATGTAAGGGGCGAGTAAATGTCATTGTGATAAGGCAAGCGGAAAAAATTTCTAATCAACTTTTGAGTCGCAACACAACTCAGAGAAGGATTTCCATAATGATAGGCACTGTATTGATTTCACATTACTATTCCTACTTTCAAGTCTTCTATTGTTTTTTTTATTCTATCCCATCATCATTATCATATACTTACTAGTGTTGGTATAGCCAAAATATATACAATTAATACATGAGGTTTCATTTTGAGTTTTATATCTACTCGGTTCTAAGAATATCCTGGCATGAGCTAACAGAATAGCTCAGTGGCTAAAAGCTCTTGGGTGAAGAATCCAGATTTTCCCCCTGGTCATGCTAGGCCCCCGATGTGAGTGTGAGCTCCAATCATGATAATCTCTACCACTTTAGAACAAGCCACAGGCTTAAGAGGTCTACTATATAGGCCAAGTGCCCAGTAGAACAGCAAAATAAAAGAAAGTGCAACAATACATGTTTGCATTTGTAGGAAATCGGTCTGTAGGACTGTACACCTTCAGGCTATGCATTTGCATTTAGCTCAATGCAAAACCCTTTCCAGTCACACTGTTCATACATGTGAAGTCTTGACGATAATTGTCTAGAGAATTTCTCGATTGCCTTGTAAAAAGAAAGTGATTTTATCCACAATGAAGGTATTGTTTAAAAACTAATAATAGTCTAAACTCAATGAGTCGTGCTCAAAACCAGCAAATATTACGGTTACTAGGTAAGCAATATACCTTCAATATTTTCAGTTGGTCTGACGTTGGGGACACTCCTGACGATATTTCTTGGGCCCGTATAACAAAAAGAATGATCATGAAGCCTAGAAAATCATATAATGATGCAAATAACAATCCAGGAGTGCATTTTTAAGTTGGCAACATTTGGTATTTTTAAGGTACTTACAGTTCGAGACTGAAATTTAAAAAAAAAAATTTCTTTGGTTGCGATGATTTATGAGTTTACTTTGTAGATCTCAGACATCTGTAATGTCTGCTGGTCTGCCTTCTATACGGGGCTCAACCAGAAATGGTTGCCCCAGGAACTCCCCACGTTTATCAAACCTCACTAAAGACTTCGTAGCAGGAGAACTGAAAAGTCGTCGTTTACTCTTAAATAACCGTGTCAACAGAAAGAGAGCAGAAAGTGCTAAAAGTCAAGCGTATGGTTAGTTATAGTGGGGGTACAGGTACAAGCATTGGCTGTAAAATTATTTATGGGTAGCAGGTTTTGGAGTTATCATCCCATAACTCATTTATCACTATGGTGGGATGACTCAGTGGCCAGAGTGTTAAAGATCATGGGTTTAAGCCCTCGTCACGCTGGGCTCTCGCTGTGAATATGAGCTCCGCACATACGCCCTAACTCCGAGAGCTCCAGAACAAGCTACAGGCTTATGGGAGGTCCCTTAGATATAGAATAGCTGAGTGCCAGTATAGAACAATCAAATAAACACTAAAGGCCCTCATATGACCACATGGCAAAAGTTTCTGGACAAAATGTCTCAATTTCATGCATCCTTTACCACAATGCTGTCGAAGTGGCAAACCTCTGTTGTTTTGTAGGCAAATCTAGGTTTACATCATACCTGGGTGATATGGATAGATGCAATACAACGGAAAATAAAGCATCATGCGTTGGAAGGCAAACCAATGATTTGACAGCCACCAATATGATACCTTCCTGGTCAAATCGTGTACAGAGTTCACCCGCCCGAGGCCTACTACATGCTCGCCAAAGAGAACTCACTGCTACCATCCGTCAGCGCCTGGCGCAAACATACCTATCAGAGCCGGAGCCTGAACCAGAAGGTATACCGCAATGGATAACCAGCTATAGTTCTCGATTCACTCTACAGCATGACGCTGACAGACAGCACGATGGGGTGGTATTCGTACCATATGTGACTCAATCTGAAGATGATGATTCGATAGTGGATCCAGAAATTGCTGGCATTAGCGAAGATAACTCAAGCTCTGTTCAGTCAGTTAGTGGGGAATGTAGAAAATCGGAAGTCGTTTCAATCACTCATTCGGGTACATTCGTCGAGCGGCTAGTTCCGAAAATAGAACTAAGTTTTGATGATGATGATGATAATGATAACGAAGATACAGATCCAGAAATAAAGGTGAGTGCATCAAAAGGGCGTGTTTCAAAATACTTCGCAACATATACCGATAATAGTAATGGGTGGAGGGTAAATACGAAACTTTTTCAAGTATATGACGCCTTTATTGTTATGGTGAAACTGCCAGATCAGGTAGTTGTTTTTTCATCACCAATTACGACTTAGTATGGAGCACTGTGAGACATGAATGGATCAGTATCACACTCCACCTCATGTAGCGAGGGTTGTTTTTTTCATTTCGAATAGGATTTATATGAGAATGAGCTCATACTCCATTGGAAGCCTGTCATGACTGGGATTCAAACCCAGGTTCTCTCGGTTGCAAATTCACCGCTCTTCCACTGAACTATCCGGGCCACACACTCAAATATAACAACAAAATAAGACCAAGAAACGGGATGTGATTGGTCTTGGATTTTGGCCTATAAGCTTGCTTCCATTTGGCAACTCTGCAGAACATGGTTTGCACATGCTCGTGTATTACTCAAGATTTTTAGAAGCCTAGGTTATTACCATTGCTAATCTCCTCTTTCATAATTGAGGCAACAAAAGTTTTGATTGATTTACATGTCAGAGAAATAAGACAAAGAAGAGTTTGCTTATTTGATCACCGATTTTAAATTCAGTTTTACTGTTTCTAGTCTGAACATTGGTAGGTTACAATTTACAGAGATATTGATTTTTAGATTATAGATTAACACAATACAGATATTGAAAGTTATTGCCCTCATCACACAGCACAGTGCAATAACAACTTGACATTTGCAAACTGTATTTCACACTGGCAGAGTAGTCATTATAGAGAGGAGAGGACAACTCTATGACTGGCTGTAACAAACCCACAGTGCATTTACTACTGCATAGATACATATATATCATCAAAAATGGCTGGCTTTAGTAAAAATATTTATTCTATTATGCGTTTCAATGATGATTTATAGAGTATGAACAGTTGTGAAATCAAATATGTTTATAACTATTTTGTCAGATTGAGTTGCCAGAGCAAGTGCAGAGCAATGTGATCATTACCGTGGAGCCGACCACTCCCTCACCTACACCGGCAACAGCAGTAAAGGAAACTCCCAAACTCGGCCTGCCAAGTACACCAAAAACAAGTAAATATGCAACGGGAGCAGGATAGCTCATTAGTCAGCAAATGGTTTGTGGTCTGGGTGGGTCTCCAGTTGTTCGATCTATAGTTTCAAAATTTAGGTAAAAAATAATGGCATCTACCAGTCTCGAGAGAGAATGGTGAGGGTATACCAGCCTGCATGCATGGGCAGAGTAAACATAAGGGTTGTTTACTATAATACTCTTAACCATTCTCTCTCAACCAATGCGCCTTCTGAGTCTGACTCAGCGAGAAACATTGCGTGGTGGCATGAAGCAAGGACGTAAAGCGGTGTCATAAAGCAGTGATATATGTAGTTCTTTCACATCATTAGACTGCATGAGCGAATAATCCTAAGAGAATGAACACAGTCTAAACTCTAATGCTTCACCCATCATCCGCCGAGAACTCTGCCAAATAAAATGATGGGTTGATTTATTTTTATAGAAAAGGGAGGAAAGAAACCGGTTTTGGGTGATTCCCTTGTTGTACAACCATCAGTCCGATCCAGGTCAAACTCTATGGCAAGGTTAGTACACACAGATTGCTATCTACTGAATGATTAAACTCAAAAGCTTAGAAGACAAAAACAAGGTTATGAGACACAAAAAATGGTACAAAACGAAAAATAATCAAAGCTAGCATAAGGATGCAATACCTAAGTTTTGCGTCACATGTACATGTACATAGAATGTAGTGTTAGTGGTATTTGGTGTATATTTTACAGTCAGCATCTCTAGTAAAAACTGCATGGTTTCTGATTTTGCATCTGGTGACCGATATAATTGATGGACATATAATGAGTAATATTTGTATCCAGCCAGTGTAGTCTCATTTGAGTCTCCTATTTGTACCTATTTATGCTCCTATTGCCCCACATTATCATTCCGGTTGTAAGATCCTGCATGGAATTTCCTCCTCGGTTACCAAAGAGACTTTGTTGGAGCTCAGGATCAGGATAGCATTGATTGGGATTGGAACCCATAACTCGCTGCACACAAGTTGTGCGTGCACTCTACTAGCTGCCCCTGGGCCTCTAATGATCAGGCCTAGATCAATACTGGCACAAAGGGATGATCAGGTTTTTGTTTGGTTGTTTAGGTGACCAAGCTCAGTACCGATAGTGGTGGCTAGTGGGTAGAAGTAGTATACTTATTTGGCTTTGGACCAGGGGATTCGGGTTCGATTCAAAGTTTATGTGCCACTCTCTGCTTTCTCCCTTGTTGGATTCGGATCACAATGTTACATGTAAATAAAGGAGGCCAACCTATCGAGTACTAACTCTATGGTACAAGCCTTTGGTCATCCTTAAAACAAGCCATTGGCTTAGAGGCAACATCCATTCAAAACAAAATGATCTTATCTAACTTATAGTAACAGGTCGGTGAGGTCAGCAAGATCGAAACATAGTAAAAGAGGAAGTTCAAGATCAGACAACTCTAAACGAGGGAAGGATCATTGGGTGGACAACCTGACCATATCTAGTGAAGGGAGATCGGATCGCCGAACAGAAACTTCTAGAACTGATGATGGAAATGAAAGCAACCGACTGGCTCTTCCAGACTTTCTTTGTCCGAGTTCTGAGGATAAATCTAAAGGATATGAATGCAAACTTTGGGTGGCTAAACATCACTTTTTATCTGCGATTCGTACCATACCATTAGTGTAGTGGTGACAGTCTACTTTCCGGCTGTAGTAAATGAGTCTCAACATGTACACTCAAATAGCAAGAATAAAAAATAAAATACACTTTAATGCTAGAGGAAGGTACTGTGTATTTGAGACTAGGTCTAAAAACTGATTATACATATACAACACAAGGGTAAAACAGAAGTTGATAGTCAACACATTGATCGCTCATTTGTTCCTTAGTCAGTCTTTCATAACCTCTTCTACTCTGAGACCTCGTGTGTGTCATCAGAGAAGATCTTCGGGTCACGTACGGCTCTCAGTGTCTCAGAAGCACGGGGAGGGACAATGTGAGTTCACCATACATCAGATCCTTTTGTAGTCACATCTGACACGGTCCTTAGCTGTCTGCATATGATGTATATACTGTACATGTGTATATTTTGTGCTAAATGAATTTCTACTTGAGTTTTGTAATCAAGGATGCGCTATTTTATGCTAGGAAGGAACAAACTGATCCAAATTAAATGAAGTTGTCAGCGGAGATCACGGATAGGACCTGCACACTTGCAAGGTGTGCCGAAAGGTATGGTTGCGACAATAGAACCAATCAGGGTCAAGTTCGGATCCTTAGCAATGTCCAACGCCGTCTTTGATATACCAATACAGAAGAAATGGTGTGTCTTGAGATGTATTTAATAAACTCAAATTTTAAACTGAGAAATTATCTTCGTCTATATCAGTGAAGGCCTGTATGATACGTTTATGGCACTGGATACTCCAGACCCGTTTGGCTTTTCATATCAACCCACGAAGCCAGACAAGATACTCAGTTCAGTCTATCAAACTTTCAGAGTTATCTTCTCGTGGCGCTAGGAATCCAATTTAAGTCCTGGTCCGCGAAACTGATATAGTCTCGCGACCATGTCAACAAACAAACAAATCGCTTACGATGGGTTTTTGGTAAAATTTTGGTCATATCTACACCATTCGGTGACCTGAACACCATGTGTCTGGTGGGCGAATAGATAGATTAGTGTATTTTGTTGAAAAACACCCGTAAACCCCCGTTAGGTCTGGAACATTTTTGTCACGTGATATTCCCCCTTCAGAGTTTCCCTGGTTATAATGGCTGCGTGCATGCTTCGATACCTAGGATGATAAGTTCTTGAAAACATTGGTAAGTTTCAGCAGCTTACTAGTGTGTTTGGATTCAGTAACCGTTAAAACGACTTTTGAGGTTGTTCTCCAACAGTCTCAATGTAAGGCTTTCTGAAATATGTTCGAAGATGTGCTGTGTATTGGCATCTAGTTGACAGTTGACTGGGGTTACTTAACTTACGTTACTAACAACTACAACTACAAGTTACTAACTAGTACCTTACTTTAATGACTGACTCAGTCAGTTAGTGAGTACTCAGTGACCTCAGGGAGTGTACTCACTGTACTGTGTACATTCAAGTTGTGTCTCGAAGTCAAATGTCTCACTCATGCCGGGAGTGGGAATCTTCTTACTCTTAGTCTTAGGCTAGAAAAATGGGGATCACAACTCAACGTATTCAGTTCATCATTATTTCATCTCACTCATTTCCAGTCAAACACAGGTTCATGTTGTTTATAACTATATTTATATCTGGCTTTGAGCTTGACTTTGTAATGTATGTCACTGTCAATGGCTACAGATTCTGTGACCTGTCAACTCAATCTCCTTGTTATTTCAAATATAACTGTGCTGTAAATCTGAGCAATTAATAGTCACAAGTGAATAAATATTATGTCAGTATCAACTATCATCACTCATCAGGATGTGACTGTGAGAATCTAAACTAGGATTTCAGAATCAGATGAGATAGGTAGGCTAGGTTAGGCACGAGGCTAGAGGCGTACCAGATGTTCAGATCATATCTTTTATGCTAGTGTTACTTTTAGCATTAAACTGAATTGTGCCTGACTTGCACATTTATTATAGCCTTCATCATGATGACTAACCCATGTTGATGATCCTGTTCAGTTTGCTAGCCTACTTACGAGTTTGATCATGATGACTGATTAGCTTTGATGGATTTCATCAACATTAGACGGTTTACTTATATATGTGACGGGTTGATTCAAAGTAGCCAGGCTTAGTCATGAATCTAGTAATAGGCTTAACAGCAATCTGTAGGCCTCCTTTACCGCAATGGGCATTAGGTTGGATGGTCGGAGATTTCATTGCCAGTGTCAGTCATAATGTTGTAGCGTAATCCTCCACTCAAACAGCATTGGTGAAGGTTGGAAGGCATGATAGTTGGACCTCCGACCTCCCATGTGAGGCACACGCTAGTAGGCCAGCCCTAGTTCACACACAGGGTGTTTGCAGCGCATTACTCGCTTGACTCAGAAATACATAATTACATGTTACAAGAATTGGATGAAAGCTGTTTTGAAAAGCGGTGTCGGTCGTAAAAGCTATGGTTTAGTCAGTAATGCAATATTGCGCCTTTCACTGACATTGAGCATTTTCAAACATGGAATGACGAACAAATCCTGTTTTCATAACAGCCTACAAGGTTTTACTCCCAGCAACTTGGTAGGGGTATACTAGGTTGTCACTAGGTGGCATCCCCGATGCTCACTTGGAATCATCCAGTATGATCAGTCTGACAGTCTGTGACTAGCCGAACTTGTTTACTAATTGCCACAGGTATTCTTTGATGGCAGATGTTTGGTTGGCCACCAAACTGTGTTGTCACTGCTTGTCTAAACTGCAGGCATGATTACCATAACCTCAACTGGTTTGTATAAGCCTAGAATATCCCAAGAGACTAAAACTCTGCTGTGATCAATTGATTGATTCAACTGATGTGTACCTAGTTTGCAGGCTGACCCGTTTCTTGGTTGTATAATGGCAAATCCACCAGACATTGTTTCTATTAACAAAAGTTTTTTTTAAACTTGCCATTTTGTTACCGATCCACCGAGCACTGTTTTTGAGGCCTTGGGTAGCTAAAGACTCGGAAGTGCCAGCTTTCTGACTAGTAGTTCGACTGTACAGCAATTGTACTGAGAGTGTTGGGATGTGTAACAGCAATTAGTACGATACCAATTGTAGCTCAGTTTGGAGGGATGGCTTGGTTTAGATAGAACTGGATCAAATCATGCTTGTTGATCTCAACTATTCGCCTCCTGTTGAACATCTTAAACAGACCGATTGTGTGTGGTTTGGCTTCGATCTCGCTGCTCCCCTTTATTTGTGATTGGGTTAGGATAAGGAAGATAGGCAGATAGATAGAGATGTTTTATCATTCAGTTTGATAAACTTGATGACTGACCCAAGACCAAGTCTGCCGGTGTTGCTTATCAGCTGCTAGTAAGTCCGGCCGACTGGCTGGCTTGTGACTTGTGACTCAGTCCAAATCCTACTGCAGTCAGCCAAGGGCTACAGCTGCACTGTTTATTGGTGGGTTTGATCAATGTGAAAATGTTAATGTTCCGAATGCTGCAGCCCTATCCTTTTGTCCGTTTTAGCTTGTGGTTACCTATCGCTGAAAAACCCTTAATTGGAATGCTATTTTGGTCATACTGGTTACCTTTCTTTTTTCCTAAGTGCACAATAAGTAGAGCAACAGTGTGTGAATGACCTTGGTAGACTCTTCTCACCTTGTTTTAGAAAGGCAGGATGGCGGATGCTTTCACGGAGGACTCTGAGCTCCTCCATCATCCTACCTTCAGTGTTGATGACCTACTGCGAGATTTGGAGTTTGGGATCGATGGGCCTTCTCCAGTACCTCTCATTGATCATAACCCCAATATTTGGGCAGCCAATGGCGACATGGGCATGTCCAACGATTTCCTCTCTTACGGCGTAGCCGATGGCTTTAATGGGTTGCATAACGGCTCAACTTGGACGCCAGGTTTTGAGAGATTTGGAGACACCGGAGCACACGGCGACGATTTGTATGCACCGGTCAGTCCGCCTGAGTCCGAGAGTGGGAGTGATCAGAGCTGGAAGTTTGATGCCGGCTTTGATATAAATCGTGCTACTGCAGAGGGGGCTCATCTATACGCCGAGGCGCTTAGTCAGTGGAACCTACTCAATGGCTCCGGCAATGTCTATGACCCGTTTAAGGGTAGCAGTGTCATCGATGATCTGGATGACCAGAAGCTGTTTGAGCGCGATCGATCGCCGCTGAGACGCAGTCAGTCTGCCAACTCTAGACCCACTTTCGCGGACATCACAAAAAAGCCGTCATCCCCAGTGGGGGATCTGCCATCCAACCTCAGCAAGGACGGACCTGTGTATGAGAGTGAAGAGTCTCTGTCCAGTTTTTACAGTAAGAAAGTGAAGCCCAAGGTGTTCCGTCCGGCGCATCCGCGTCACGGCGGCTATCACGTACCTTTGCCAATTCAACCGGATTCTAAATACGGCTTAGATGAGTTTGAGGTGCCAGAATCTATGCGCGGCAAGATGGAACGGAGTTTCAGCTGTAACGACGCATTGGACCATAGTCAGGAAGAGGCAGGCGATGATGGGGCGGAGTCAGACGTCAGCGCGGATAATAATTCATCGCGTCAGGGGTGGTTCGACCCCAAACGAATCTTTCAAAATGGCAGCTCGCGCACCAGATCAGAGAGCGAACCCGGTAGTACTCTCCTCAACAACTCTGCAAGGTTTGTTCATTTATAAGCGGCTGGTCTCATTCCAATTTATAAGGCTGTTCGAACCTGCAGTCTCCCTGACTTCAGACTCCCGTGACGGGCAAGTAACCGACACCAGTCAGACAAAAAACCCATTTGTTGTTGACAGCGATTTGCATGTTGTCTACTGGGATCAAGATGTAACTGTCCGGGTTGTGTTATTGTAACTGAATGGGACTCCAACCTAAATGAAACCCCTCAGACTTTAATCCCGCTCGTCACAATCAAACTACCGGTGAACAGTTCCTGCGCTCCTGGTCAAACAAAAAGCCTACTACTAGGCCCTTTGTTCTTAATCACTGCTTGTAAAATCAAGAACCTTTGGCTGCTCTAAAGCAATACTCTAGCTGCTAATGAGCTAGCTCAGGTCATTCCTTTAAATGTCCTTTGCGTTGGCTGTGCCAGTCAGAACGCTAACCTAGTCAGCTTACCTGGCCTATATCTGAATCTCAAATCACCCACTCATTGGATAGTTGCTGCAGCTTTGGGATAATATCCCATAAGGTAAAACTCTCGGATCACAAATTGACTGTGATACCAGTCCTGACCAAGATTTGGTTATGTAGGCCATTATGCAACCACACGAAAATTAGAAGGGTTGGATGATGACCAGACACCGCCACATTCCCCAAATCGCTAGTTTAGTACTAGTCGAGTGATTAACGCATTCTTACACCTACGGAGAGGCCCAATACATGTACAACTGGCACCCGAAGCAGTTACTTGCATTTTGTTCTACATGTATAAGAGATGGCACACTTTATTTGCGTGTTTTCGTTGCTCACTCTAGGTGTCAAACTGGTGCCAAGACGAATGGTAGGCGACCGAACACTGCTGGCTACATAAATAATCTTCATGATGATAGAAATCATAAGCATACCAACGCTGATCGGCCGAGTAAGTCAGGTAAATAGAGAGTCAGGTTTAATCAACTGATCTCATCTTTAGTCGGATCATAACAACTACAATACACTCGGTTTAGTAGATATAAGTCGTACTCATATATAGAGTAGTATTTACACTGATTGCCATTACATTCTAAGGCCGATCTGCATATCGCTGAAACATTGATTTAAGGTTCTAGTTCAACATTGAGCATTGAGAATACATCACAACGGAAAGACACTAAAGTCTCTTACAAAAAGCTCGTAATGGATAGATAGTATAGGGGTGTTGTGTGACTTTGTTCAGGCGAAGTTATGAATTGATCCTTGAAGCAGAGTTGGTTCTTGAAGGGTACTGCACCCACACCTCTCACTTTTGTGGTAAATATTGGAGATCACTGCGTGAGTTGTGGTCATGTTGTGTACTTGACAAGAAGGGATTCATCAATCAATTCCATCTTCTTGGTGCAATGCAACTACATATGCTAGTACTCCGTACCATAGCATTAGCAGTGAAAACTAGTAATCGCTCAATGTTTATGTTGTTCACCCGAATTTCTGCACAATCTGATGTAATGGTAGGGTTGTTATGACAGAATATCCCTGAGTCGAATTGAGGTAGGACGATATCAGGTGGCGGATGATTGCAGCACTGTTTCAGCAATGTTGTCAGCCAGCATTCAGTAGACACAGATCAGTCTAGTAACTCCCTAGGTGCCCTGTAGCTTCATGAAGGCAGCGATGATTACGCTGTCAGTGGTAATCCCCTTGTGTGAATTTCACTTCAGTGAACGGATCTGCCAATGGACACACAACTCGAGCTGAGGAAGATGAGGAGGGGCCAGCGAGGTCTGCCTCGTCACTGAATGGTAAGTTTCTGTAGTCGTAATGGATGCAAATTTCACTCTCCCAATTTGCTATCTCGTGGCTTGGGTATTACGGCAGCAGAAATAATGGAGGTCTCAACCAGTGGATGAGGGTGAAGATCATTCTGTGGTTATTTAAGATCCACCTCTCCCTTCTTGTCACAGAGTAGCCAAGGTACCCTAGGTAAAAACATCACTTAGGTTCACCACCAAACCTCTCAGGACTCTCTGCTCAGCCAAGGAGCACAATGCTTCATACTGAGTCATCTGGATACCCTGGTAGAGAGAAGTTGGCCTCAATCAACTTCCACTATGCCACCCTGTCCAGGTTTGTAGCCTTACTAGAAGCTCTCGACCAACAGATGGATCCCAGTAACCCATGATTCAAAGAGTGTATTATGAGACAGAGGTTGGTTGTTATGATTGTGTAAAAACTTAAAGATGTAATCTTCTTGTTGGTGGGATTAACTCAAATACAGAATTAAGAACATACCAACACAAATGGAATGGCAACGGGGCTACTTTTGCCTGCTGTCTCTGCTAAGTCTTTACATTCCTAGACAGAGGTTGTAATCCGTGGGCCAATCTCTGTGGGCCAATCTCTGTCCCGTAGCAATCATTTCAAAATCCGGGAAATCGATGTCTGGCTTGTAGCGAGACGATTGACCAAGAGCGTCAACCCCTGGATCATGGTCAAACCATATTGGTGTATGCTTATGTCACAAAAATCTTGCGAAGGTTTTGGGAATTGCTCTTGAACATGTTTGCGATTGGTCAGTTCGTTGGGTTGAACAGAATACACCCAGTTCAGAGTGTCTAGGGCATAGCCATAGAGTATAACTTACAGTGGGCTTCTTCCTCTATGTGCTGTCTTCCTGGGCGTGGTCACCCGTGACAGTGAGGGCTCTGTTGAAATCTGCGTCAATTTCAATTTGGCATGAGTTTATGACAGGCTAGATAGATTCCACTATGTTATACCTCCGGACAACATCGGTGCATGGTAGTGGTAGCCTTACTGTGTATGGGGGTTATCTGGCAAGCCAGATAACAGCTGGGAACGCGGGGAGTTTATAGCGTAAGTTGGTTTGCCTGGGCTGCCTGTAATATATATTTGACATGGTTAATTCCATGCCACTCACTCGTTATAGGAATGACTCTGTCTGGGAGTATTCAGCTTGGTAAGGCCGTGGCACTTCATCTCGTTCAGTATGCAATCCTCTTCTTCATGATGCTCGCCGGACTCACTGCTCAAGCGTAAGTAGTTCACTTACCAACTGATCAGTCAAAATGTTTTTACTCAATGTCAATGTGAAGAGATGGCTAAGGTTCCTAGTTTGGGATTTATGTTTTGGCAGTACTTTCGCCACTTGGCCAAGGATTGGGTGAGAAATCATGCCCAAAGCTTATATACTTTTGTTTTACTTCTAGTTGAAGCGATGGGTTAGTGAATAACCTACTAAACTGGTTGATTCTTGATTCAGGGGCCCTTCTGTCCTCCGCGTTGATTTCAGTTTGCGACATTAGATAAAGACGGCTTTATCGTAGGGCTACATTTTTGTCTAGTGCAAACGGAAAGTTGCCCATGGTGCATCCTGTGCAAAGAATTCAAACTCAAAGTTGTGCCCCGTTTTATCAGTAGTATAAGGAAGACTGAGAAAGATCGGAGACTTTTTGCTGGATTGGATTCAACCCCAAGAGTCATATGTGCTATCTGTTACTGGTGCCTTGTTTATCACATCGAGCGGTGTCAGTGATTCAGTTTGACGTATGGTGGTTCGCAGCTTCCTGTAGCTACCAACAGCTACTAGGTGTGATAAAGTTGACAGCAGTTTTGCAGTCAGCTGTACCAGCTTACTCAATTAGACCGGTCCCTAATAAGCAACAACAAGAGGGCCAGACAGGGCACCATACTCAGTGGAAGTGCAAAACGTGCTAGATTTTGATTTAGGCGCATGCTCTTATTAATTACCCGCCCAATTCGTGAACGGCATTGTGTGATGTCCTCCACATACATTTTGTGTAGATGTGATCCAGTCAGGCACTTAGGGAAGGTGGTGGCAGATGGGTCTGATTTGCTCACTCCGGCACATGGGGGAGGAAAATTCTATTGCCCAGGCAGCAAGACGCCATCTGGTTCATTGTTACCCTGTCAGTACGCGAGAACTATCGGATCCTGCTAAATTGGGGTTGAGTGAATTCTTTGTGTTCAGTTCCTCAGGTCTTTGTGTCTTTTATACTTTTACGTTTTGGTATGAGCCAGTGTACAGGAGCTGATACCAGCTCAGCTCAGTGTAACATACCACTTTTGATCCTAAAGTAAACACCGTTGTTGCTATTTCATAGGGATTAGTGATACTAGGTGAAGTTTATTCGCTCAGGTTGTCACAGTTCTTGTCCTGCTAGCCGATCCAACAGTAGGTGCAGAACTACTGAGACACGTAGCTGTTAAAGCCAAAACAAATATTATTTTCAAACTCTGGAATAGTCGGCTCATATGGATATGTTCTATTGGGTTTTCACCTGTCCACTTTTTGTAGGCTTTATTTTGTGGTGCACTATACTTGTGTCTTCACCACAATTACCTTCAACTATCTGGCTGTCAAGGTCGGACTCAACAGTGGATCTCCGATAGATGACATTACAGAAAAGGACCTTCCATTTACTTTTGGTTTAGACAACAATATACCTCTTCCCGAAACATGTAAGTCTCGTTGAACCGTGTTTGTCCAATGATGTTGAACTTTTTCCTAAATTTTATTTTTATGGTACCCGACGCCCAGAAATCTTTATAGAGAACGCATGAAAAGCCAAGAGGGCATCCTGATCATTGTATCTACCTGTTGTGGTGCATTGATACTGACAAGCATTGTGATGCTCCATGCAAAGCCATGGATGGTAAAGATATTTGAGCAGCTTTGCCATAATGGTGAAGGTGTCTTATGAGAAAAATAAAGCCATCTGTTGAGAGGAAATATGCCCTGGACTGGTTTTAGGGATGCGCCATACTCCACTATCCTGGTTATTTAATTCTTTTATGGGAAGGAAATATATGTTCTAGACTGTTCGTATGAAGGCACCAGACTGAACCCTGTTTACTGAGTTGACTGCTGGCTGCGGGAGTTATGATGAGGCTTATGTGGTCTCGACGCCATTGTTGTTTATTCTAACACTCGTTTCCTTCCGCAGGTGAAGATGCCATGCGGCGTCTTCTAATGTGTCAGGGTAAGGATGCATATAGTATACTCGGACTACGGTCGGACGCCACAGACGAAGAGATCAGACGCTATTACAGACGCCAGGCTGTGCTTGTTCACCCTGACAAGGTATTTACGTTAGTACGATATACACATACATACATCAGTAAGTGTTAAATTGGGCTGTTTTCAAATGATGACTTACAACAGGCAAAAAGAAAACAGGTGAATGCTTTATTCTCATTCCTAGTCAATTAGCCGGGTTTGAACCACAGATGTCTAGTATAATGTCTATGGCTAACACGGGTATGCAATCTAGGTTCTATAGGCTATACCTTTGTTTGAGTTTGAACACTAGATATGAAGGGTAGAGAAGGTAGACAATAAAAACCATTATTGTTTAGTGAGAGATGATG
>Ga0224511_10000556_pt1 | contig 18516 bp, 11 predicted proteins | sample SF_May12_sed_USG_2_FD_169988 | JGI IMG/M metagenome (GOLD analysis project Ga0224511, IMG submission 169988) | Sediment microbial communities from San Francisco Bay, California, United States - SF_May12_sed_USGS_8_1 | ecosystem: Environmental > Aquatic > Marine > Sediment | place: USA...
CTGGTCGTGTTAGGTAATTCACGACAATGTATGTGAATGTTTGGAGAGTACATGGTGTGTACTGGTCGTGTTAGGTAATTCACGACAATGTATGTGAATGTTTGGAGAGTACATGGTGTGTACTGGTGGTGTTAGGTAATTGATGACAATGTATATGAATGTTTGGAGAGTACATGGTGTGTACTGGTCGTGTTAGGTAATTGATGACAATGTATGTGAATGTTTGGAGAGTACATAGTGTGTACCGGTAATTGACGACAATGTATGTGAATGTTTGGAGAGTACATTGTGTGTACTGGTCGTGTTACAGTGTATGTGAATGTTTGGAGAGTACATTGTGTGTACTGGTGGTGTTCCAGGAGATTCCACAGCAGCTGAACGGCAGTGATTGTGGCATGTTTGCCTGCAAGTTTGCCGACTACATCACCCGGGAGGCCCCCATAACATTCACACAGGTATCCCACACTTTACACCAATTATGATGATACAGCTACATTACTGGTGAAGCAATAGAACTAAAACTGAACAAATCATCTGGCAATTAAATTGGTACATTTATGAAGAATAACAATTTCATAATTAAAGTGCTTGACTATAACCCAAAGATTTGCACTTAAACGGAGACAAAATAAATGGCTTTCAAGATGAAATTCCTTTTCGTTCATGTCAACTTAAGTTTTCTCGTTTTTGCATAAAGAAAGCTTTTTGCATAATGAAAGCTACCAACAGTTTAAATGGATTTTCCCCCAAACCTCTTTTGAAAAAAAAAATCAAAAGTAAACACAAAAAACAATTATACATCAAATCTTTTTATTGTCAATTTTGCAGAACTATATGTACATGAATTGTAAAGAAATAAATTTTAAAACTAATGTTGATAATATTTATAGTAACCATACTTGATGTTTGTTTTGTGCAAACAGGAGGACATGCCGTATTTCCGAAGACGGATGGTGTATGAGATTGTAACAGCTACACTACTGCAGTGAAAGACTTAGGGACGTTACATACAGACTTAAAGAATCCACGCTGACAATGGGACAAGAGATGTAATATAGAGACATGGAGAATGCATGCTGATACAAGGGTAGAGTGATATAAAAATAGAGACACTGTGAATCCACACTGCATTGAGATAAAGAGTGAGAATAAAGGAAAGTTCAAGATCATTTAAGGGAAATGTTCAATAATGGATTATGATGGAAAGTGCTGGGTTTTGATAACATCAGAAGTTCGTAACGAATAAGCATTCCGAGTAGAGCTACAGGTCATTGGAGTTCAGCTTATACATTAGCCTGCATTAGGGCTTTGTCTGTGGCTAATTGATGATGTGTTGTTGGCTTATCACAGGACTAAACAGAATTCCAAGTTAAATGCTCTGGTTCCTACTTTATAAGTATTTTTATAAAGTGATTCTTCTCGAGAAAATGACTGATGACAAGAACGAGACACTGGAAGAGTAGAATCAACATAGCTTATCTGGGCTGATGTTATATCTGTGTATTGAAGTAATTGTTCGGAAACTGGTCTTGACATGTGCTATAAATATGAATTCTGACCACTTCTTAAAGATGTTGTAAATTGGTTAATGGTGTCTTAATATGCATAATACAGCTAATTAGTTGCTTGGTTCCAACTTTCCATGTGTAAATGGTGAAAAGGCATCTGCATAATTTGCAAGGCTACTGTCATATTGACAGTGCAGGAACATGTTCATAATTAAAGTGTATTGTTTGTAATAGACTGGTTATCATGTTTCTTTGTTATAACGGTGGTAACATGGGAAGAAGACTGGTAATTATGTAACTTAGTTATTACAGTCATCCATGGTATTGTCAAGACTGTTCTATCGTTGTCATTTGGTCACTGTTATCAAATAGTGTTGTCATTTGGGGGAATAGTTATCGTCATTCGCTTAAACAAGATGAAGTCTGGTACTGGGTGTACTAGAACTGTTACCTCATAAAAACATTTGGTAAAGGTTGTCTGTTGTCAAAAGTAGCAAAAATCAAATAAAGAATATTATTGTTTTTGTTTACTTAATGTTGGTTTAAATGAGAATGTGCAAAGATTAGGTAAAATTTTTTCAGAATAACATTTCTTTGGCTCATGCATTGTACAGTAAATTCAGATCACCTATGTTTTCTTGTTCCCAAACTAGTCCAAAAATAGTGAGAAGTGCATTACATTGTTATTAACTTTGATTTCACCATTTCAGTTCCATTTGTATAGTTTTTTTCTTTAGATTCCGTTACCAGTTAGTAATTTACATGATCTTTATTAAAATGTTATTTTTTCCTGTGAGAGTAAAATTAACTAAAGGTCTTGATGAACATTATGGCGGGTTTCATTCAAAAGTTTTAGGTACAATTTTTCAAGGTGTTTTCATATTCAACATAATTAGTTTGTACATAAAACATCACCATAATCATTGATCACAATTCATGTGTTATTTTCTCAAACAAAATTTTGGCAATTATATTTCCTAGAATTGTTATTTGTCATTGTGAATACCACCATTACATCTTACTATTGTTGTTATTTATTGAAAAATAAAAGTCTGGACATTTAAAATGTTGGTTATTTGATTGTACTTATTTATGTGTGTCTATTGGTATATGATCTACCCGTTGCTTTTATGAACCATAGGCACAAAGGACAAGATCGACAGTGGATAAGCCGTAATTATAGCGTTTGATAAAGAACTGCTTCATGAAATTTATCATTTGTAGTCCTTGGTACAGCAGTAGCTTGAGCCTTTTTGAGGTTACTCTGTTAGATATTGGAACATGACATCTTAAATCTTTGACGACATTGAATGATAACAAAAATAATAATAATACAATAATAATAATTATTGTAATGAAAACCCATATCTTCAACTTCAGCTTTATACTGCCAAAAGTCAATACTGACTACACGAGGCAGGCGCAAGTCATGAAAATTGATAAATATATTTATTTCTGAAAAAAATAATGAAAACATAACATAACTAATATCATCTTCCAACTCTCTTCCAATTTAACTTTTAAGATGTTATTTTATATTAGTTATGTTATGTTTTCATTAAAGGAGCTAGAGCACAGAAAATTGGGTTGAAAAGTACTTATCTTAAAATATGATTTAGGTAAGAGTCTTAGCAAAGAAATGTGATGTAAAATGGCTGACACTAAAAAAGATTTTTGGCTACATATTTTAAAAGATGAAAAATGCATGTAATATGAGGTAAATCCTTTTTGTGTCCGTGGACAAGAAAATGATTTCCCCTCATAATAAATGGTATATTTGAAATGTCCTGGTTTGTGCACATATTTCTTCAAAACTAGCACATGGTACTTATTGTTTATGCTCTATTACGCACTTATTTAGACTTTTAGAGATAGTTTAGAATTTTCCCCATGTTATTGCCCAAACCGTGCTCTGGTGACTTTAAACTTTTCATGAATAAATTTTATAAGTCTTAGATTAGAACATTTTTGTGATATATTAATTTAATTTGTGATGTATGTCAATCCGCTTAATCAGAGACCAAACAGTTTTATAGGTCTCTGGCTTAGTCATTGAATGGGTTTTGCATAAAATCGGTACATTTTAGAACGGGATTTACCCAAACCACATTATTTAAATAAGCGTTCAGGTGACAATGATCAGTTTATGGTGACATGATCTGAAAATGGCAGACGAAACAAAAGTTGAAGGATGTGCGGTTTTGGCAAAAAGTTTAAAAGAACAAGTAAGTATGGTTCATTTTGATCTCCTTTTAACAGCTGTTGAAAGAATGTATTTTTTAAGTCGTATGCTATTTATTATACGCAACTGCAAGTTTTATTAAGCAAAATTACAGTGGTTTGTGTGTATGTGAAAACACAGGTCATGTTCTAGTACGTCACTGGAATGGTCTTCAAAAATCATTTTCATGTAGCCCCTTATCCCCTAAAACATTATTAATATAGTCGTATTTTTACATGTGTTAAGGTTAACAGATGACTATATCAAGGCATAATTCCCTGACCGACTTCAAGTGTGTTGTGTTTTAGATTTTGGAGAATGCAACTTTTTTTGGTTTAATATGAAACTTCAACTTTTTACTGCTAAATGTCAATATGGACTACATTAGGCAGACACAAGACATAAACACTGACAATTTAAGACTAATAAAATCATTTAATCAAGTCAGAGTTAAGTGTCACAGCTGACATTGACAAAATAAGTACTTTGTGGGTTTTACAAAAGAGAACTATTTAAGTTTTATAATTATTATACAATAGTAATTTTGAAGTATAATGTGTTAGCCAGTATTTTTAGTCTGTCCATCATACTACGCATTACAACAGGGTGTGGAGTATGTGTTTGGAATTGTGGGTATCCCGGTCATCGAGGTTGCCATGGCAATGCAGAGTCAAGGCATCAAGTTTGTCGGAATGAGAAATGAACAAGCAGTAAGTATGGTACATTTCATATATTATTTGTGTTTGATTTATGGTAAATATGATTTAGGTACAATGTAATAATACATTTCTGGTAATGTGAGATAAGAGCTGTCCTTTACTTACATATTTTATAGTTAAATGTATATTCATTAAAGTGGTTCAGTTTTTCAAAAACAGACTGCTTTTTATCTTAGCCAGTGTGAAGACCTTAAGAAATTAGATTTCATAGTATGCTTAAGTTCAATATGAATTATTAAAAGCTGTAACTTCCTCAATATTTGAAAAAGTGTTCAAACAAATTTATTAAAACTATTTAAATCATCAATATTAAAAATTGAAACTTAAAGCATACCAGTCTTTGCATGTGTATCAATTTTAAATCCTTGTTTTCAGGCTTCCTATGCAGCATCTGCCATTGGCTATCTGACTGGAAAGTAAGTGCTTGCAGTAATTTAAGAAATAGAAAAACATCTTTTTTCACTCTTAATTTAAACAATAAAAAATTGGCATCAAAAATATGTGTGCAACATAATGAACTATATTTCATGTTCATTTCTACCCAGGCCAGCTGGGTGTCTGGTGGTGTCCGGACCAGGACTGGTGCACGCACTCGCCGGAATGTCCAACGCCATGGAAAACTGTTGGTAAGTTTTACAGTAAAATCCACTTATAAGGAAATTGTCGGGAGTATCTGTTCCCTACAACCAGAGTTCTTTATAAACATATTGTTAACTAGTTTCTTGGTAAAGATTGGGGAAGGGAAAGCAGTTCCTTATAACCTGTAGTTCCTTATAACCGGTTTCCTTTTAAGCAGACTTTACTGTACATACTACTTTGTAAGCTTACCTCAGCACATAGTGTTTATAGAGTGCTATTCTGTCTGGCCTTTAATTTAATTCTTAAAACGAATAATTTTTTGTAAAGTTACTTATACATGTATATCAAAGATTCTTATTGGTTTTATAAAAGTTATGAGATATCATCTTGCTATGGTGTTGCAAGGACATCATTGTTGCAATATCCTGAAGTCATCCATCATTGTATGTCACTGCAGGCCGATGATCGTGATAGGAGGGGCGTCAGAGCGGGATCAGGACCAGACAGGGGCGTTCCAGGAATACCCGCAGGTCGAGGTCTCACGCCTCTACAGCAAATTCTCGTGTCAACCCTCGCGTGTTGAACGAATACCTTTCTACGTAGAGAAGGTATATTGTATGATCAGATTTTGTGTGTGTATTTTCTTTTTGTTAAAATACGAATATTTATTTAATTGCATTAGGAAAAACATGTAAACTTACTGAGTAAATCGCAATTTATCACTTTAAAAATACTTTTTTACCTGCTTGAGACAGAACAAAGCACATTTCCCTGATCAACAATGTTCTGCAAGCTATATTTCAATGCAAAAGAGTTCTATGCTGGTACACAATTTTTCTTGTAATGATGTTCTTCACTAATGTTCAGTTTGCAATGTCTTGCAGGCCTACAGGTCCAGCATCTATGGTCGGCCAGGTCCAGTGTACATCGACCTCCCCGGCAACTTTGTCATGTCACAGGTAATTGTACATGTAGTTGATCAATAGCAACCCTAGGTGTTTAGGGTTTTAAGTTTTTTTTCTCTTGAATTTCAAATGAAAAGCATATTACATTACTGTGTAGTATGTTCATGGTAAAAAGTAAGAAAAATACATTATGAGCTTACCTATCTATTTTTTTACATATATATGTGTTGGCCTTATGAGAGAAAACCTCACATAATTAGTTAATTTAAAACAAATGCTACAATAGACTGCTTGAAGTTCATGGCTTGTTGATGCAATTATAGAAGAAACAGGTTTACTATAATAAAATTATCTTTTGAGATTTATGTTTAAAGTAATTTAATTCATAGATTTGAAATACTTGACCTAAACAAATGTGATATCCCTGGGGAAATTTATTGCTTAAAAAATCAACAAAGCACTTTTACTACTTAAAACAGAGACAAGATCCCACAAAATACCCGGTACTCAAAAGAGTTTCCCAACTTTTCAACTGTACATCGAGGGCTTGGTGCAAAACTATTATCACTTGTTGTATAAAATAAATTAGTTACACAAGTTTTTGCGTCATGTCCTCGCCATGTTTTCCGTGTGTGCAGGTTCTGGAGCGAGATGTTCGCTACGTTCCCCGCTGCCCTCCACCCCCGGCCATGTGTGCCGGGCCTGCCGACGTCAGGAGGGCCGTAGATCTGCTGGCCACGGCTAAACGGCCGCTGGTCATCGTGGGCAAAGGTTGGCTGGAATTGGCTGGTGTTGTTTTGAGAACATTTGAGTAATTTATTGAATTCATTGCATTATTATGCCTTCGGGGTATGATTGTCTATAAAATTTACAATTTTGTTGGCACATCACAATGCCAAAAGTTCATTTATAAAGTTAAATACTGTTATTTATGTCACAATATAGATCCAGTATTAATTTGCATCGTTTAGTTCATGTAGTTAAACTATGACAATTACATGTGTTTTCAAAAGTTTTGATATAGTAATTTTGGGGAGTGTCAAGTTAAAAATATTGAACATTAGACACTTGCAAACATGTGCTTTAAATAAAATAAAGTTTGCCCCCTTGTTTTATTCCTTCACAACAGGGTTAGACTAAAATATGAAAAATTGCAGTATTACAAGTCATTCCTTAAGATCAGCACACTAAACACTTGATTTCTCTGCTTCATTTTCATCCCTTTACTGAAGGGCCAGTCAATGCTTAGTGTGAATGGACATCACCCAGATCTTTGTAATGATCTATCCCAGGTGCATCGTACGCCCAGTGTGAGGGAGAGCTCAAGTCGCTAGTGGAGGGGTGCCAGCTGCCCTTCCTCCCCACCCCCATGGGCAAGGGCATGTTGCCTGATGAACACCCTCTCTGTGTCGCATCAGCCAGGTCCAAGTGAGTTCATGTACTTTAATTATATTTTATCAAGTGCTTACAAAAATATAGAAAGCCTACATTCAAATAGCTTTAGATATAGACATATAATGCGTTTACAAATGTCATTTTCGAAAAAGCATAATAAATGGAGAAAAAATGTTTAATTTTGATTAGCAAAATTAATTGCACAAATTTTATTTAATGTCCTTTCCAAGTAAGTAGGATTTTGGTGCTACATGCTATTTTTCAGAGCTAGGTGAGCGATGTTATTATTGGGACTATTTTTGTGTGATGCTACATATTATTTACATAGATAAGTGATATACCTGGACAGATTTTGCAGTGCTACATTTGTTTTACACAGATGATTAAAATAGTACCATAATATTCCTATACTATAGTCTTTGTAAGTTATGTCTTTCTAGTCAACATTCCTTACTTACTCCTAAAGTGAGAACTTGTACCCTGACATTGTTGGATGAAACCAAAATACAGGGTAAATAAGTGTTTATTTTTTCTACGGCTTTATCAAAGAGACTGGCTTTAATATCCTTAAAGTAAATGAGATTAAAGTTTCTAATTTAAAGGCAATTTTACGTTTGAGTGTATTAAAGTATGACAAATGTGTCTACCATTCTGAAAACTTTTATGTCATTGAGCTTAAAGTTGGCTAACTCCTGATAACTGTCCTGTACAGAAATGTAAGAGTTACCTTACTTATGCCAAATTGTGTATAGAATTAATAATTTCTAAATTACTGTGTCTCTGCAAACAGACCACTTTGATACTTTTTTTGGTAAACAAATAGCAAGTTGTTTTATTCCTGTTGGCAAATAGATATTATAGACATATTATGGCATGGCATTCCAGCTGCAAAATTAAAATATTCTATATATTTTATATCTTTAAACCAGTATGAGTTCCACATTTTAAACTAATCGTTACATTTGAATGCAAAGCTTGCTGTTGCAGTCACTGTAGATAGATAAAAGGGTCCTTTAAGTATGCACCAATTCTACATTTTAAACTTACTACAATGTTTGTTAGGATTTCATAAATGGAGGAAAGTGACACAGTCCTACCTTTTACTGTTATACTATAGTATTTTACACCGTATTTGAAAGGTCAGTTTTTATCTCAGCCTAACCTATATTAAACACTCTCGACCTCTTTTGTGATGGAATCATGCAGTCCAATTTTGTAAACATTGTTTTAGGTGATAGTGAAGTCAGATCATTCCATATGAATATTCTGACCACGAAACAAAGTAGAACAGGGTACCACTTTTTAAATAGAATAAAGGCTTATTGGTATTGAGTATTTTGAGTGTCAGTGACCTGTTGCATTTTTATCTGTCATATTATGTTTCCTAAATGATTGTGAGTTCCACTATTTAAACTGTAAAATATGTTTTGATAAAATCATTTGTTTAATTCTGCATTTATTATCAATTCTTATAACATTCTGGTAGCTCTGTCTTACGTTTACATATTGACTGGCTGATATTTGAAAATAATTGGATACATAATAAAATTTGTCACTGGGGGCAGAGACATTAATTAGATAAATAGCAATCTGCAGAAAGTTTTGTCAAGTTAAATTATGTCAGTTCTTGCCTTCAGCGGTCAAGTCCCAATTGCCTTTCATTGCTTGGGGACAATCCGAGACACTCTAAATTAATATGTATTGGTCTGGCAATGTGGAATTGAATCAGGAATAAGGAATAAAGAAATATTGTGATGAGAGAGTTCAGTATTTTTTAACAGAGACTAAGTTTTTTTAAATTTGTAAATAAATAAGTGTTCATATTTTAGCAAATAAAAAGGTTGTCCAAATGACATTGTTACAAATAAGAACAGGAGACCATTTCTGGATGTATTAAGGATCATCCACATTCACCACAATTACTGTGGGATCTTTATTCATAATATATTCAGTAATGGTAGTAGTTAGAGTTAGTGTTAAAGAATTTGTTCTGTAACAGAAGAAATTAAAAGCTTTGTTGAATATATTCTGTAATGGTAGAAGTTAATATATTCTGTAATGGTAGAAGTTAATATATTCTGTAATGGTAGGAGTTAATATATTCTGTAATGGTAGGAGTTAATATATTCTGTAATGGTAGGAGTTAATATATTCTGTAATGGTAGGAGTTAATATATTCTGTAATGGTAGGAGTTAATATATTCTGTAATGGTAGGAGTTGATATATTCTGTAATGGTAGGAGTTAATATATTCTGTAATGGTAGGAGTTAATATATTCTGTAATGGTAGGAGTTAATATATTCTGTAATGGTAGGAGTTACAGTGTTTTTTCTGGCTTCCTTCCATATGTAAGTCACCATCAGTCATCCCCCTGTATAATCCACTGAGCCATCAATATATCATACACCCAGCTACAACAGCATGTCAGAGGCAAGTGTTAGGTCACTCTCACTCTGTCCTGATGATTAATGGGAACATCCTGGTTATGACATTGGTGTTGATTAATTACAACTTTTATGTTCTAAGGACATGTTATCTAGATTAAATTCACCAACAGTACTAAAAGACTTTATACATACTAAAAATACACACTAAAACAGTTGCTGTACATCCTCTTTGTTAGAGTTTAGTTAGGCAGTTTTGTGTCACCTGAAAAGGGCGAAATAGGGGTTTCTCTGGGCGGCAGTCATTTTTCAGAGAGTTACTGCCCTTCACATAAACTTTTGCTAATTTCTCTAATTTATTGTCCGGTCAGGCAACACATCTGACGGGCTGAGTTAAAGTTTACAATAAATAATCATAATCCATTAAGCCTCAGTAATTCAAAAATTTCTGTACAATGTCAAGAGTCAATATAATGTAAATGTTTCAACTTGCAGGGCTATGCAAGATGCGGACGTGGTGTTGTTGCTGGGAGCCAGACGTCAATATAATGTTAATGTTTATACTTGCAGGGCTCTGCAGGACGCTGACGTGGTGTTGTTGCTGGGAGCCAGACTCAACTGGATCCTGCACTTTGGTTCCCCTCCCAGATTCCGACCAGATGTCAAATTCATACATGTGAGATTGGGGTCATTTTTTTCTAAAGCCTTTGTACAGTAAAGTCCGCTTATGAGGAACTTTCGGATATAGGGAACTGATTTTCAACCCGCAAGAGAGAGATTTTGCTAGTTTGCTATATGTTTATAAGAAACTCTGGTTATAATGAACACATTGTCATGGTCCCGATAAGTTCCTTATATGCTGACTTTACTGTAAATTATATTTGGTGCTGAATTTCTGATTCATTGTTATTCATTGATGCTGTTTTACAAAATTATACCTTGTGTAAATTATTTTAACTTTAAAGTTAAAAAAGCATATTGAAATAACATTGAATTAACTAAAAAAGTCTGTTTTTATAAAAAAATATTCAAAAGTAAAAGTTAACTCATTTTGTAATTTTAACAACCTACATTTTGTGTGTGTAAGTAATAATGTTTGAGTTGACAATCTTTGGTGTTGAAATGGACAGTTCCCCAAACGCCAATCAATATCATTTATAACAGTACATGGTCAGTTTTAATCCAATGGATTACGGTCATAATTGTCAAGTGACAATCTGACCTAGTAAATACAAAAAGGCGCACTTCCTGTTTGTGATAAGCCTTATCACACAAACAAAAGAAATGTACAGAAAGGAGAGGAGATTGAAGTTTTGCGGCACTATGCATTGTGAATCAGAACACCACGGTAAGCCTTCATGTTGTGTGTCTGCCGTGTGGGTTTCAGATCGACATCTGCCCAGAGGAGGTTGGCAACAACGTTCAACCGGCTGTCGGAATGGTCGGCGACCTCAAGTCCGTTCTTACACAGGTATTGAAGGGATTACTCATGGGTCCTTCTATAACCATATTAACTTAGGAATCCTACTATTATGCACAGGGCCTTGAAATGACACAAGGTATGTGAGTTAAGAATGGGACAGGTGTCAGATATATCAGATGCCAATTGATGGATAAATAAAGGTTATAGAAATGGATTTGAAGTATCACTCACACATTTCAACTACTTACATCTGAGATTAAATTAACCAATAATTCTGACACATGCTAAAAGAACAGATTAGTACTGAAGAGCCTATTCATATATACTGCAGTGTAGTATATATTCTTCATGCTTCACATGAGAAAGATCAACCAGAGTAAGGCAGTTAATAATTATTTTGTTTTTAATTATGCGACCTCAAGTCAGTTCTGAAACTGTTAATAACAATTATAATTTGGCTTTTTTTTCTTTGCTTAAAATATTATTAAGTCAAATCTTACACAAATAATTATAATGTAAATTTTGGTGTAGCTTGCGATCTCATGCCTTGTCATCGTCACATGAATGTTTTGAAAGTTTTATATTGAAAAAATACTATCCAGTGTTGGTATGCATTTTAAATTTTTAAGTATTATATATAATACAACATTAGCGCTACTGAAATACATTATGAAAGTGCTTATTTAGCTCCAAGCATTAGCCTGAATGTGAGAACATTTTTATAAATGTTTGTAATTGATTTAGATCTACTTTATTAACGTTGCTTTTAGAGTAATGTTACATTAATTGATTAAAACCAGAGGAGTATAATTATTATGAACGCAAACACTTTTTCAGCTGAAAGTAGAATTTAGAATAATATTAATTTATATTGAAACAAAACTCGGTTTGAAATCAATGTTAAACTTTACAAAAAATATTGATTGAAGTGTAGAAATGGGCAAAACAAAGAGTTTTCAAGGAAATGAATTTATTGTATCTGTGAAAGTGCTGGATGTTTCATGTTTACGATGTAAACAGCATTTAACAGTGAAGGTTTTCATGCTGTTATGATCCCCATGGTACCTGAATCATTGTCTTAATGGTAGCTGGTTGTTTCTGACTTGATTGTTTCACTGATTTATGGAATGTTGTTACCCACGGAGTTGTGGTTTGGTTTTAGTTAAATGAAGCAAAACATCGAGTAATTTCTTGTGTGCTTTTAAGTAATTTGTTTGCTCATCCCAATTACCATATATAAAAGTTGTTGTTTTTTGTACTTTAAAATATGCCATACATTAAAGACATTAGTCCATTTTGGACATCTGAAATCTGATTTTATTGAGGTTTGCTTCTCTGGTGCTCACATAAAACTAAGGGATTTTAATTAGAATATATTATTTTTAATCAAGTTTTAAATTAAAATTTAATTTTACATGTAAATTTTAAGCACAAATCAATTTTTTTTAATGTTTATTTTTCATGTAATTTTGCAGTTGAATGAAGAGATATCACGACGGAGCCCACGTTTTGTGTTCAGTAAGAGTGAGGAATGGTGGACAGTACTGAACGAGAAAGTTGCAAAGAATCGGGAGAGTGTGCGCCAGAACTCCCTGGACAAGACGGTCCCCCTCAACTACTACGCCACCTTCGATGAGGTCTGGTTATAATGGCAGTTGTTAGGTGGTTCAGTACAATATTATCAAGTTATCCCAATTTATATTAATCACTCTTGACTGCTCATTCCGGATGAAATCCATCTAAATATTTTTAGAGGTGAGAAGCCAGACCTATCCTAAAATGCTGAGCGGTAAGCAAGGAAGCATCTGGTACCATTTTTATAACGTCTTTGGTATGACGCAGTCGGGGATTGAACCCACGACCTCCCGCTCACGGGGCGAACGCTCTAACCACTGAGCCACCGCTGCGGTTGGCAGTTGATAGGTGGTTCAGTACATTATTGTACTCGGTTATATCTCTGCATACAAAGATTGAGAGGATGTGTGTTTGAGTCACTCTGTTGGTCCAGTGGTGATCCTTCTTCAACATTTATATACACTATAATCCGCTTAATATAAGGAACCCTCTTAAAAAGAATTTTTTAACTTTTTGATTTTCATTCCCCAATCTTTACCGAGGAACTAGTTCACTATATTTATATAAGGAACTCCGGTTATAAGGAACATATTTTCATGGTCACGATGAGTTATAAACAGATTGTACTGTATGCAGCAGTGTCGAGTTTATATTTCAGTTATATGTAGTCCTCTTTTTAGGTTATTTCCACTTTTTTTGTTTTACTTTGTTTTGTGTATTAGGCTCACTTAGTAAGGGTGTTACAAGAAGATGGATGGATATTGCTTACTTCTCACAAATAAGTGATTTGAGGCTTTTTACTGTATGACACAATGCAAATGTTCAGAAACCCTCAGGGAAATGAAAAATATTCTGCCTTAAATAGACCTTTCTTTTTCTATTCCCACATATTTTCCTTTCATAGGGTAACTGTACTGTGGTTCCATTACAGTAATATGATTTTGTTCCATAAATGTTTGATGTTAAAAGCTTTTTCTCACCAATTTTAACATAACTCAGCATTTTAATAACTTTCCTGGACTGATTTCCTCGAAATTAACTGATTCTCAAAAAAAACTTGTTTAGAATCAATTCCTATTAGAACATTCCTGATTCTGTTAAGATGAAAGAGTTTGACAAATATTTCACTAATGGAATTATGCAGTTAGAAAGATACCTAAAATAGCCACAAACATTTGTTATAATGATATTTCTGCACATATTGTCTGAAAATCAAGCAATACCCATCCTAAATGTTCTATCGGAAAACCTAGAGTCACAACCAATTTGCATTTGTTTTAATCTTATTGACATTTTTTGCCTTCAAGTGTTTAATATGTCTAAGAGCTTTCTGGTCCGTGATAAATTCACATTTCTTGAAGAGTTCTCATTTATTTGAATTGTAACCTTATTTTCTTAACTGGTTTTGTCAGCTACAGACATATAACTTGTCAACTTAACACTGATATTTTACAAGGAGTTTATTAATTGATGGTACTTTTAGAGAAGACTAGGATATTTGTGAAGTCCAGATTTTTTGCTGTTGTCTAGAACACAGTGTTAATTCAATGTTCTATATAATACCATGCAACAAGAGTATACCATAGTATTTTAACAAATTCAACCTAAATAGTATAACAGGTTTGATTGCACACACAACATACAGTTACAGGGCAATCAAAGTAATGGCTTAACAGAGTTAGGAAGAGGGTATGTCATCGTTACTCTGTTGGACGGGTCATTGACCATTCATGGTTTGTCTGCATACAATGGTTCAAGTTTTTTTGAGTGAGAAATTCTGATGATATTAAAATTAAACTTTACTTGTGTTGTATACAAGAAGTGTAGATGTGAAAGACACAATTGATCCAAATAAAGTTATTTGTCGCCGGCAGAGCTCTATTTAGTGTTGTGCGTGCTCAGGCAACACTGGACGCACTATACTGAAATAAGGACTGTTATTATTAATATATGCAAAGACGAAACAATTTATTGAAGGTTAATATTAAACATTAGACAAAAATAACAGTATAAACTTTTTTGCTCAGGTAAACAAGTTGATACCTCGCGATGCTATTGTAATAAGTGAAGGGGCGAACACTATGGACATCAGTAGGACGTGCATTCCAAACCAACTACCCAGACACAGGTATAAATATGGCCTGCTTTAAGGCATTAAAATAATACAAGTGTAATTGTTTTTAGCCCCTAAACCTAATGATATTTTACCACTAGATTGTGATTACTTTTACCAGGCATAAACATGATTTTACAATACTGGTCCACAATAGTATATTTTACTTGCCTGTTTTGTTTTCATTAGTTGATCTAGTTCATAGCTAAATACAATGTTTAATAAAGTGTAACTAATTTTGTAGTTAAGAAAGTACTGAAATTCATATTTCAACATAACACTCAGATGCCCTCTTAAGGTGGGTTCACACTATGAACGTTTGTTCCAGCGTTGGCCAGCGTTTTAAATGTCTAATAAATGAGCCCAATCGTCGGCGAAATTACGTTCGCGAGAAAGATATTTTTCATTCACACTACCAAGGTTTTATATCCGGTGCAATTCAACTTTTACAAACGTTTCCAAGCGTTTGACTGCTTTTGACAGCGTTTGCTAGCGCTTGACAACGTTTACCGGCGTTGTATTTAATTTCTATTAGCGTAGGCGAACTTTTGCCAACGCAGATGTAGCGTATGTGCAGCGTTCGCCGACTTAGTCCAACTTAGACAACGAATGCTCAGCGTAGGAGAGCTTGAGGTCCACGTCAGGCAACGTCTATATATATAGCCGAACTTTCGACACTTCCTGTCAGTCTTGTTTTGATTGAAGAAGTGCCCACATCTATTCATCTCCCTTCTGTGTATTTGGTTGCTGTAAGGCTTAGCTGTAGACATGCCAGGGAGAGGCAAAAAACAAAAGAATGTGTCAATGAAGAGGCCTACCAAGAGAGATGCGGACACAGAATCATTAGAGCAAGCTGTTGCTGTTCCTACGCTAGCCCCTTGCGTTACCATCGCGTTTATTGGGTTGGGTAACCGTTGGCCTCCGTTGGACAAGCGTTCGGTTAAGTTCACCACCACCAGGGTCTCAGTCGACGTTTGCCAACAGAGTCCTACTTAGGCAAACTCTGTACAACTTAAGCCAGCTTTCAGGAACGTTTATGAAAGGAGCACAACTTACACCAAAGTTTATTTCCAAACGTCGGCAAAGTTTTTGCATGTTAAAAAATTTCAACTAACACAACGCTCGTCAGCATTCGCCAGCGAACATCAACTTTTATAAATTTTTAGCAACTTTTACTAGCGTAGCTGGACGTTTGTCTAAACGTCGGTCTTAACGTCGTAGTGTGAACCCAGCTTTATATACAGTCAAACCTGAGTTAGCGGTCACCTTTGTTAAGCAGCCAACCTGTCTTTAGCAGCCATACAGAATGTTCCCAAACTTTAATTTTGTACCGATATTTACCTCCACTAAGCTTTACACAGGTTTGACTGTACATATCATTAACGTATTTGAAGCTTCACATGATGTCTTGTGCTATATTTAGATTGGATGCGGGCACATTCGGTACTATGGGTGTGGGAGTGGGGTTTGCGATAGCAGCGGCCATCTACTGTCGTGACCACGCCCCAGGGAAGCGGGTCGTCTGTATCCAGGGTGACAGCGCATTCGGCTTTTCTGGCTTCGAGGTTGAAACTGTCTGCAGGTGGGTGATCTGTCCACTTTGAACATATTGAGGTCTTAGGGAAATACTATAGATTTACTCACTGATTCTAAAAGTAGACTAATAAGTACAGTAGGAATTGAATCTTTAAAAACTATTACCAATGTACAACTGTCATTTGTAAATGTGGTTTGTTTTAAAGAGTTGGCAAAAAGTATTAATTGACAGTTGATCTATATTTTTAGCATTAAAGTTGCAAGAAAGCATTGAATGTTAATCTTTATTTTTCAATAGCTATTTTGTTTAATCATCTTAAATGTTCATTAACCGTAAATGCAAGAGTTTGTAAGATTAAGATTTGAGATTTTTGCATATACCCGTATTTATTTACATTTTTTGAGTTAATGTTTAATCTATCGTGACTGCTTAGGCACTCTCATTGAAATAAAAAGGAATCTTTCCATGGGTAATTACCGCGATATTCCAGGGTTAGTGAAATGACTTCAAGAATTGTTAACCTGACTTGAAAAGTTGTTAACCTTATGCTACGCCACAAAAAATAGCATGGTTATAAATTAACTGCAGTCAATGATGAATTATGGCAGAATGTAAGTAATTAGTGTTATAGGCTGATGCCCTCGTGGTTTAATTCCTACCCGTTGGACCTCCAAACTGTTATTTATCACCACAAAATACCACACTAACTCATAAGTTATTTCTTAAATATACCCTTTTGTATGTGTGTACCAGGTATCGCCTGCCCATCCTGTTTATTGTGATCAACAACAATGGCATCAGTAAAAGCTTCGGTGAGGAAGTCTTCAACAGTCTAGAGGAAACTGACCGCCTCCTCAGGTGAGAAAACTAATGTTCTGCATTAGAAACATTTCATTGAATTATTTATTTAGATTTTCTGCTTATTATATACTTTTCAGTGTCAATGTTCCTTAATTGTACTTGTAAAGACATAACTTTTGATGATATTGGTTATAGACATTTAGTAGTGTTAATATTAGTTATTGATAAGTTAACTTATTTTAGTTATATATTGATCAAAGTAGATATAATATCACCAGATTTTGAATGTATAATCAGTTAATCCACATGTTCATATAATGTCAAGACTTTGGACCTTATGGGATAATGGAATATATCTTGTTTACATTCGAAAATAGAGTTCTGCTCATCTGCTAGAGGCGTCAGTGGTGTGGCATATTTCATAATCACAGCTTCAACAAAACTGAGGCTGCTATTTTCCCCATGCAGGCCATGCAGGGAATTTCCCCTTTTTCTCAGATTAATTGTTAATGAACTGTGATCAATGGTTACTGTTCAGCCATCCCCCTACAGTGCTTACACCCAATGCCCGGTATGAGAAGGTGCTGGCTGCCTTTGGAGGGAACGGGTATTACTGCAACACACCTGCAGAGATACAGTCTGCGTTAAAGGTACATTGTGTCTAAATACGTTTTCTGATTTGTTTCGTGCCTTATAACATAGCATTAGTATTTAGTATTGAATCTTAATTTACAGTGTAAAAAGGTCTTGAAGTTCATCAAATGGTTTTTTTCTTCTTGGAATTGATGCAATTCAGTGCAACTGTTGCAAACAAACAAAAAACATTTTTTCTTTCTATTTGTTTATTTGGTATTGTACCACATTTTCAATTGTGGTTTATTTGAGTTCCAATTATTCCATCTCATTGATCGTTTATGAATGGTCACCATACATGTAGTTGTTGATTGTCAACTTTTATACCTTATTTAAACATAACACACGCATTAATCTACAAATTGTTCCATGTTTTCCACCTAAGGCATCCCTGGCCAACAAGACCCAGGCGTCCATGCTCAACATCATGATCAGTACCATGGCCGACAGACGAGCCCAGGTGAGGGAATGGACAGTTCCACAACTGTCAATCATGATCATTTATAACAGTACATGGTCAGTTGTAATCCAATAGATTAGGATTATATTGTCATATGACAATCTGACCAAGAAAACACAAAAGAAAGCATCTTTCCTGTTTTTAGCTCACCTGAGCACAAAGTGCTCAGGGTGAGCTATTGTGACCGGCCTTTGTCCGTCGTCGTGCGTCGTCCGTCGTGCGTCGTCCGTCGTGCGTAAACTTTTTTACTTAAACATCTTCT
>Ga0224511_10000557_pt1 | contig 18487 bp, 12 predicted proteins | sample SF_May12_sed_USG_2_FD_169988 | JGI IMG/M metagenome (GOLD analysis project Ga0224511, IMG submission 169988) | Sediment microbial communities from San Francisco Bay, California, United States - SF_May12_sed_USGS_8_1 | ecosystem: Environmental > Aquatic > Marine > Sediment | place: USA...
TGACATAGGAATGAAATGGATGAGTCGTAGTTTTGATTAGTGAAACAAGGAAGTTAAAATCATTGACTAGACTCGTACAAAATCGTGAACCTCTTGCAATCGAATGTTCATGAAACTGTATCATTTCAATCAAATTCAATATGAAGCAGCAATATAAAATAGTGCGTGTATTATTTCTGTGTTTAGAACTGGTTTATGCAAATTCAGATTTCGGAGGTATGTAATTTTCTACTTGTGTGTAGTATTCACACCTTAAATAATGTTGTCTAATATCATGTTTAAAATTCACTTGATTGCTTTGAATTTGAAGTTTTTTTAACATAATTTCTTTTAATTTAGACAAAAATGGTTATGCTTAATGTGTATGATATTGACTTTGGTTATGAAAAAGAACACTAGTCGTCATAGTGTCTGTTTTACAACAAGCAAATTCGTTGAATTGATATGTGTATGTGAACGGTGTAGCAAAATGATATAAATATATTACCTATCATAATATGTTCTTGAAGAAATTACTGTAATCTTCTGAAACTGCTTTAAATTATGTATCTCATTAGTTTGCAACTAACAATAGACCATAGTAAACAAATAACAAAGGGCAATAACTCTAAAATTAGGATGTGAAGGGTTATAGTTTTTCTGCAGTGCACTTTTTCTCAATGAGATCTATACACCCCTGAAGTTTCATGTTCAAATCTGTTATAGTCTTTTAGATATAGCCTCAACATAATTGTGACGGACGGTCGGACGGACGGACGGACAGACTTCCCTACCGATGGGCATTTGTTGGGTATTTCTTTTGTTTAAAACTACCCAACAAGCAAATAACTACCCAATAAGAGCCTAACGGAATGAATGGAAAGTTCTCACAGATGGACATTTGTTAGGTATTTTGGTACCCAACATGTGCCCATCGTTATGCCCATCCGGACGGACGGACGGACGAACAGCCGGACGGACAACGCCAAATCTGTATCCCTCCGCCTTCGGCGGGGGTTATAAATAATGTTTTAATACACGTTTGAAAGTATTTGGTACGCTGCAAAGTTCACACTTAGGCAAAAGTGTGATTCGTCTCTTCCGAGAAAACTATTGATTATTTAGCTATGCCTTTCACACTCAAATGAATTTATTTATGATGTACATGTTTTCTTTGAAGATTATAAAACACAGTTAAATAGTTCATTTGTTATACCCTTCACGTCAATAAAAATATTAATACTAAAATTAAGAAATACTTAAATATTACCATATAAATGGAAGAGATGTTCAAAGAAAAAATGTTGTAAACAATGTGGACAAGTCAAGTTTATGGGCATCATGACAATGACAAATTGACTCATACAAAACCACACATAACACGAATGTTGGTATAATCTTCATTTGCATTCGTAATGCAAACTTGCTCGTTTTAATCGCTAACTGACCAGTAGGATTGCTCAAAAGCCTTTACATTATAATACTGACTGCGAGTAGTGTTGTGTTGAAACGGTTTACACGGATTAAATAACACTTAGGCCGGTATTCCATTTATACGGAAGCGCGACGTGAACGTGAAGCGTGAGCGTGAAACGTGAACGTAAGAAGTGAATTTTCACGCTCACACTATTCCATTTATCCGGTTTGCTTGAAAACAATTATTGTTTTGTCCTTTTCATTAGCAAAAACGTGTCATAATAAAGTGTCGCAGTTTCTTACTCTTATGTGTGGATTTGGTTATATCCATGTACAAACGAAAATATAGATGGTGACTATGTTATATTTTCAGGACAAAAGGAACCTTATGGACTTACCTCAATTTAGTAGAAAATTAAAAATGACGCTTTGACAAACATTGTAAAGGCCCACGATGTCGTATGGACCATAGTAGCACAGTAGGGAGTGGGTTCACTTTCCAGTCGCACAAAAGTAAAGAAATTGTATTGCGTTTGTTAACGTTTATCTTGCGAAAGAACCTCATTTAAAATGTTTATAAAAATACGCTTGATGACTAGGTAGTTTTACAGTTACTTACGTAGTTAAGTCATTGCTTTGTATAGAATGTAGATGTATATATGCATAACAATAATGTGTAAAGTCATCTGTAATGACATATTAATTAAATAGTTGACTTTTGTAATTACAACAGAACTGGCATAAGCATACTTGCAAAAACAACACGAACTAAAATTAACATTGTTTTGACACTGAAATTAAATGATTTTAAGTGTACCCAGAAATTCTGCAACACCTGTCTTTAATGTATGTTTCTCTGTACTATTTAAGAGACTGTTCATATAGTACAGGGCATTTGTAATGGATTCAATTAGTTTCTCTGTTTCCTCTCGCATAGAAAGAGGTCTTCTTATTTTTGTTCCTCGCCCGTGAATGCTGTGCGTGAACGTGAAAAATCGCCACATGTAGCGATCAGTTTCACGCTCGCGTTTTACGGTCACATGTCATAAATTCGCGTTTCACGTTCACGTCGCGCTCACGCTGATATGGAATACATACAATAGAAAATCGTTCGTTTGATTTTTCACGTTCGCGCTTCACGTTCACGCTTCAAGTTCACGTAATTGCGGTTGACGTTACAGTCGCATTAGCTACAAAAAGGAATATAACCATTTAAGGATTGAGTTTGAACCCAACAGAGCTCAGGACACTTATATACTTTTAATTAGACCAGCTGCACGCTGAAAGATTAATAGTACTATTGTCATTTTAGTTTGAAGTGGCGCGCATTACTGTTCGGAAACAATCGAAGCTTGTTCGAGTGTTTGCGTTTGGTTACTAGGTAGACTTATATTGGATTTTATCTCATAAAAGGTTTTTTACACGCAACACTAATAAATCGAAATGCTTAGTACAGCGATTTGAGCGCGCGCCTGTAACACCGTCGGCTAGGATTTAAATACAGCTTGACGAAAGTTTCAAGATTATATGTTTTGCTTAATTGTGTTTATTAAACACACAACTAATGCAGTTGTGTTTTTTTAAATATAATTTGCATTTTTGTAGTTTTATATTTGTGTCAGTTTCATTGTTTAAATCGTGCAAACAGTGACCACAGTCCTATTAAAGTGGTATAAAACGTTATTTTAGACGCAATAGCTGATATACGGTTATGTGGAACGCTTTATTATCTCAGCAAGGTGTTGCTGGCCGTGTTCAGTACATACTAATTAAAAGATATGACGAAAAACATACACGACCAGTTTTTTTATTAATATTTCTAGACCTTATAATATTAACCTCTCTGTTTTGATCGTGTAACTTTTTAGTAGTATTGGGGTTAAGCGGAATCAAGTAATGATTGGGTTAAGTATTTTTTAGGAAATAATAGAGTAATTACGTTTGTAACAAATGATGTGACTGCGTTGCCATCGGAAAACACTTTTTTCATATGTTTCTTTGTGTACATATTAAGATCACAAGCAAAAAAGTTAAGTACAAGATTGTAGAAAGTTAGCATATTGTCTGCAACGTCTCAAACTTTGTTGTAATGATTTCAGCCCCAATGCATATGTTAAGAATAAGAACAATGTTCGTGGTGTAACGTTTAAACAAACTCTGAAAAAATGCCTTTTAATAAGAAGCAAATGACAAATGATGACTTTACAAAACATTCTAGTGAACTTGATCATTTTATTGAACGCCAGATCCAAACATAGCTTTCCGGAAAAATGCCACACAAGGTCCAGGCAATTTTGAAGATATAATGGTGGCAGGCAATGCTGTTAACAACGTCACGTACGATAACAATAATGGATCATGCGCACAAACAGCAGAAGGGAATACAACCAATCCGGCGTGGTGGCAGGTCGACCTGGGAGACACGTACCTGATAACAGGCATAAAATATTTCAACAGACAAAAGCATGGTAAGCTAACTCGGAAAACACAACGCTACTTTCGTTTTTGTTTTTTACATGCTATTTTTCCTTCAATATAGGGAAAGCGGTATTTGGTATAAACGAATCGATAAACATAGAAAGGAAGAAAAACTCAAATTATAATTGTCCTGTCTTTTTGTTTGTACAATGTATGTGTAAACTTTGGAAGCACATCGGGGATACGTGAAATCCCTAGAACAAGTCAGGGATTACATGTATTTCCTGACAGAATTTAACGAAGTTGGGGACTACATGAAATCACTGGGATTATGTAAAATCCCTGGTTACGCACATTCCCTGTATCATGTATACCAACATCTCAAAATTGAAGACATTGTAATTGTTTTTATAAACCAAGGGTGAAATCTGATATTTCTATGTTTAATTAGAGATAGCACCATGATGTTACATAAACTACAACACAAACAGGTCAATGTCGATCACAGCCATCTTTCAAATACACAAATTCATTATTTCTTATACAAAACAAACACCACATAAACTCATTACGTCCGCGGACTTAACGACTTTGTAACAAACTACCGACTGAGATTAAGGATGCGCCAACTGTACCTGCATTTGCAAGTGGCCTACATAATTTTATGCTTTAAAAATGATAATTTAGATAAGTTATGTTATGTTTTCATTTAAATATTCATTACTAATGTCATTGGTCCGCTCATGCGCTAGGGGCGTCAGTGGTTTGGCATCATTCATTACTAATAATGAACAACTTCAATAAAACCGAGGCTGCTGTTTTCTCGTGCAGGCTGTGCTTCCTGAGGGCTTTTTCTTTCACCAGTTTAATTTAACTTACTACAGCTGGTGTTTAGTGCCTGTGCGGCGGCTGTAAAAAGTCATACTTTTTATAATAGCAAATTGATTTGATTGTTAATAAATTTGTATTAAACATATCAGTGAACAAACTCAGGAGTGTCACGTTTATGTATCTATTTGAAAAGGAATTGACAATGAAGGATTGTCTCAACACCTAACATCTTTGTATGGAGAGGAATTGTAACTGTAGAGGTATATGATACATATATAACAGGTATAAGCTGTGTGTTAGGTTTATACTTATTTTAAGTATTTATAATTTCAAGAGGTCAACATAACTAAATACACATCCAAATACGTACAATAAATAATTGTATAATATTGACTTGTATGTATTAAAAAAGCTCAACATATGAATTAAATTGAATGTCATGCATTTATCATAGCGGTTCGAGCGCGTCTCAGTGGCATGCAGATCCAGGGGAGGACCAGGGCAGCAGACAACTTTGTGTTACTGTACAAAGATGCATCCAATATAACGGCGTGTAATGAGAGTATGTACGGTACAGAAGGCACAAGTCCATGCGACGATGTCCTGTTGATACCAATCAGAAACACGAATCTGTTTCAGTTTATCAAGATATCTGTAGCAAACTACCTGCAATTGTGTGAGGTGCAAATATTTGCAGGTAAATGCCATTTTTATAGATGCGCTTGTTTTATTAGTAATTTAAAAATACAGTGCCTTAAAAAGGTTTTACAAAATATTTTATTTATTATCAAGTGCAGCTGTTGAAACAAAATGTTTGTTGTATTACACGAATTCCACAGTTAAGTAAGTACTTCTGTATTGTTTATCTTGGTATGATATCGCCACCTGTACACGTGCCTTTAACTTTTTTTTACTTTTAACAACATAGTACATTCGTGTTCATATACTAGATTTAATTAAAAAAAAAACAACATCGCATTAAGGAAGGACGTGTCATAGCATCCATGTTGTTGCTGTATACTTTCAGAGGTTTGTAGTCTGTTACGTTTCGACTTTGGTCAGGTCATGTCAAACGGCAAAGACGTCGTTAAGTCGGGGGATCAAGCCACAGTCACCTGCGACAGTAACTATGCGCCTGTTAATCATGGTCACCAGAGCCGTCATGTACAAAAGTCACATGTACAGTTCCAGTTTTATTAGAAGGACAATATTATCTGAACCAAAATAACGTTGCGCAAGGTTCAGCATTGGGAGTTCAATCTGTTATCACACCATCTTGTGGCATTGGCTTTTTACCGAGTCCTGACACACAGCGAACCTGCCAGGTCGACGGACAGTGGTCAGGGCAGTCACCTATATGCACAAAAATTATATGTGATACAGAAAATGTTCGACACTCAGCCATACAACATTATCCGACACTTGGGATCGGTGAAACTGCAGATGTTTCATACAACGCATCCATCTTTAACCTGAAAAACGGATCTTTACAAGTCGAATGTACTGCTGAAAGGAAGCTGACGTGGATACACCAGCCTTATTTTGGTATCAGCATTTACATCATTAAATATGAAATAACAGTCTCTAAATAACAATGCGTTATGAATAGCAATATATTAGTTTATTTTAAATAGTTGTATTGACTCTATATTTCCACAAAATATGATATGAAATATGTTCTAAAAATATATAGCTTCTTCCTGCCACGATTTTGTCAATAAATGTGGAATTCAATTCGTTCGATTCCATATGTAACTAAATAAGGGGAAGTTGATGCTAAGTGCTGAATTCAACGTAATTGATAAACGATATTAAACGGTTGTTTTACGGATTTATAGTCTAAACACTAATGTTGTAGTTCATCGCATGTAACGTCACATCCTGACTCTTTAAGAGCCCATATGCCCTGCACTTCAGGTCGAACATGGTTTCAGCAGAAACGTTGACTGTCCTTCAGATGGCCGATGCCCAGTTGGTAACACGTTACGATACACTTGCAAGTCAGGGTTCACAATATCTTCACCTTCAACGACTTGTCAGGATGACCATACCTGGAGTAGCACACCATTGTGCATCGAAGGTAATGTGACACCAAAAGGTTACAAAAATAGTGAAGTGTATATTACTTACTTAGTGTTCTTACACTGAATGAGCGAGTACTTCACTGACGAATAGGAGAGTTCTAAAGTAAATCTTAAATCTTTTATAATAAATAAATACACATATTTCCAGCCAAACTATTATTGGATATGTTATTAATGTAAGGTTTGATTTGTATCCATTATATAGTCATACACATTATAATGGCCTTGGTGTATTTCATTTACTTAGTTCGGCATAAAGGAAAATTCATAACATAAATTTCCTTTACAGATCCCAAAGAAGCACACTACCAGACTTGTGTGATTGCGGGGTCAATCGGATGGTCTGTTGTCGTTGTTCTTATTATAACAAACGTCCTGACTTGTGTTTACTTGAGGTAGGTCAAAATTGAAGTAAACTATTAAACCATTGCACAACAGAACCGTGTTTGATCGCTTCGCTCCCGATTTAATTTAGAACCACAGTCCTTATTTAAACTTTACGCTTGCATATACAAAGTTAAATGAAGTAAAATACAACCCGACAGTCATGTCAAACACAACATCAGCTGCCCTAAAGAAATTATTATTACAATCCATCATTTTATTAAATCAATACTATATTATTTTAAGACGGGTACGATTAGGAGATAGAAAGGCGAGTAAAACATCAAGAAATGAAGTAAATGTACAGAACATGCAATACACAGACCTTCAAGAACATACCCGAGGTGCAAGGGATTATACCGAACTTCAGACAAGAACTGATGATTATAGCAACATCGATGCCGACGGACACGCCTATTTCAACACGCCGACTTGAAGACCAATTGTATTGCCCCAATCCCGAATAATTATGGTTATAATAGATTTAACCATTAGGTGATTTGGTGTCGTAACATGTAACATATTCTATCAACAAATGATTTTTGTGAATTGTAATATTATAGAATGAAATATTTGGGTTTACTTTATTTGCTAATGAAATCAGTGTCAAGTAAACTATGTGGACTTTGTTTATATATAAGTAATTTTATTTCATTTATATGGCATTATAATTACTTGTATTTGTCTTTTCATATGTACATTTATTGTAAAATACACACGTATGCATACTCTTGCACTTAAGTATATAACAGTGTAACCTTAATACATTGTATCACAAGGCACGTTTTTTTATTTTAAGGTTTTGGTTTAACATTTACATACAGGAATTCATAATACATCAATATTTGTCATTTCCTTTATTAAAAAAACAAACAAATAAGAATCCAATTATACTTTTCCTTGTATTGGAACATAGAATATTTCCGAATTCGGTTATACTTGGCCAATGGCACTAGTATTTTGTGAGGAATCTATGAGTCTTTAGAACAACCATAGCAAATTGACAAAGAGCTCTGGCGTATATGCATTTAATGCGCACCCATTTAATAGGGACTTGTAATGTATTAAAAAGTTTGAATTGGTTATAATCTCGGTTCCACGATCTTTATGCGCATTCCAACAACCATAGGCACATATAAACAGTCGATGATATTGTTAGATTTACACGGAAATACTTGTAAAAGAATTATAATGAATACTAATGTTCCAGTATAGCAAAATCTTTTTATAATTTCGAATACTTTAAAAACGTATAAGAGTGCTTGATATCAAAATAACTCATGTTCGAACCAGTCTGCCATACTTACGATGTCGGGCTGGCTTCGTGAGTTTTGAAAAAACAAAGAAGATGATATAATGAAATCAGTAATTTGACTTTTAAAAATAAGTGAACCAAGAAATTCAAAGGAAAATGAAGATTACAAATCATGTGACCTCCATCTTATACCCCGTGCGAGCCATTTCTGGCTTTTAATAATGTATTTTAACCTATACACTGCACTGCGTTCGCAGCTTCTAATTATTCACTTTTAGGACGTTTGCCACTTAATGTCCTTATATTATAATATTATGCCATGTTAAAGGCATTTTCCATAACACTTGATATAAACTCTGGAGTGTTTACCAAAACTAAGGCTTAAATGCCTGGGCGCCAGTCTCCGATTACCTGAGACATCATGGCGATGATTATTCGATGTTGAACGCGTGGCTGCTCATTCCAAATAATTGACGTTCAAATATTGTATGTGTATGAATGAGCGTAAAAAAGATTTGCTGCTTTGCTTTGCTACGATATACCTTCTGTGTTACCTTGCATCCTATAATGCCCAGCAATGTTAAATCATAATACTGGTGGATGGATTGGGATACATTTTATATAAAATCTTCAAATTATCATTATCGCACAAAGCAACTTTTAGCTCTGATGTGTAGTTCAGTGCAATGATGATCGTTTGAAACACAATAAAGAACATCTTAAATCTAGCTGTTCAACATTACAACTATTCAAATGTACGGTATCATATTTCAAGCTTCGTGGCCTCTTCAATTATTTATATACATGTACTTGATACGATCCGTCACTCTTCTACTCTTCCTCAATCCTTGTATTTGTTACAACCGTAAGGTGTAGAAACAGGTTTTGGTTATTGTCTAATTTTATTGGGGGAAATTAAAGAAAAAGCTTGTTTATGAAATTTAAAGAAGAACTTATTAATTAATATATATGGTTCTAACAGATGAAAGCCCGGCTTTATTATAAACGCAATTTTTATGACTTTTAATATGTATATAATAACTATGCAACAATATATTTTAACTGCGTTTTGCAAATAATATAACATTAAATTGTATAAAATGTTTTTGATTTTATTTTAACGCGTACACAAAACAGAATGATGTTCAATCTTAAAATGCAGACATGTGTTAGTTCTCTAAAAATGGTAGACTGGATAAAATATCAACATATCTTTAACATCACATACCGTATAGCTAAACGTTGTTCCTTCAAATACAATTATGTCAGAGCAGACTTTACATGTTTGCTTTTGACGTATTAATGAAAGGGTTGGGTTGTAGTTCGATATTTCCCTTTGCGTTTGACGAGTTAAATCAGGAAGTTTAAATCATTGACAAGACTCTTTAACAAGCGTGACATATATGTTCATGAAATCGTAACAAATTTATAACCATTAATATGAAGATGCAATATCAAATAGTTAGTGCATTGTTTCTGTGTTTAGAACTGGTTTATGCAAATTCAGATTTCGGAGGTATGTAATTTTCTACTTGTATGTAGTATGAATTTGAAGAGACTTTTAACCTAATTTTCATTGTTTTCTTTTGATTTAGAGAACAAAAGTTGTGCTTAATGTGTTTGATACTGGCTTTGAGAAAAATAATGTTAAAAAGACAACTATTCGTCATATGGTCTGTTTTACAATAAACAATGTTTTAATAAAAGTGTGAAAGTTTTTGGTACGCTGTTCATAACACATAAGGAAAAGCGTGATGCATCTATTCCGAACTAACCATTTACTTCTTAGCTATGGCTTTCACAATAAAATGAATTTATTGAAACGTGTTCAGAATGTACATTTATTTCTTTGAAAATTATAAAAATGCAGTTAGATAGTTTGTATGTAATATTATTGCCGTCGAGAAAATATGACTAGTTTAAATTACTTTTATACTGACAAGTGTGAATGATATTGTTTTGCAATGTATAAAGATTTTCATTCTAATTGTTGACTGCTAAGATTGCTCAAAAATTCTTTTCATTATAAAATGACAGCGAATTGTTTAAAAGGTTTACGCCGAACACATAACAATTAATTATTGCTGTTGTCTTTAGCTGCAAATGGGGATACATGTATAACTAATAAAAGATTCAGTTTAAACACACATAGCCTACGATACCCTTAACCGGTTTAATAAGACCGGCTACAAGCTAGACGACAAAGAATGGGGAGCTAAGTATTGCCAGTAGGTAACAATAACTTTGCCATTTTGGAGGGTATAATTAAACTGATGAAAGGATAAGCTCTCAGGAAGCATAGCCTGCAGAAAACAGCAGTCTCGGTTTTATTAAAGCTGTTCATCAGTAGTAATGACTCTGACCGTTATGGATGTGAAAACCACACTTGCTCAAGACTGCAAAAATCGATAGCTTTTGTGCGTTGCATGTTATTCATCCTCCGATGCTCAAGCGAACTATATATTTTAATATTCTGGTTGATCTCAAAAAACGCCGGACGGGCCCGTAAGATGTCGTACGGTGCACGAACCGGTATCGGCCGATGTTATCAAATATGTTACATACTTAATTGCTTTTTAATTAATAGTATATTTAGAAAACAAAAGAAGAAATCTGATTTGTTTCAAACAAACCAAAGTTGGAAAACCATAATTTAACATGCGTTTTTAGCGAAATGTATTATTCTGATTTCGTGTTTGACATGCTATACCCATACTGTTTAGCACAATGTCTAACGAAAAATCTTACATGCATTCTTAAACGTCGATAGCAAAGCATGACCTATTTTGTTTATTTATAACTATCGACTATTAAACCAGATATTTTGCATCATTACATGCTGAATGTTATGCAAGATCTTTGTAAAAATCTTTTTGTTCATCCTTTGATTATTACAAAACAAAACAAATTGTTAAATAATGTATTAAAAGTATGAATTGTATTATGTTTTAAATTTTACATACACAAGTTTGTCTGTTTGACAAGTGGTAGATATGTTTTAAATGATACATTAAGGAACTATCACATCAACCCACGTCTTCAAAAAAGTAATTTTTTGTATTTTCACTACTAAATGATGTTTGAGGGTAAGGGTCTACACATGTATCTTGAAAGGCTTTCCCTTTCATCAGTTTGATAAAAACATTGTGTCGACAAATATGGGACATGAAAAACACTAGTGCTCATAAGTCAATTTATTAAATGTAATAATTTATGTTATTTTGACGTGGAAAAACTGCACACTGTCTGAAAAGTGAATCCCACCATTGTTGCGATGATTTCAGCCCCAAGGCCTCTGTTAAAGCCACAGGAGCTCAGTTTGGGTATAGAAAATGGGGAGAAGCTTAAGTGTCCCAAATATCTAAACAACTGCTTGATAAACCATGAACAGTAGGTAACATTTGCTAATTTTGATGAAAATTGTACAGAAACGCTGATATTTTCTAATAGACCATTCAAATGGAGGGTAAATTAAAATAAAACATTTTTGTACATGGGTCAGATATTCAACATGACATAATTTGACTGCGACTTATGTGTTTTAACTTTTTTATCTCCAGTTTGAATATATACATTTATATACAATATTTCACAAACAAAGAACATGCATTCATGATAAGATATAATGTCAATATAAGCAGGATCAACAGTAGCATTATATTCAAAACACGAGTATCGTACATTTGATTAAGTATAAAACCTGCTATTACGTATACAAGTGTGAAAAGTTGTAAATAAAAAGAAGGTGATAATAAATCTAAAACATGATATACTTTAGGGATTGTTTACAAATAATAATATTGTAATTATAGGGTGGTGCATTCCGGTTAGTAAAATGTTTATAATATTGTGAAGACGTTCCATTTGTATTAATGGGCATCGGTTTTTCCTTTCATCTCAGCAATAAGTCCTTCTAGGTTTAGATTGTGTTTCAGGTAATATTTAAAATCCATAAAGTTGGGAATAGTTTTCTGATACTTGCGTTTGAAAATGAAATATTTACCTAAGAGGATTATATATTTTATGCAGTTTGATTTTTTTTTATTGTTAATAGCCACATTACATAAACTTATGCTTTGGTATGTTAAAAAAGTTTCGCTTGGTGTGTTTAGTTTTTTAATTAAGAAATTTTTAATTTGGGTCCAAAACGGTTGTACATATGGGCATTCCTAAAATTAGTGTATGTTAGATTCTGGCCTTGTGCTACAAAAATCACATAAACTTGATTCTATCATACCATATTTAAAAAGTTTTTCATTATTTGGCACAATATTCATTAAATATTTGTACTGAAAACTGCGAAGTTTTGTATCGATAGTAATCTTCATAGTTTGACCAAATATGGTTTTCCAATTAAAACTTGACGACAATGTAGCTTCTCATTTATTTTCCTGGTTGTTAATTGATAAAAATAAAGTCAGTTTGGGGTACGTTATATAGGTTATATATTTCATTTAAGCTAAAAACTGTTTATTTCTATAGTCATAGATATGTTTGGTGAAGACAATGCCTTTATCCACCCAATCGTGGAAAAAGAACGGTTTTATGTTTGATTTTATGTTCGTATTCCGAAAAACACAAACATATATGTTTTCTAAATGTCTGTTGCGTCATGATGTTGTAAGAATTTTTGTGTTGTCCCCTTTGTTAGTTTTTGTACGGGCCATTTTGTCATGGTGCCCTTAAACATGACATATCTACATTGTTTACAACATTCTTTGTTTGAACATCTCTTCAATTTATATTGTTCCAGATAATCTCTTTACCCATATTTGAAATATCGTCTCTAAAGTTAACATTTGCCCATGCCAGAAGTATATCTTTTAGAAATCTTGATTTAATTTCTAGTGTTTCAGTATCTTAAGCGTTCAGGTTACATTTGAATATTAGTTATTTGCCGTATTTGTTAAGCATGGTTTCATAGAGCTGAACCCATTTCAAATATGGTTGAAATTTTAAACGCTTGACCCACGAACATTTTAAGGATTGTATAAATTTATCGCAGTCTTCTATATTTTTGTCTTTTTTATATAACTGTTGGTAAAATACTTTAATTTGATTGAGAATATTGTTTTGGTTAGTTTCAATGTTATTTTTATTATCTTTAAGTTGGCTTATAATTTTCTGTTCAGCTTTTTTCTATTTGTAACGTTTGCAAAATATTTAGAATTTTTCTCTGAGCCCTCAACCCATTCAGCTTTACTTCTTATTAATATACCTTTGATTCTTTGGTCAATAAGGTCATTTAGTTTTTGTTTTTCTAGTTTAAGATTTTCAGTTAGAAATATCACTTGTATTTAATTCTAATTTTATTTCCCAATCCTCAATTTTTGAATAGATTTCACGTTCATTTCGAAGAGCTGTCTTTTTTTTAAAACTAGCATACTTAATGGTTTCGTCTCTTATCCTACCTTTAATAATTTCCCATTAAACACTCGGATTAGCATGTTTATTAAATGAGACTATTTCTTGTATTGATGCTTTAATTTTGGTTTTAATATTCGGTATCCAACAGCAATGAATTATTGAGTTTAAAATATCCAGGACCTTTATCGTTTTTACGGTGATAGCGGGTTTGCGACGCAGTCAAGCGTGACGAAAATTTGGTCAGGTGAATATTCCGTTTTCTTGTTCATTGATCTTCACGTAAATGCAAGGTATGCAATGTAATACAATACTAGGTATCCGAAGAATGCAATAGATGTAATCCGGAACTCGGTATTTAATGGAAAACCCTAGCTTATACAGGGGTACAAACAAAAGTGGCCTATTGCATTCTTTTGAAAAGCACATACCGTATCACTAATTGGACGCCGTATAGACACTTTATTGGTCGAATGTGACTTACATAACGGTTAATCTTTGTTTGTACCTCTCGCTTAGCTGGGATTTTTCATCAATAACCAGTTACGGATTAAGTCTATTGTCAACAATGATCAACAGCGGTTTATAGCTTAGAAAACATTCACGCACCCCACCCACGTATATACACATGTGCACACAAAGTTATTCAAAATTGGCAAAACTACTTTACAGCAGCGTCCTGAGACAAATACACATATCCGATACACTTTTATAATCACATCCACGCAGTCACAAAAACACTTAGTAATCCATATAACCGAACGAACAGATATTTATTTTTTCACTTTTTCAAAACATCTTCCTCAAACCGGAACCGGAAAATCTGCGACTTATGCATAAATAATATCAAGTACTTTCCCACCCAAAACTATGTGTTGTAGTCCATGTAAGAAAACAAAACAAATTTTCATGGTGTACAGTGTAACATGTCTGTCTTACAGTCATGTCAATTAATGACTTTACAAAACAGTCTACTTAACTTGATTATTTTATTGAACACCAGGTCAAAACATAGCTTTCGGGAAAACTGCAACACAAGGTCCAGGCGACCTTGAGGTTAGAATGATGGCAGGCAATGCTGTTAACAACGTCACGTATGATAACAATCTGGGAACATGCGCACAAACAACATTAGGCACAACGAACGACCCGGCGTGGTGGCAGGTCGACCTTGGAGACACCTATCTGATAACAGGCATAAAGATTTACAACAGACAAAAGCATGGTAAGCATACTCGGCAAAACACAGCGCTGCTTTCCTTCGTTAAGTTCTTTTTTATTTTTGACGAGTCCGCTTGTAGTGAACTCGACATAGGAATAACTTCATTGTGCCTTGGTTGATTTGCAAAACTATGGCATAAATGTCTACCTTGTTGAGACGAAGTGTCGAGATTAAGAACCCCTTTTATACATCAAACAGTTTGGTTACACATATAGGTCTATGGTAAAATTATGTTTAAGTATTGTTTGTCTGGATCTTAACTTTCAATTTTATTTAAAACAAAGAACTACAAATGTTAGCATTGCTAAGTCGGAGTGTCACGCGGACGAGTCTTATTTATAACCTCAAAATTAAGGTCAAAGTGCTAGGTTCACTAACTAACAAGTTCAGCCCTGCCAACTTTGAAAAACTCATTTTACAAAGACCATCAACATGTTTCAACTATTACAATATAAAAACATAACTTATTTATTGTAAAAATGATTTTTGTAACCTCCAAAACGTATCCTGTATTAAATATACTTGACTTTTAACTATGTACAACTGTCCAAATAGCCCGTTTGTGTCTTTTTACGACATTTTTGCTTAAGAACATCAATAAACGTTCTCGTTAACCGTGAAGAACCAACAGAGACACCGCCATATTTTATTATTATCTTTATTTTGTATATGATATCATTCCCTGAGAAGGACTTTGTGGGGTTTTTTTTGTTCTTTTTATTTAATTTTAAGCAAAAACGTCGTTAAAGGCAAAAATGAGCTATTTTGACAAATGTGCATAGCTAAAAGTTTTTCATAATGCAGGACACGTTTTAGAGGGCATACATTGTTAGTTAGTGAGCTTATCCCTTAAGAGATTAAAGGTCAAAAGTGGTCAATATTATGTTTGTCACGCTGTAACTTAGCTGTATGCTACATGTAGTTTGTTTATATACTAAATTAAGAAATAAATATACTATATACAAAAATACTATATTAATATACGTTGGTGCATTTCTATAGATATAAAAAATAATTAACTGTATCTCGATGAGCAATAACTGCAATCATATAAAAAAATGCAATTGTTTAGGTTTTGTGCAAATACATGCATTTTGATAATTTAAATAATAAAAGCTAGTGGTCACAGCTTTACATATCACTTTGATTAAGGCCTCTATTAAACGTTTCAGTATCTGGATTAGAATCCGTATTAGTATCCGTGTAGGGAGGATTTTAAATGCGAAAGCCCTATTCCACGTTTCAGTTATCAGTAGTGGTCAAATTGACTTAATTTTACCTTACTTCTAACTGTGCTTAAGAACATAATAGTGTTATCATTTACAGGAAATGCAACATGTTTTACTCAAAATATGGTCACAAGTAAACGTTCTTGTCTTATATACGTGCCCCACTGCAAAGGTACGATGTATTAGATACCGACTACAGATTTGACATATTATTATAGAGAAAATAATTGCAATTTAACCAATTAAACACAATATTACAACTTAAGTTTGGTAAACCATTCTAAATTAAATGGGGATGTGAAATCAATTTGGTAGTAGTGTAGAATATCTTCCAGTAAATATATTTTTATCCCCTGATTTTGCCGTATGTCGACCGCATCCTGATAAAATGGCTCTGACGAGCCATTTTATACGGACGCTGTTTACGGATGAGACTATGCGGATACTGATAAGGACGACAAACTCAGGAGTGTCACTTTGATGTATCTATTTGAAAAGGAATTGACAATGAAGGTTTTTCTAAACAGCCAACACCTTTGTATGGAAACTGTTGAGGTATATGATAAAACAAGGATAAGCTGTGTGTGAGGTTTATACTTTGTTTAAAGTCTTTATAATTTCAAGACGTTAAAAATAATGAAATACACATACAAATACGTACAGGTAATAATTGTATAACATTGACTTGCGTTTATGTAAAAAAACGCTCATCACTTGAATTGAATTAAATGCCATGCATTTATCATAGCGGTTCGAGCGCGTCTCAGTGGCATGCAGATCGAGGGGAGGACCAGGACAGCAGACAACTTTGTATTACTGTACCAAGATCCATCCAATATAACGGCGTGTACTAATAGTATGTACGGGGCGGAAGGCACAAGTCCATGCGACGATGTCCTGTTGATACCGATCAGCAACACGATTCTGTTTCAGTTTATCAAGATATCTGTAGCAAACTACCTTCAATTATGTGAGGTGCAGATATTTGCAGGTAAATGCCACTTTATAGATGCGCCTGTTTTAACAGTAGTTTAAATATACAGTAACTTATAAAAAGGTATTACAAACAATTGTATTCATTATGAAGTGCAGCTGTTGATACGAAATGTTCGTTGTATTACACGAATTACACATGTTTATCTTAGTATGCTATCGACTCCTATACACATGCCGTGAACAATTTTGACTTTTAACAACGGAGTACAGATACTAAATTAAATTTTAAAAAAAACACAACACCATCGCATTAATAAAGAACGTGGCTTCGCATCCATGTTGTTGCTGTATAATTTCAGAGGTATGTAGTCAGCTGAGTTTCGACCATGGTCAGATCGTTTCAAACGGCAAAAAGATCTTTAAGTCTGGCGAGCAAGCTACAGTCACCTGCGACAGTAATTATGCGCCTGTTTACACAGCCACCACGTGTCAGACTGACAGATCATGGTCACCAGAGCCGTCATGTACAAAAGTCACATGTACAGTTCCAGTTTTATTAGAAGGACAATATTATCTGAACCAAAATGAAGTTGCGCAAGGTGCAGCATTGGGAGTTCAATCTGTTATCACACCAACGTGTGGCATTGGCTTTTTACCGACTCCTGACACACAGCGAACCTGCCAGGTTGACGGACAGTGGTCAGGTCAACAACCAAATTGTACAAAAATTCTATGTGATATTGACGGTGTTAGACACAAAGCCATACACAGTTATCCGTCACTTGCAATTGGAGAAATTGCAGATGTTTCCTACAACACGTCTCTTTTTAACCTTAAAAACGGGTCTCTACAAGTAGAATGTACAACAGAAAGAATACTGACCTGGATACACACACCTTATTTTGGTATAAACATTTACATTTCTAAATACGATTTTTCTTTGTCATGTTATGCAAACATAAAATGCTATATATCATACCTGGACATATAAACAATAAACAAATATGTTAATTCATAATAGTCGTCGAAGGTATTAACATATACAGTATAATGTTCAATTAAGGAACTAATAAATATTTAATAAAAACATTGATAGAAAAAAATACTTACACACATGCTAGGATATTGTTAATTGTAGTTTATATCATATGTATGTAATGCCAAATATTTTTTCAGAATCCATTTGTCCGGAAATTCAAGTCGAAAATGGTTTCACTATAGGCAATATCTGCTTTAATGACGCCCGATTCCCAGTTGGTACTAAACTGCGATACACTTGCGAGTCAGGCTTCACAATATCTTCACCTACCACGACCTGTCAGGCTGACCATACCTGGAGTAGCACACCTTTGTGCATCGAAGGTAATGT
>Ga0224511_10000558_pt1 | contig 18482 bp, 4 predicted proteins | sample SF_May12_sed_USG_2_FD_169988 | JGI IMG/M metagenome (GOLD analysis project Ga0224511, IMG submission 169988) | Sediment microbial communities from San Francisco Bay, California, United States - SF_May12_sed_USGS_8_1 | ecosystem: Environmental > Aquatic > Marine > Sediment | place: USA...
TGTATTCATATTTAGGGGAGGTAATAAGGTGTAATATTACTTCCCTTTAATTTAATTAAAGCAAATATAGGTTACTTCCATTGTAAAAATGTTTTTCTATGGTTAAAAAGTATAATCATAATACATACAATGTATCGCATTTTAATGAGGAAATTCTGGTTTATATTTTGATAAAAAATACAAATGTGAATCCTTTGCAGTCCATTACGCAACTTCAACCTTAAAAAATTATTTCGTTCTTTTGAATAACGTAGTTCACATAACTGTGCACTTAGATATGTAAGTGTCTAACACCCCCTATTTAATAGGGCTTTGAAAGGAGACAAAAACACTATAGAACAACCGTTGCAAATATAAAATTATAATGTGATTATTAAATAAAAAATTAAAATACGTTTATAACATATTACAAACCAGACCTTTCTCTTTGGATTAATATTGAATAACTATTTACCGCCCAAACTTTATAAACCTCTTACAGTATAATAAATTAGGCATCCTTGAAAATAAAATAAACAATTGTCACATGCGGTTTCTTTAGTCAATATGTTTGCGGGTTCACAGGAATGAAGGCACGCTAAATGGCACGCAATTTTTTACGTCAAATACTATACTGAGATAAATTAAATGGAAGTATTTGAACTATTGAAAGTTGTTGTCGCCAAAATGACCTTATTCTTCCACTTAACCTTGTATTTTAACAAGGCCATATAAGTTCTTTGAGACAAAAATGCTTTGGCCTCATTAATTAGAAAGGACGTTTATATCTCTTTTTGATAATATGAGTGTTAGGTTAACGGCTATGAAACATTGAACATAATAAAATATCTATATTGAAGGATTATCTTTATTTTTTAACAGTATGATATTTCATGACAATCAACGTACGATTGATATTAAAAATGCGGTGCTTGCAATCGTCGCTACGGTGTAGTCCTGGTTGGCCCCGGTGTCCACACTGTAGCGACGCCGGGGCTAAAAACCAGGAAACTGTGAACGAGGCTTCAAGAAACTAATTTACCAACTGTATGATGTGATATTATAATTTTCGATTGTCTAATTTTAGATTCTCTTTTAAATAATTTTAAAGTCGGATAATCCTGCTATATTTGTGGTTTTAACACCATTCATTAATAATTTATTTTAAATGTAAGTGTTGCTTTCAGAACAGTATCATGTACATGTATTTAAGATTTCAATAAGTAGTACAAAGCAGCAACAGTGAACAAATTGACGACAGAAAACAATTTTTCACAATAACTAAGCTTTTATTATTAAGTCGTTTTCGTTTTACTAACATATTAAACTATGTTTGAAAGAAAAACAATTTTTGTCTTCACTTCGTTTACGGCTTAGTCGAATAGAGTTTATGCATTCAACAGATCAGTTTATTAAACAGTGAAACTTAACCTGTATGGCATGACTTTAAAATGCTTAACAATGAGTAATAATTTGAACTATGTCCTGTTTTAAGCCCACCAAGACCCATTCAAATCCTGACTAAATCGTGTAAATTCGATATTTTCCAATGAGATAAATTCATCTTTGCGTTTTTCAACAACGTCTAGAGGACAAAAAGTAGGTATTTGTAATGCTCAGCTATAAACATCATATTTACATTTTAATGGCAGACAATTATAATAAGACCTTATTGTATGCCCAAACTATTTCAATTACTATATATAATACATTAATTGTGACGCCTATTGTTGATGTAATTTGATCGTGTTTGCAAATGATTGATATTTAAGATTCTAAATACAACACCTATGACATTAGGCTTAATGATGTCATTTTCATAGATCATAATTATATGATTCAGGTAAAAAGATCAATTGCTCTCTTACCAAAACATAATAACTCGTCTGTAAATAAGCCAATTAAACAGAAAACCTCACACGTCAAATAGGCGTTAAAAGACGGTGAAAAAAAATAAAACAAACAAAGCAAACAAACAATTCCTCACATTTAAACGAGAAGATTTTGATTTGCGTGCGAGCTATCGCCATTTTTGCGGACATAATATTTACTACCTGGGTACATAAACTGAACGGATTTGACAACTGAAAGTGAAAGGCGGATACATTGTTTCTGTGGCCAGCGCTTTTTAATCTTTATAAACAGTAATACATTCTAAAATTTTATTTTCAAAAGTATGTACACAATGTGAATAGTCCTTATATATATGTAAATAGTTTATGTGACATGATTATAGAAAGTATACAGAATATAAATATAACCTTCGATTTGTCAATGACCATATCGTTTTCAATTGTAAAATATTGGCCTTTTCGCGCATTTTTACAAAAGGAATGGAGAGTGTTCTCAATTAAAAACAAACTAACTTGCATGGTTTCTAGACACGTGTTTCTGAAGAGACATTCCATAAAACAATTGATTATATTTGTCAACGTATCTGATTGAGGTCTTCTTTTAACTGATGCTAAACTAATTAGTTTTTTTGACACGGCATGCTCATGCGAAATCTCGGAAAAAGTGATGGAAGTGTGTATCTTTCTTTGTTTTCTATGACTATACAGTGTTTTGAGCCGAAAAACACAAACATATAGTTTTTCTAAATGTCTGTTGCGTCATGATGTTGTTGTTATTGTGTCGTTCTGTGTGTAAGTTTTTGTACGGGCCATTTTGTCATAGTGCCCTTAAACTTGACATATTTACATTGTTTACATCATTCTTTATTTTAACATCTTTTCAATTTATATTATTTAAAAGTATTTACTAGTGGGAGATGTGAAACGACGTACAAACAAAAACATATTACTCATTTTAGGTAAAACAATTCAAATCATTTCCATTTCGATAAATCATCGGTCTAAATCTCAAAATATTAATGCCGCTTTATGCCATATAGTATAAGCCAGCTTGTCCTACCAGTCAACTATCAGGTTAACGTTCTATCGGAATAAAGCACAAGTTATTTCTTGCCAATCGTTTCTAGCTAGAGAATGTAATTACATGTTTGTTGTTCTAAGATTAGCAAATGGGATTAAATCATGTTGTCAAGTCAAACCATGAAATAATCCAGACTGCCTCGTCGTGCCCTTCACAAAGCCGGAAACGAACACCACAATGAACTCGTCTACGGGCGTTGCACCAGATTTCCAAAAACGTTAACATGACAATAAATCAAACACCTGGTGTTGTAACAGAAACAACAATTAATCAACTTAAAGGCATACTGTTAGAAGTTCTTGCTACCACGTTATCACACGATCGGGATATATAGACGCTTGAACGCGAATTATTGCGTTGTGTTGGCAGATCATAGACGAAAAGCAGCTGTTTCCCGCAGATATGTATGCAGGGTATTATACTTGTATTGTATAACTCTTGCATGTACATTGTACCACATCTATACAGTTGAGTACTTCTGATATAAATATATGCACTTGTTCGCAACACTAGCATTATTTGTCCTAGGACAATAGTTCTTTAATTAGATAAAATGACCATTTACATAAAATGGGCGCAGTTATAAGTCAATATACACCCATATAGATCTACTGAACATTAAATCGATCTCGCTTTTTTGATAACAAAAACACACATAATTTCGGGCAAAAAAAAATAAAAATAAATAAAAGTCACACTCTGACAAAACGTTAAAAACCCAATAGCAAATAACACTTTCGTTTCAATTTTTTTGGTTTACCTGACACAAAAATATGAAAAATGTTGAAATGTTTTACCTGGTGTACTTGCTTTTAATTAGATGATGTTTGACCTCAAACTAAAAAACAATTGCACATTTAAAGCTATATATCTAGGATAAATCTAAGATTACACAATGGCAAAAAAAGAATAAACAGTAGACCTAAAGCAAAATCGATAAGTTCCCTTAGTGGGGGATACATTGATTAATCTGCGTTTCTATTTTTCATAGAGCACTAATATCATTAATTAAAACTAAAACACAACACACTGGTTTGTTTCCCACACGCAGACACTAATAACACGAGCCGACACCTAATTGCTGGAATGTAGTTGAGAGAACGTGCTATCGTGGTTAGAAATCGAAGCAATGTGCAGTTTCGAAAGCTGCTATATAAGTTACATATTAGACCGCGAACCAGGAAGGTAATTTGTATTTTATGAGCGATACTATCGCAACATAATGACATGTCGTTAACATTTAGTGAACATACGCATTTTTGTTTTAGTAATTAAGATAAATTTATTGTTTTGCCCTGTCATTAAGCAGTACTTGAATACCTACAGAAAACTGCACAGCTTAATGTTTACTGGTGATAAACGGTTCAATATACTGTCATCAGATTTTCATTTGTTTTATCTATCTTAGCTGTGTTTATTCCAATATATATATGTACCTGCTGTTCATATTGATGCATTTACCTAGCGTAATACTTATACTTATATATACACATACCTTTAAACCGATTGTTCCACGTATAATCGTTTTACAATGTATGTTGTCGAAAATACTTAAGTGTGTTTTCACGATTTTGAGATAATCTAAATATTACCACACCTTCTGTCTTAGTTGGCGACTTGCAATAACGTTTCGTGCGAACGATATAATGAGCCGCTGTCATAATTTTAATTAACGGTTTTCTCATTTGTGAGGTCATGTGAACTATGGCGTTATTCCACGCTGAACATATTATTCAAACAACTTTTAATTAAATACTTTTAAGTTTGGTCCAAACGAATAGATAGATTATATTCATTATCGTGAAATTAACAATTCTATACATGAACGAGGTTATATGAACAGTTTCGGAAATGACATTTTGATAGTATTGCTTAAAGATGTTATGCCTGTATCTTTGGATCAGAATTATTTCCATCTTACGTTTTAACCATACTTAAGCAGTGAATCCTACTCCCGTCAAAACGCCAAATATAGTTTTCAATGCATGTTAAAATATCACAAAAAAGAACTTTGTGGAAAACATGTTGTTTGGTTCGATCATTACTTGGAAACAGTTAATAACTTGGTTTCAATACGGTGAGTTGTCTCGGTGGGCTATAGGTATACGCATATGACTGCTATGCAAGTGGTCCCGGGCTCGTCTCCCGGCTGAGGCAAGGATTTTCAAGTTTTGTTTGCTTTTGTGTTTTTACCTTTTAGTCCAAAAATACACTTTTTGTCATAACAATTTGCCTTTTTTGCTATTGTAATTCATTTAATTAACCTAACATACTTAACAATTTTCGACTGATTATAAAAGTATCACGATACAGACCCAGCATATGTTAAACTTCCAGATATAGAGGTAAGAAATACGGCTAGATATTTCGTAACTGTTTCCTTGGAAACGTATATTTATAAATTAATAACACTCTATAAAATACTAACTACTGAATATAATCAATGGTTGCTGTCGATCTGATGATTTTATTTGGAATGCATGTGTACAAGTGTCATTAAAATCGGACAAGAGGTTTGTGCGATTAGGACCACGCAATATCCATACAGACATACATACAAGACAACAGAAGACAAAACAAGACAATTCAAGACATACCGACAGACAATGATATTACATGCAACAACAGACGGACACACGCGAACCAACATGTATGACCAACATGAGCGACACATATTAACCGGGTGTTTTTAATTTTAGAGATAAAGCAGATAACTGAACATATAATCATTTAGAACTAAACCCAAAGCAGCGACTGTTTCCTTGCACGCAGACACTAATAACACGGGCTGACAACTAATTGCTGGAATGTAGTTAAAAGAACGTGTTATCATGGCTGTGAATCTCGTTTTTATCACGTTCGAAACATAGTGCAATTTCAATAGCTTCTAGCAATGCACTCATGGGGCACAGATCAGGAATGTAATGTATTGTTTATGAGACAACATAAATATATGTCGTTAACATATGTGAACATACGCGTTTAATATTAATAATATATCTATATAACTAGTGTGTTACAGTGTCATTTTGTAGTTCTTTAATACCTTTAGTAAACTGCAAAGCTCAATATTTATCAATTTAATCCTTACATTTACCTTCATCTTCCTTTACAAATAGTGTACTGAAAATCCCACATGGTTAATTATATGATAAGAGAATCTGCGAGTCTTTGAATCATTATATGTAATAAGACTGTTTGGTATTTTGTCATCTGTTCACATGTTCATAGATTTTAAGTGGAAGGATGCATATGCATTTTCATAGTATGACCAAAGCTATTCAGGTCCTTTTTAACAATCTTATCTGTGTTTTTATTGTGAAGTTTTGCTTGCAGTTCGTCTTAATGCATGGACGTTATTTGCAAACGGGCTGTTTATGCGTTTAAGGTGTATGATTTTGGAAACGTTATGTGTTTTTTTAAGCCGCTTTCATAATTACATAGACTATACTGTCGGGTCATGTGCAAGTTGGTGTGAAATACCGCGTCATACCCGTCTGAACACTTAGAAAAGTTAAGCCATATTTTTAATTAAACCATACTAATTTATATATTCATTATCGTGAAACAAACAATTGTATCATGTGTGAGGTTATGAGAAAACGATCAAAGATAACACATCAGTCGTCACCTCCATTTGTGCTTTACATAGCTCGATATATGTGTGTACAAATACTGTTTGCCCTGTACAAATTGCAACGTACGTTATACTATCAAATTAATAAAATACACACACATAAGATACAAACCACTTAAAAGTAATGATGATCGTGTTCCATTTCTGATGGAATATATGTGTTTTTCTCTGAATGTCTTTACGTGCAGGCAAAATGTAATAAAACTAACACCACGAATAAGATTGGTCCATCATATAGAGAAGATAAGTAAAAGTTAACTTTATACATGTAGTTTATTTAGCATTTATGCTTGCCAAATTGCACGTTTATTAAAAAGCATTAATTAAAACATGCCAACTAAGTATATTAAACATGTAATAACCTTAGTAAACATAAAGAAGACAGTAACAACCTTACACTTTTACACTCTAGCGTTTCCTTTAAATCCGACTTGGGCTAAGGGCATTGGGACAAGACACTCAGACATATGGCTAATGTTTTATATTTTAACATTTTTGGAAGCTTTTATTGGACACACGGTATGGGAAACAAAGATCAGTTAGTATGCAAACTGGCAGACGGACAAGCAGAAAGATAATATGCAAACACAGGCGTATACATGCAAATCAATAGGTTTGCCAAAAAGCGAAATACATAATATACCGGTGTTGTGATTTTTTTTTAATTTTTAGAGATAAAGCAGAAAATTCAAAAGAGAATTAATTAGAATTTAAACACAACGCAGCGACTGGTTCCTTGCACGCAGACACTAATAACACGGGCTGGCAACTAATTGCTGGAATGTTGTTGTAAAAACGTGTTATCATGGCTGGGAATCACGTTTCCCTCTCTGCACGTTCGAAGAAATGTGCCATTTCGATATTTTCTAGAAATATAAATGTAGTTTGAGGAAATAGAAGGCAATGTATGTTTTATGAGAGATATTATCTTGTCATACTGGCAAGTCATTTACATAAGTGAACATGTGCATTTTATCATTAATGAATAATATAACACATAAAGAAGATAACATAGTGTTCTGGCCTGTGATTTAGCAAATAGACTGAAGCTAACAGCAGAAGCTTTACTGATGTAAATGTATCTTGTTTTACAATTGATTTGCTGACAGATACGAACTGTTTGCTTTTTTATTATAATGAAGTCTATTTATGTGTTACTTCAGTTTATAGACAATGTACTTATGCATTTTGCGATTAAAAACTATATTTAGTAAATACATTAGAACTTAATTATGTGTCTGTCAAAAACACAATACTCTTGGATAAAATTAATTGTATTAATGTAAGTGCTGTTCGCTTGTGTTGCCTTTAAATCAATAAATAGTATCTTATTCTAAAAATATATAATACACATTTCATACACTGCCTATGAAGAAAACAATATATGGGCCTGTAATAAAACAATGCAGACAACACGTATATATATTACTGATGCCATATGGCACACATATGTGTACAGCAACACCTGCATTTAATGTGTTTAATGTTATCATTCTTAACGACCTTGGAACAGTGTACAATTTATATCATTTCGAATAATTAAACTGCAATAAATTTTATTTAAAGTGTTCCTTTGTTCCGGGAAAATGTTTCTGTTTTTAAACAGATTCGAAAGCACAGATGACTACACAATTTGTTCGCCTTCGTTCTGCTAAGTTTTTGTGAGACGCCAAATAATTGTCTGCATAAAGCTGACGCTGGATTGTACCTCAGCATACGTTCAAGGGGCTCCACTGAGGTCTGGTCGTGTAACACACTTTAAAGATTTTTTTAAAAACTTATTTGTGCTTGTTGTCGACGTGTGTAGGGAATTCTATATTGTGGTATCTTAAAATGTCTTTTATCGGTTGGCAATTCATTTAAAAACTTGAAGTATATATGTTCATCTCGGAAACGATTTTCCCTGTTGATAAAACCGGTGTATATTTTACTATACCAAACATATGTTTATTATTATTGAAATATCTAATTATAATGTCTAAACAATGTGCAACTTGTTTCCCCGTTACAATAATTGAACTTGTCTTAGGTTTATTTAAATTTTCTTTTATCGAGGCCAAGAGTTTCTGCTGCGAATAATATGTGTGTCCCAAACGCACTTGAAGCTCAGACAAAATACCAGTGTATGCCCATTTTAATGATACGAAAATGCATTATTATACAGGAATGATCTTGCCTTTCAGTTTCGTCAATATTCAACAAAAATATACAAGAAACTGATTTTCAATTTAATGGAATGTAAGGCTTATAAAATTATAGAACTAGTTACTAAAATAAATACGATGATCGAATAGCCGCGTAACTGGAACGGTTACTTCATGTTGTGTTGCGTGTTTTATGCCGTGTTTGCTTATTATTGTGCCTTTCAACTTGGCCCTATCTACTATATTTGCAACATCTTTTTATTTTAAAGATGCTAGGTCGGTATCTTTTAGGTCATAATTGTTTACATCTTACATTTTAACCATATTTACGCAGTGAAACCTACTCCCGTAAATATGAAAAACTGCAAAATATAGTTATTCATGCATGTAAAATATTACAGAAAAAATGAATTTGTTGAAAATGTGTGGCCCGCAAATTCGGCTTTGTTTATTTACGTTTCGCCCATTGCGTCGAAACAGTTAAATAGCTTGACTACAATCGATACTCTCAGTTGACTCGGTGGTGCAGTGGTAACGCATCCGCTTTGGGTCCCGGGTTCAAGTCCCGGCTCCGGCAAGGGTTTTTATGTTTGATTTTTTTGTTTTGTTGTTGATGTGTTTTTACTTTTTGGCCAAAACACATTATTTGTCACACAATTTGCAATTCCTTTTGCAATAGTAATTTATTGGGTATACTTAACATATTGCAAGATTTTTGACCGATTTTAAGGGTATGAAGATACAGACTTAGCATCTTTAACATTTCTTCAAATAATATTATTCTATCTTAAAAACTTATCTTTAACTGAAAAAGCAATTACACATAATAATGTATTTACTTGCACACATTAACCGCAACAAACAGTGTACACGTTCGTAATGACATTCAAAGAAAACTATAAATAAACAGACTGTCAGTATGTATCCAATGTAAACAATCTGATTAAAAATGTGTGTGTCAAAAAGATAAATTTTAAGTGATTTATTTTTGGTTAGCTTTTCCTTACGGTCAATAGTAATCAAAATTAGACATAATGTACTTTCGCTCTCTGTTTAGATTTTCTTAAATTTTTTGGAAACCTTTATTTTTATTTTTTTCTCACTAGTGTATAATTGTATATATCTGTTTGCCATCTCTTAACTTTATGCTTATAAATGGATACAACTTCTTCAAATCGTATAGACACGATCTTTAATTTACAATTAAAAAGATATTTTGCGATTGTTTTTCAGTCCGGAATAACGATTTTTGCACAAAGCCAAAATTCTCGTGATCCGATTTTGTCGCATGCATTTCTTATATCTATTTTTGCATAAGATGCTTTTGTTACAACAACATTGTTGCAAGAGTGATAATTCAGAAAGCGTAAGTTTCACTATTGGTGATGGCATTTAGATCATCTCGCACTCGAGAGAAAGCACTTAAATAATCAGAAATTTTAGACAATATTTAACAGCCTTATCTTTTATAATGTTAAAGTAGGCGTATACGTTCTCTTTAAACGCATTACGGTTATCCTATCAGTAGATTTGACGTTGGAACCACGAGTCGAATTCAAACACAAGTAACACTATAAAGCTATATATATACTTATGCCATATTTATATCGTTAAATATAAGAAGCAATTGTATAATGCGACTGGTGCATAGAACAACTTTTACCAATGTAACTATGTCTAGTTCGTCTGGTAAACAGAAGATGTACCAACAAAACAACCGTAATTCATTTTAATAATTAAACAAGCATCTGCGCCTTTACACAAACAAGGAGGAAAAGACGCGCAATACCTTCTGTACAGCAGACCACGAGTACATTTCTAGAAGCTATCGAGAAGACACACTGTTTGTAACATGTGATAATAAACCTAAATAAATAAAATGTCTTGTACAGTTCTAAGAAACACCAATTACACTGAATCACGTTGGAAAACAAAATAATGAAATACCGAGTAACCCACTCTGCTTCATCGCGTTCTTCGCAAATAACATTTACATACGCTAATCTTGCCCAAGGGCGTTGCACCAGATTTTCGAAAGCTTTGACATTTTAATTAATTTATCACCTGGAAGTGTAATGGAAACAATACATCAAATTAAAAGCAGGTCTTCTAGAATATCTCGTATTCACAAGACCATTCTTTAAAAGCGTCCATTATTGCAGTGTTGTTATCAGATCTCAGAGCAAAAAAGCAATTGTTTCCCCCAAATACTGCAGCAGAGTATTGCACGTGTATTGTGATAACACTTGTATATACCACCCACATGCAAGACGTGCTTACACTTTTACAATTCTTCCAGGGAAAACCGTTCTTATCATGAAGAAACTTTCTATTGATACGCCGTTGGTAAACTTGATTTAACTGTAACATGTATAGTGGAATGTAGTAGTGCGAAGTCAAACGTAGATATCTTATTTATTAACATGTATTACAGTAAGTAATGTTTGCAACACTTACTTATATACTGTCAATTGTGTATAAAGTGTGACCTGCCAAACAGCAAGTCCCAAACGTTCATGATCTTGCTAAATCAGAACAATGCATAGTTTCAAAATTTTGTAATCTCCGCCCACATTCGCTGAAATCTATTGTTCGTGTGATAAGGTTTATCACAAATAGGAAGTACGCTTTCTAATGTTTTTACTAGGTCAGATTGTCACCTGACAATATAGTCCTAATCCATTGGATTACAATTGACAATGTACTGTTATAAATGATCATGATTGACAGATATGGAACTGTCCATTAGGCATATTGATGTATAGTTAAGTAAATATTAAAGACTGCAGTGTGTAACGGCATTTTGTAGAAAAAGATTAAGTTAAGGCCGGTTGAAAATAATTCAGACCTGGATTTCAATGTCGTAAAATGAAGACCGGTTCAGTATCTTAAAGTCTAATCGCATCCGGCTTGTACGTTTTATGTCTTATTTCACGTCCTAATTATTTTTACATAAGGTTTGATCGTGTGTGAACATGACTCCTTTAAAGAATTATGTATGTCGAATACAATGTTTGACCCTTAATGTGTTTTGCCCTGAAGTATCAAAACGAAACAAGCGTGTCGTCAAAACATTGCGGAAAACATCCTTGCAGTACCGAATCACAGTCGGAAACGATCGCTAGTATATCAATTGCATAATGTTGGCGTTTGTTACTGATTGAATGGTAATGATGTCAGAAAAGTGTATAGTGAATGTAATTTTAGCGACACGATGGAAATCGAGGTCACTTGCAGTATCGGATCCAGGATTTGACCCTTATTGGTGGAGGGAGTAGCATATCAGTAAAAGGTTGAAATATAAGTTATTTTTAGCATGATTTGGCCATGTTTATGTAAAGATTTGGTATAAAAGTGAATCGCGAGCGAGGCGAGAGAAGAAGAAATTAGGAAATTGAGCGTTTTAGGCATACAAAAATCAAAGGAACGCGACCGTTGGGGCGCCCCCCCTTGATCCGCTAGTAACCTGAATGTTTTAGCGCATAGAAGCAATTTCTATTGAGCTGCATGTAAATTCGGGACTCTATGCATCTTTAGTAAATTCTAACATCCCATATTGGTTCCTGGATGTATCTTAAAGGAGTGTATTTGTTGACTTGATGTAAGCTGGTATGAGGTGTGCTTTGCTTATGACCTCATTACAAATAAGCCTTATTGTAGTATTATATATAGTGTCCAAATCTGAGTGATATTCTCACTCTTACCTTGAATTTATGTCACAGAAGACTAAAGCACATGGTGGACATAACAAACTAGGACCTAATAAACTGTTAAAGTAATCGGATTACCGGTACTTATGTTTAAATGTCACTAACCTTTTCACAGACGCCTTAATAAATGCCAATAACAGGTATGAATTGCCAACAGACCATTATTGTTTTCTGTTGAAATAATAGTAGGCTGTTAGAATGCCGCTTTTTGTTTTCATGCACAAATATCAGAAACACACACACAAGTAGCACAAACAAACAAACAAAAACAAACAAACAAACAAACAAACCAGTGTTTGATGCTATAACTTTACAACTTATAAAAACCTGTCCTTTTATTGTTTTTTTCACACCATAGAGCACAATGTAAAAAGGGGCAATATGATATGTTGTGTATTATTACCATTTATGAACAGCTTCAATAAAACCGTGGCTGCCTTATCCCCATGTAAGCATTTCTTTCTTATGACTTTCCCCTTTTTCAGATTGAATTACCTTGGATAATAAGCACTGCTGCATACTGCTAGGAATTATACACATCGTTTACAACACCAGAGAGTAATATATCACTTAGGATTGTTTACGTGTGATGTAGCAACTTCCATCAAATGTATTTTTCATTACAGAAAGCTGATATAAAACCTAAAATGAAACTTAGGGGCGGGTTGTTTTTACAGGTAACTAAGGATAGTTTAACATGAACTATATTTCTTCGCAATTACCACGCAGGGTGTTTATATTTGGAACACATTACTTAGATATTAGTTTATAAACTATGGAATCATAAATGGAAATGTTTATAAATCGCATGCATATTACAAATGACAACGAAACCATAGTGCAGTAAACATGAGTATACACTTACAACAATTCAAAACCAGTTTATTCTGAATGTATGTTGCGTCTTGTTATTTAGCGTGTTGCGTGTTGTTCTAAGTGATTGTTTTTGTACAGGCCATTTTGCCATTGTGTCCTTAAAAACGACCTTACATTGTATTTACATTGTTTGCATTGTTTGCAACAATTTCTCTTGGAACTTTCCTTCAATTTTATTATAAATGAATGTATATAATGTGATCAAAGTGAAATCAAGGAGAGCCACTGGCATGTGAATATCAGGAAAAGAAATAAACTGCTATAAGCCGTCACTAGTGTATAAATATTATAAACTGTTTATACTACTAAGCACAGTGGTTGAAATTAACATGTTTGCGGGTTCAAATTAAAGTAGACATGCTTAGTGTCACGCACTTTTGTATTTCAATGTCGAAGGCCTTGAGATCGATTTAATTGAACTATTGAACATTTATTATTTGCCTCAATGTAGGCGTTTGCTCACCAACATACCTGGAATTTGAGACAAAAGGCCATGTTTGTTTTGTGTGACAAACGATTTACGCCTTTTTATTTTAGCATCTTCCTTTTTTATTTGATATACATGAAATATAAGGCCACTGTGTATAATCTCCAATAATAAAAGTTTGGTGTTTGACAGAAAAGTTACTTTTCATAATTTAAAATAGAAAAAATTGTATAAATGTTGGTAGAATTAAAACGTATGTTGATTTTGCGTAGTTGAAATACAAATATCTTCTAAATCATAATCTTCAACCTCAAAATTATTCTAAATTACTTAACGATAAGAAACGCACACACAATATCATTATAAATACACCACATAACTGATCAATTATTATATTGTTAAACATGAAAACATCAACTATTATAATATATAGATATGGTTTTTCGATGAAATTTTAATTTAAACATATAATACTATTACAGGTCGATATAATAAAAGAATGTTCATGGATTCACGAGTTGCAGCTATGGAGAATCTTTATAAAATTAATATTATTTAAAAGAATGACATTTTAGGACTATTCACCCATCCGTATTTTACTATATATGTTAGTTTTAATTTAAAACAATATTTAAACGTTTCTTTCTTTTTATTATAAAGGTAGCCAATTATATACATGTAAGAAATAAGATTATTTCAGACATATAAAGGTGATTTACTTTGGTTTAAAACATAAAACATAACGCAATGTTAAGGCAGAAAATATTGAATATTTGTTGTTCAACAAACATAGTTGTGTCATTTTATTATTAAATGTCAATTGCAGCGGTCTAATAAAAAATTGGACGTGGTAAAAACTTTTAAATGCACAAGCATTGGTATTATGTATGTACATATAGGTCCGTTTGGAAAAATAATATTAGGCACGGCGGAAACCCTTTTTCCTAAAAGAGATGAATTAAAATAAAATGTAGTCAATATCAATAATTAGGGGGAAAAAAAGCTGCACATTAAGACAGTTTAAATACAAGAAAACAATATATTTTTGTAATATAAAATGCAGGGTATTAGCTATGCAAATTGGCCAAACCAGCCCAATTAATGTTTAAGAACAACTACATAGTCGCGATAACTAATCAATGTCTAGGAATGCAGGGAATATAATTATAAGACGTGATATTAATAAAGATATTGATAATGATATTTATTGATATATGTGATCATTTATGTAACATCGAATTGCCATTTCATTGGGGATATATCTTGAATATTCAAACGCAAGTCTGGAAAACATTAACATACTTGATCTGTACCGTAACAAACATTATACATATGTTTCGTGCTTTCTTCAAAACAATTGCATATAACTATATAATACATGTACCTATAAGCCTTTTATGTAAACAATCACATTCCCTAAGAGCAAATTACACAGAAAATGACACATCTTACATGGAAATCTGAGAACACTCGTTCGTGAATGTTTTATACGTCTGGCTATTTCAGCAATCAGTGGTGATCACTATTAACATATTACATCTTTCACGTCGAGTGATATATTATAGATTCCCGCGAAACCTCTATTATTCCCGCAAACAAAACATTAAAAGCATTTAACATATTTGACCTGATCATATTTATGAAAGAATGTGAAAACGCCGTGTGCAAGTGCTGTTTTAAAGTCAAATTCTACAATGCTCTATACGTCAATATAATTAAATTTCATGTGGAGATAACGCTGACTTAGTAAATGACGAATTTTGACATTTACATGCAACCTACAAGTTAAACTTATTTTCTGTTTCAAGGAATACGTTGAATAAAGATTAATTTCCTGATATTATACTTCCTAGTGCAGAGTCTTACAGCTTGTCATTATAAGTCTTGTGTTTTTATGAAGAAAAACAACTATTTGTAATAGTTAAGTCCCACTAAATATTTACAAATTAAGAGTTGTTTTAAAAGTGTGTTATAAGGATGTTTTACACAGACTCGTGCATTATGCGATTGTTTCGTGTTGTTTGTCGACGGCTCAAACGTCAATAGTTCAACTATGGGTGATGGATTTTAGATTACCACGCGGTCGAGAAATAAATACTCAGAATTATGAGCACAATTCAACAGCTTTATCCTATAAAGTAGTTTAGAAGGCGTATTAGTTCTCTTTAAACGCATTATGGTAACGCAAATAATAGATTGACTTCGGAAACACAATTTAAATTTAAACTCAGATAAGACTTTATCCATTTTAAAAACAATTCCAGTTCATTTGAAATACAGACTAGGTTCCCTTTTCATTGACGACAAAACGCCCAGCAGTCCTGTTATGTTGCTGATTCGTAATAACATATACATAATGGGTGTTTTGTTTTTACCTTTTAATCTGTGTATTTCTCATATATTTGAATGAACTATTTGAATGAACTAAATATTTTTCATCGGTAACCTTTGTTCTATACAACATTCCTATCATGCAAGTATTAATGTACTAATAAACGAGACAAAACTGTATATTTATCATATAAAACGATACACTATGCAAATGCACACTTTTGAAAATGACATGCCATTATGGTGCGTTAATATCTCTCATCAAATTCGCATTGCCTTCCTTTCTGTGCACTACATGTACATTGCTAGAAGCTATCAACATGGCACATTACTTGGAACGTGCGAGAGGGAAGCATGATTTCCAGCCAAGATTATATGTGCTTTAACAACATTCCATTAATTAATTCGTTGCCGACCTGCATGATTAGATTTTGCGTGCGAGGAACCATTCGGTTCGTTGTGTTAAAATTCTAATTGATCACATTAGCGTTTTATGCTGTATCTCTTTGAATAAAAACGCAGGTTGATTATGTTTAGGTTAAGCTATCACATCCTGGCAAAACATGTTTTTCTTTCGACGATTATGTATCAACCTTCCCTACCGAGAACTTTCCCTTTGCTAGCATTTTCGATCGTCGTGTACTCCCTAAAAACATGACCTGATTTTTATAAAACTTTGCAGGGTTGCTTATTTTGAAACCTTCATGTAAATATTTTTCATTTTCAGAGTTACGGCTCTCTTCGTATTTTGAAACGTAAATGTTGTCCCGCATTTACCTAACAAACAACTGTTTAGCTAAATGTGAATAGTGTTTATATTATGTTATAATTTGATAACTCAGATTTATACTAAATTATTTACATAGTAAATGCTCTTTGAAAGTATCTTGTTTTAATTAATAAGGTTACCATTGATATAGCATCGAATATTCGATTTTGGCACTATCACTGTTGATTAATATTGCCCTGTATCCCTGTATGTGTAATTTTCATGTATTTCATCATGGGAATGCATAGCTTTTCTACATTAAAGGCGAACATATTTGCCAGAATTCTAGACCAGTGTTTGTAAGGAGACATGGCGTAGAATCCATTGATTATATTTGTCAACGAATTTCATTGAGACTTTCTCTTAACCGATGATAAACGAATTAGTTCAGGGACACCACATTCTAATCTGAATTCTCAGAGTATGTTATTAAAGCGTATATATTTTTTCCATTTGTTTTCCACGATGATAAAGTTTCTTCAGTTGATTCAAACTCTGTGTATATTTCACAGTGTTACAAAAACAAGTTCCATGTGTTTGCTTTCAACAATAAGTGATATAATTGTTTAAAATTAAACATCAATTAACTGATCACTTTTAAAGACGGATATGGGGCACAGTTAGAAAAGGCAGATTAATCGCAGAAATAAAATCACCTTTGGCACGAAGCCTTTCCTTTTCGTCCAAACAACAGTCTTAAATTCCATAATGTTTAATATATAATGTGCCATTTCTTGCCATTTTATAATATATTTTATCTGAGAAAAATGGAAAGCCCTCAGCAAGCATAGCCTACATGTAATAAATCTATCAAATATTTATATTTAAATTTCTTGCAAGTCAGCAAGAAACTGGGTCATTTAGGACGAATAAGAACCAGCCCTCGCACACAATCATATGAACAGTCTTATCTTGATATAACCCGTCCTTGTGTATCTTGCCCGTTTACAAATGCTGTAACATAATACGTATTTGCCTGACCTTTAAAGACTGTCCACCAGTTTCCTGAACATATCATCTGGAGGTGTAGAAGATCAAAAACATTGACATAGAATATATTCGGAGTGTTACTGATGTTAGATCATTTATAACCATTGATGAATAGCTTAAATATAACCTAGGCTGCAATGCTAGCTATGTTTCCTGAATACTTTTCCCGCTTTCTCAGATTGTTATCACTAGATCGAACTTTGTAGACGGCTGAACGTGACAATTATTGCGCTTTGTTGGCAGATCTAAGACAAAAATCAACTGTTGTCTTCATATATTTCTGCAGATTATCAAACGTGTGTCGTAACACTCTTGCGCGTACCACGTGCAAGTCTTCCATACATTTTAGTATTTCTGGAACTTTTCTGAGTGTAACGTAAGTGCGTTTTCCCTAAGACCTCTTCAGTTTATACATTAATAGCAGTGATATGACCGTATCAGACTATAGTAGCTTTCGTTGCACGCAAAATGTATGTATAGAACGAACGTATAGTTAGATTGTTGTCAAATCGTTTGCCATGTATTAGGTCAGTAAATCGGTTTGTTCCAACCTACGTTTACTTTTTTTATATTATTTACAGTTTAATTTGAATTATACAATGTTAAGAAGAACAATAATACGTGTGTCCTAATTTTGTTGAGCGATAGGTTCGATCAAATACGAACGAAGAATTCATTATCGACA
>Ga0224511_10000559_pt1 | contig 18442 bp, 1 predicted proteins | sample SF_May12_sed_USG_2_FD_169988 | JGI IMG/M metagenome (GOLD analysis project Ga0224511, IMG submission 169988) | Sediment microbial communities from San Francisco Bay, California, United States - SF_May12_sed_USGS_8_1 | ecosystem: Environmental > Aquatic > Marine > Sediment | place: USA...
AAGTAGAATCTATTTGACGCATTTCATTCCTCAAAACTTCAAGTGAATTATTAAAATCCTCAGCTTGCGATATGATTTGAGTATTCAAAACATTAATGTCTTGTATCGAACTCTGTGTAGTCTGCAGTAATTGATTCGTTTGATTATTGACCTGTGTAAGTTTATCAAATGAATTGACTGGAGCCTGCAAGTTATCATTTGCTGACGTTAACGTCTGTTTGGCATATTCCAGATTATCTGACATATTTCTAAACATGGACTGAATATTTTCTTGAATTATGATTTTCTTTTTAAAGTCTTTTATTGTGTCAGCTAGTTTCTTTTGTAAAACAGGATCGTCCACTGAACTATACATCGTCTTCATATCCTCAAGTTCTGTTTTTAGTTGGCTGATCGTGTCGTTTATTTTGCTCAATGTCTTTGATGTATTCTGGACGGCTTGTGTCGTATTTGATACATTTCTAGAGGTGGTGTCAGCGCGGGTATTCATTTCTTCAAAGTAGTCAATGGCATCTGATAATTTTGTCATATCATTGGCTAATGTGAATGACTCATTACTTGTAGTTTGTAATACAGTCGCTATGTCTGTGAGAGTGTCTTCTATGTTGTCAAGTGTCTTGTTAACCTCATCATATAAGGTTCGCACCTCGGTGATGTTTTTCAAAGCATCTGTTAGTCCACCAGCCATTGCTTTAACGTCTTTATAACGACCTTCAATGTCTTTGTGATTTTCCGTAGAATCGTGTAGTGTTACTCGTGCAGTGTTTATGGTTTGCCACTGTGTATCTAACGATATATCTATATTAGGAAATTGTTTCATCTTGTCTAGTGCCTCTTTAGTAGTTTTATCAGCGTTATCAACTGCTGCAATGCCATCATTGATTGCCGAATTAGTTTTTGAAAGGGGATTCATCATTCCGTTTAACCTGGAATCTAACTTGTTTAAATGTTCTTTTAAGAAGTCGTATTTCATTTGCTCTAAATTCAGTGAATCGTTTAAGTTGTTCATTAGTTCATTTAGTTTTTGAAGCGACGCAGTCATGCCGGATGATGACGACGTTGCATTGCGTATACCTTTCTCCAATTCTTCCAAAGTTGCTTCTAGCTTCTTTTCCATTTGTTCCACAGCGTTAAGAGTTTCTTTCAGATCAATATAGGTTTCAATATCTTGATACAGTGTAGTGTTCATTTTCATAAAATCATCAAGACTACCATTGTACTGATGTTCCAGCGATAAAATAATATCTTCCAGTGCCTTTGCATTTTCAGCAGCAGCCTTTAGCAGATCACCTACAATCGTATTGTTTTCTTCTACTGTATCTAGTACTCTTTGATATTTGTTCTGCATATCTTCATAATAGGTGGTCATGTTCTTCACATTTTTATTGATCTGACGAACATGGTCTTTACTTGAAACTATTTGCTGACCTAAGTCATTAATGGTATCCTTTATAATATTAGTACTCATAACTTTTTCGACAAATTCATCAATGGCGGCGTTTGTGTTTCGCATAGTTGTATTTAACCCAGTGATATGATCATCTAACGCAAAACCGTCCAACTCGATTTTGCTTAATGCTTCCTCCACTTGGTGTAATGTTTTATTCATGTCTTCATATTCGCTTTGCACAGAAGTTGCTGATATGTTATGTCCTTCTACGTCATGACTTTCTAGTGTCTTTTTTAATATCCCAACGACTTCTTCTGTGTTTTTGTAATGGTCTAACATTATAGCTAAGCGGTTTTCCAGGTGCGTAATATTTGATTCAATATCAGCTGATGAAATGTTGATAGTTTGAAACATATCCATTCGTTCCTTTAGTTTATTGACATAATTTGTTAACGACACAATGTCAGTCGCAAGCTTCTGTAGTGTTGCATTTGTTAAAGTCAGTGTTAAATTGACAGTTTCGTATCTCTTTTGCAATACTGGCAACGTATTACTTTGTAGAGTAAGCTTTTGGAATTCATTTTCAAGTGTTTTATTCATTTTGTCTATCGAAAACTGAAGATCAGCTATGGCAATATTCAAATCTGGAATTTCATTTTGTAGCTGTGTAAGCGAATCATTAATTTGACCGTGTTCTTCTTCAACATTCAAAAGGTTAAACTTAATTTGAACTAATGTAGCGTTGAGGTACTCCATATCGTCTTCATATTCGTACAGATTTAGCTTAGCTGTTTTTAAAGTCGAATCCGTAGATATCAGTCGGTCCCGGACCCTGGACAGTTTATCGAAGAGCATCTTGATGGTTTCATTAGCGGAATCTATAAGCCGCCGAGGGTTAGATATATCATATGGGAATTCACTATAACGAGAAAGCAAAGTCTGTAAACTCTTAGATAAAATAGTTAGTTTGTTCTCAGAATTTGTTGAAGCATTGTCAACAGCGACCATGAATGTTGTTAAAATTTCTTGATGCTCTGTGCTCTCTCTAAGCTTATTTTCCACTTTCTTGAAACAAGAAAGAGTCATGTTAAGCTTTGAAAGTTCGTCGCTGATCTCTGAGATGCTGTTTTCAGAGACTGTCATACCTGCTCGTGTTGTGTTTGTAAACATATCTATCTCCAACAAACTGTCTTCCAGCTTCGATATCATAGATTTAACAGTAGCCACATCGACACTGCTATTTAATCGAATATCAGTTATGTTTATATTAAAAACATCCACAATTTGCAGTGACTCATTTTTCACTTCCAACAGTTCGAGCAAATTATGTGTTTTATCCGAAAGAGCTTTCAGGTTAGATTCTTCATTTATTACCGATATATTGACTGAAGGCATACTGTTGATCCTATCCTGAAGACTGTTAGCAAAAGCTTGTTTGTCAAGCAATGTGGAGTTTTGGTCTTGTAGCTTGGTTTTTAATTGTTTAAGTTCTTCATTTAATCTTTTCCATACTGATTGTAAATCAGGCATAGACATCTTCAAAATGTCCTCTTTCTTTTGTTCAAATGAAACAGAGGCCAATGCATCCAGCAATTCGTCGGATCTGTTTAACTGTTCCATCATTTTTACAGCGTCATTCATGTATGCCACGTCGCTAACACCTATTGATTCAGTTTCCAATGTTATATTTAACAAAGAATCATCTACCTCTCCTAATATGTATTCAAGTGTACCTTTGTCTGTATAGGTTTCGTTTAACGTCAACACCATGTCTTCGAAACGATTATTTACTATGTTGTAATTTTCAATTATCCGTTTCGTAAACAGTCTGTTGGCTAATGGAATTCGTAGACCCACAATGTCTTCGAGAATAGATCGTGTTCTTTCAGAGTACTTTATGATTTCGTCACTCTCAACGCCTGCATATTGTTTTGTCAGATCGGCCAAGCGCTTTCGATTTTTATTAAGCTTCTCATGCACTCGTTCAAGGTATTGTTCAGTGTTTTCGAGATTTGTGTTAAGCTTGACTAAATTCGTTCCAGCCCTTACAGAGGAAGCCTTGATGTCTATAAATTTATCAAACAGTTGTTTGTGGAAGCTTATGTCGGAGAGTATTTGCTCACTTTCATTGATCAATACTTTCAGTGAATCATTAATGAACGCAGTTGTGTCTCCAATTAATGTTATGTTTTGCTTTGTATCATTAAACATTATTCTTATGCTATCAATTGTGCTAAGAGTCCAATTATCCCGAGTAAATGGGTCAGATGCGGCTACCTCCAACGACGATTCGTTCATAGATTTTAATTGTAGTGTATAACGTGCGATGTTCAAGCCGATAGCTGAGACGTTGTTAAACAATGTGTTAAATGGAATGAAAATATTAGGAATTGATCCCATCAGAGCATCCACAGATTGTAGCTGATCATTAACATTCTCGTGAAACTTGGTTGTTGCTTGTCTTTGATCGTCGGCTGTTTCTATATTTTCACGAATAATATATGATTTACGTTTAAGGCCTGGACGATGTCTGGATACAAATTCGTCTTTTTCTTGATTTAACAAGGCCTTGTTAAGAGTTTCGATTTCTTTAGATATATCATTAACCGCATTGTTTATATTAAGTATAGGTTGATTAATAGTTCTCAGTGAGGGCCTCATGTTTTGCAGAGTGCTATTTACACTTGCTAAAATTGTTTCCACCGCTGAATTAGTTATATCTAACTTTGGCTTGCTGTCTATAGTGTCAGACAACATATCGTCTGCTTTTGAAATATTTTCAACAGATAGTTGTAACTTCAACAGCAAATCATCGACTGTAGTTTGCAGCTGATCCAAACCATTGCTTTCCTGTGCGATTCTATCGCTTAATGTCTTGATTGATTTTGTATAAGCTGAAGGAAGCAAGTCAGCAAATCTTTTTGACATAGATGACGTATTCGCCGCTACTTTATCAGCAATATCTTTGCTGATGTTAAACACGTTGAAAAGTTTACCTTGTTCAGTTTGGTAATTCTCTATCATTTCCTTCATTATCTGTAGTAATTCTTTAAGGTTGGCGTATTTATCTAACGCATCATTATAATTATTCATATCTAATTGTGTACCATTGACATAAACCTCCAGTGGTTGTAAATCTTGACTTACATTTCTTATGTCTTCTGCAAGTGTATTAATCATTTCTCCATAACCATTAAATCTGTCTTTGATGTCGTTGAAGGACTCGTGCGACATTGACTGACTGGAAAGAGTACGTTCTATCCTGGCTACCTTTCGCATGAGTTTGTTGACTGCTGTAATTGATTCACGCAGTTTCTCTTTTTCAAGCTTCGTTTGGTTGTCACTTGATTCAACATCTATTTTTATTGTCGGATAGTCATCCATCTTTTCTCTTACTGTATGAATCGTAGAATTCAGGTCATTGAATCCATCAATAATTGGGTAAATTTTGTTATTGATGTCGCTGATTGATTCATTTAACTTTTCATATTCCATTAAAATTTGAGGGAAGTTTTCTTTGATGTATTCATATATTTGTTGTCTTTTAAACTTTCCTTTCAAATTGTGAATTTGCGTTTCTAAATCTTTCAATCTTTCCAGATGATTTTGCAGTGCAGGAATAGAGTTCCCCAATCCTTCTGCAACAAATGTAGTTTTATTTTCAGTTTCTTTGACCTGATCGTTTACACGTTTGTTTTTATTCACCAAAGAATCAAGCGTGTTAGTGGATTTGTTTGCATTAATTTGCAAATAATGAAGATCTGATCTGATAGTATTTGCTTTTTGAAAAACAGGAGCAAGATCAGCTTCAAGAGTTATTTGCTTCTCCGCTAAATCTGTAAGATTCTTTGCAATTTCATCGGCTTCTGCTTGCAAGGCGCCATCTTTAACATTTCTATATTTGTACTGAACATCTACGAAATTGCTTTTAACAATTCTTATCTTAAAAGCACTGGACGAAATATCGTCATCTGATTGCCTTGATAAATCTGTCAGATTCTTTCCATCTCTGACTAACTCATCGACTCTATTACTTAAATGATTATGTTCCTTTAATTCTTCTTCCATCCGTCGAAGCATTTCATTAAATAATACTGAATCATTTAGAGTTTTGGTCATGTCATACATCTGTTCATCTAAAGAGTTGTTCATGTATTTTAAAATCGACCAAACATTTTTCATTCTTTTCTTCATATCTTCAATGGTTTCCTCATCACTTACATTTTGTCCATCTGGCGAAAGTAAAAATCTTTCATTTTCAGAATACAAATCATTCATAGAGCTGATAAATTCAAATCCTTTTACAGTTGATGTATTTAACTTTGACAGGAATGCAGTCACGTTCGACATCTCAATTTGAACATGATTTGAAATGTTCATTAAATTAATTACAATGTCCGTTGCGTTTGTAAGTTCTGTTAATGCTAACGACTGATTGGTATTTAGGGCATCTATTCGTTCAATTTTTGACTGAAGCTTCTCATACTCATCTCGGGGGTTATTTTTGTTGAAATAATCTTCCTTTTCCTGTCGTCTAAATTCTTTTTCCAATTTTTGAATAGTGTCTTTAAACTGTTGTAATTTTAAATCAATTTGGCTCATTTCACTATTAGTAGCCTGTTGATAGGCATTTAGTTTGACAATTGCGTCTGATGTTGACGTATTTACTTCCGGGAATGCGTCCAACACGGTTTTAAGCTCATTATTGCTTTTTAATATCTTATTTAAATCCTGCTCATATTCAGATACTTCCCTTTCAGCATTTAGAGTTAAGTTGTTTGCATTATTTAAGTCTTCTTTCATCGTTAAAATGTGGTTTGAGATAGAATTCAACAATGCGCCCGCTTGATGTTTCAATAACGTGATGTTTGTGTTAATAGTGCTATTGAATCTTTTTAAAAGTGCTTCGTGTTCGACATGGAACGTTGAAAATGTAGAAGAAGCTTTATCGTGATCAATATTTTTTTCTTCAACAAATTGTCGTTTTGTGCTGACGTTCTGAATCAATTCTTTCATCGCTTGTTTCACGAAATCTGTTTTGTCAAGAAGATTTCCCGACTGATTTATTGTATCCACCATAGTCTGCATTTCTTTTGAGCCGTTTTGAATATCAGTTGACATATTTTTTACAAAACCGTCAACATTATCTAGTCCTTCCTTCATTGACTGTAATCGAGCTTTCAGGTCATCTATAGTTTCATCATCACTAACATTGTCTCCGTTAGGTGCCACTGCTTTTGATTTTATATTTTCCCATAACGATAGCTTATTTAACAACTCATCGGAATGAGATTGAAATGAACTATTAAAATGACTAAATGACGTTTGAAGTTCGTAAATTGTGCTAACCAATGTCGTATTTCCGTATGATGTTACTCTGTTTGACAGGTCATTTAAGTTTTGTTTAGTTTTTGTTAGTTTTGCTGAATGTTGATCTCTTGAATCTTGGATATCTTCTAGTATGTTCTTGACGTCCTCGAAGAGTTTTGACGGAAAATGTTGAGAATAAAATTCCTCTTTTTCCATACGTAGAAAATCGATTTCAAGATTTTTAAGCTTATCATGCAACCGAGACGCTTCCTCAAGAGTTTTCTGCGAATTAGAAGATATCTGCTCGGTCAGGTTTCGCAGGTCATCTAATGATGTATCTACTACGTTCAATAACACATTTGAATTACCTTCTTTTTCTTTCATATCCTTAAGCGACATAGACGTATTTTGCATAATGGTATCCACTTTGTCTAAAGTTTTAAGACCATTGGAAAATGTTGAATTAACTCGTTGAGATGACTTAGATATTGTTTTAGCAGATTGTGCCAACTCGTCTAGCACGTCTCTATGTGTGTCTAACTGCTGGGTTAACTCTTTGTCTTTAACACCAACAAAACGTTGTTCAATGTGGTTAATAAGTGTATCAAGTTGTTCAACTGACTTATGAATCAAAACACTATCAGTCTGTACTTTAGTCACGTTTGAAGCCATATTGTCGTACTGTTTTGTTATAATGCTTGCTTTTTCTTTCACTGTTCTCAGATCTTCATATTTCTTTATGACTTCTTTCGGAAGTGTTTCCAAATCATCAGCATTATTTCCTGACTGTAACAATTTGTCAGAAACTTCATTATATACTGACGCCGCTGACAGAAGTGTTTTATTTAGTGCATCAAATGCGACCTTTATCTCCTCAATTGTGTTGCTGGCATCAAAAAAGTCACCGTATGGTTTGAATAAGCCAGAATTCATTGAAGTTATTAAGTTAGTGGCGTCTCTGAATGAGTTATCGGCATCCTTTATCATAGATGTAATACCGTTTAAGGAAACAACCACGTCTTGAATTTGCTTAATATCGATTGCATCATCAGTGTCCATGATTTCTAAAACCTTTTGTATTGTTTCCCGTGTCTTATTGGTTTTCATATTTGTTGAATCATATGTACCTTCAATCTCCCCTGCTTTTTGAAGTAAGTCTGTATACATTTCTTGAAGCACTGGCATTATTTGGTCAATATAGTCTTGTTTTTCCTGTTCTTTAAACTCCTTTTCTAAATTATCAATGTTTCTATTTATATCCATAATGTCAGATGCAATAACTTTTCCGTTTGATCGCAAATTGCTTTCTAATTCTTTAACAGCTGATAAATGGTCGTGAAGTTGGGGTCCAAGGTCATTAAATGTATCCAGCATTGTCTTAACATCTTCTGGATGTTGCATATCTATTGAAATGTCGTTCAGGTATTGTTCCAATCTAGATGAAATATTTTTATATTGTTTTCCTAAATCTGACGACAACTCATTTTGTTCAGATAGACGATGTTGTAAAGATGTCAAATCATTCGATATACTTGTTTTTAAATCGCTTATTACATCATTATTTGTGGCATTATATGACGCTTGTAACCGTGTGTAAGTGTTACCAGCGTTGTCGTTTTCATCATTGTTATTCAACAGGTTATTTGCGCTTTCTTTAATAGTGGGAGCAAAGTTCTGCGATGATTCTATTAATGACACGATTTCTTTTTTGACAGCATGATGTTGATTAATAACGCCAACAATGAAATCCGTATCAGCCTGGTTCTTTGAGAGTGTTTTGTTAAGTTCTGTTGACGTCCTTTGAATATCGGATAGTTCTGTCTCTATTTCGGAAAGTGTTTCAAGTGTTTTATTAAATCGGCCTTTCATAGCATCAATATTCTCGTCATCGCTTACATCTTTGCCATCTGGAGCAAATAAATATGTTGACAATTGTTGGAAAGTATTGATAATTGACTCAATGCGACCGTCATGATCATCAATGATTTCTTTAACGTCCTTGTTAGAATCTCGCAGTGTATCTGTATTGAATTTGAAATTTTCGACCGACACCATTTGACCCAACATAGACGCAAAACTTTTGTTCGTTGAATCAAAAACACGAGAAACCCTTTTATTTAGAGTAGCCGTTTCGTCTATTGCTTTACTGATCCGTTTATATACATTCTCTGGCGAGTTTTCCTCAAAGTATTCGAGTTTTTCCTGATATATGAAAGTAGACGTAATATTATTTAGCTCATCATTTAGTTTGTAAAGTTCCAATTTCAGATTTCCAGATTCATCCGTAGATGTATTTAGTTGTTCGTCTATTTTAGCACGTTCATGCGTAAGATTGTTTATAAGGTGTCGTGAGTTGTCCAAAATATCTGTTAAGGCACTTAAATCGCCAATATAATCTTGTTTTATTTTTTGCATATTTTCAATCCTATTTGTGGCTCGCTTAATATCTCTATGCAATACATCTAGATCACTGCCTATGTGAGCAATATCATCTTGCAGAATGATATAGGATTTGTTAAATGGAACCATATTGTCTTCGAACACTGTTCTGTTGATATGTTTAAACCTATTTGCAGTGTCATTAAATCTTCGACCGAGTTTTATGTTGTTTTCGACGGATATTTCAAATAACTGATTAAGTCTATTTTTCTTATCATCCAAATTATCAAAAGAAGTGAGTAACGTATTAAGCATTTCCGACGTTCTGTGAAGTTCGTCCAGCGTTGTATTTATATTGTCTAACTTTGCGTTGGCCACTTTCGAGCCATTTCTTGTATCAGCAATAAGATGTTCGGATTTGCTTATATTGCGAATAAGCTCATGCAGCTGTTCGTGTAATGTATCGTAACGTTTCTTTATAGTTTCTACACTTTCATCATCCCCGTATCTTTCCCCTTCTTCCTTATACATTTCTTTTGAAATGTTTTGAAGACTTGTATGGTCGCGTTCTAAATCCCTTGAAATTTGTCGCAGTGTTCGATTATACTCCCGAAGTGTTTCCAGTATGTCAGCTAGTGGTAGGTCAATATTCGGATGAGATTCCATGCGTTTGGCGACTTTGTTGTAAACGTCAAATACACTACTGAGTTCTTCTTGGGATTTTGCGAGCAATATTCTTGTCTCGTTAAGAGAGGATTTAGCAGTTGCTTGGTCTTCTAGAAGATCAGGGAACATGGTGTCAGCTAAAAAGAGCTTTTGTTTGTCTTTAAATAATTGCAAATTAGTCGCATGTATGGTTTCGTTTAGTCCGCGAAAAGCAATGTCTATCCTTTTTAATCTTCGTTTTATGTCTTGAAAAAAGTCGTTCAGTGAAGTGAAATTCTCTAAAACACCTGTCACAGTTGGTTTGATCTGATCTGAAATTATATTGTTGATATTGTCTCGGTAAAACTTAGTGTCATTAAATATTAAAACACTGTCTTTAAGAAGTCCTGACTGCACAAAATATTCTGATTGGTTATTGAGAAAACTCTCAGAAAGCATGTCTACCTGCTGTGTATGAGCCTCTAACGCTCCAATAATAAAACTGTTTTCAAGGTCAATGTCTGTTGCAGAGAGATTGCCGTAGGTTTTCTTAATGTTGTCGAACTCACGTCTAAGCCATCTGGTATTTTCATGTGCAGCGTTTAGTTCGTTAGAAATATTTGTCTTGACTTCAATAATTAGTTTCTCAAATTCATTTGCCTCATTTATTAAAGTAGCAGTAAACTCTACATCATCCAGTTGACTATTTAAATCGTTGAATGTGTGCCGGATTGTATTAACGTCATCTTGCATATCACTAGAGAGTAGCTTTGCTTCTGCAATCAAGTTTGTATGTGCAGAGAGTTTGTTTCTAAAGTGTTCATACTTTTCCTTAATATCATCTAAAGACGTGTTATGCATATCCAAAGCATCTACGTCGGCAATTAATTTTTCGCTCATTTGTTTGGCAACAATCAGCTTTTCCTTCATAGCTTCGGAATCTCCCTTCATTTTCGTCAACTCTTGTTCCTCTACTTTAACACTCATATTAACATTGTCGTGTATTCGGGCTTTACTTTCTATCTCTGTTGCAAAGATAAGCAACTCTTTAATCTGTGTTGAAATATCAGATTTGACGTCGATCGTCTTATTTAACGAAATCAAAGATTCGTTTATCCACTTCTTTATCAGCGGTTCGTGTTTTGAGATAAAACTTACTTTATTGGATTTATACTTTAGAGTATCTTGCAAACGATCAATAGTCCTAAACACATCTTCCACAGTATTATTAAGAGTGTGTGTATCAGAAAGAATGCCATCAAAGTCATCTTGTTTTGAGCCAATAAAGTCGGACACATCTCTTATTTTTTTCAAAGTTAACTCGACGAAGTTTATTCCATCGTCGTTGAGATCAATTACTTGTCCACTATAATTGCCGTACGCTTCATCATTTTCTTTTATTACTTTCTGTAGAAGAGTAGCATTGCTGTTAAGATTTTGTAGCTGTCGAGTAACATCATCAACTAGTTTGGAAAGGGTGTTCTTCATTTCGTCGTAGATATCGTGATTATCGAATGTACCATTCACGTTGCCGTAAACACGTTTCAAAACTTGCACTTTATTCAATTTTCTTCCCAAATTCTCCAACAGATTTTCTAGGATATCCTTTGTATTCTGTACTTTTGTGTTTGTGGTCGTAATATTTCTTCGAACGTTATTTTCTTCGTCCTCGATGTCACCTACGTTAGCCTGAATAATCTTAGCTTTATCAATTAAATCCATTAGTTTACCGGCCATTTGTTTGGTAAGAAGATGAGTTGCGTAAACATTATTAAGCGAAACCTCCATCGAGTTGACTGTGTCATTAACATGTTGAGTCTTATTTTTTAATTCTTGCAGCGTGCCATGCAACTGAGTAGGATGCCCATTTGAGTTCCATAGCGTATTTTGAACTCTTTCAAACTCCCCCTCTGAGTTTTTGAACGTGTCGTTTTGTGATAAAAGGGTCAACAATAATTCGCCAAATGTGTCTTTTAACTGAGGGAAAGGATTGTCAATGTTTGAATAGCGATTTTGCAGCATCATTATATCAGTTAGGTTTTTGTGTACACTGGGTAATAAAGAAGCAATGGTTAAAAGCTCTTCTTTGACTTGTTCTTTGCTTCGTGATATATTCGTGTATCGATGTTTCAAAATTTCATGCGTGGCGTTGACATAGTCAAACTTACCCGAGACATGGTCAAACAATTCCGAAACTTCTCTAACGGATTCATTTAGTTCATCTATGTCCTTCCTTGTACCCTTTGAAATATGTTCTAGAACACTGATTATGTTTTTACTAAGATTAACTTTTTCATCCATTTTCCTTAAACCGTCATCTAGCGAAAAATACTTTTTGTTCAGCAAAATGTTTGTCACACTTTGGTTTTGTACTTGAATAAATGTTGCATTTAGTTTCTCTTTTAGTTTCAAAATGACTGCCTTTGTTTGTCGTATAGTTGATTTCATGTTAGGAAACGCCGTTCCAATGTTATCAAATTCATCAACCATCTTATCAAAGTTTGCAACAAGTTTTGTAAGTGTATCATTGAGCCGTTCCTGGGACTTTTCAACAAATCTTAATGAATGATTCGCAGACACTAATGTTTCTTTGGTTTTGTCCATAAGAGTGTCTGTAAGCTGAAGTTGATCAATCATTTCAAGAACTGAATTGTTTAAGCTGTTTAATGTATTGTTAAGCATATTAAAAGACTCTGTCACAATATCAGCCTTGCTCTTCAACACTCGCAAGGTCTCATTGGCATTGTACACCTTCTGCGACATTTCATAAGTAGTGCCATTTAAGTTCTGTAACGTTGTTTGTAATTTTGAAGATGAGGCAAGTGACGACCGAGTAGTATTTCTAAGGTCTGCGAATGTTTTGTCAAGGGATGATAGGTTGTCCATCACATTGTTATTTGTTTTGTTTATGTTGTTCAGAATGTTTTCAACTGTGTTTAAAGTTGGGTTTACACTTCCAAACGTTACTTCAATTTCTTCTAATTTCTTATCAGCATGTGTTGAAGCATCATCAAGTTTTTTGAGCGACTTAACTGTATCATCCATAGTAGCATTAACGACTACGATGGTAGAGTCAATTAGTTTAAACGAGGAATCTATACCGTCTAACGTTTGATCAAGCGATGACAGAGAATTCCCAAACTTTTCTATGAGATGCGAAACTCTATCTAACTCATCATTGATATTATCTACATCTCTATCAACTTTGGAAAGAGTCCCATTCATCTCCAATAGCATACCTAGCGTCTGTAGAATATCTTTATCCTTAACACTTACAACAAGTTCATGTTTATCTTTCTGGAAATGAAGATGAAAGTCATTCAATTTTTTTACCATTCCTTTGATCCAATCCATTGCCCCAATAAGTGAAGAATTCATATTTGTCATGTTTGATTTCAAACCATTTAAATTACCAGAAATATCTGCAAGACTTCCGTCCACCATTTGAAGTTTGTTAATAACATCTAAAATAGTGCCATTTAAGAACATGTATGGTTCATTCATACTTTTGAGTGTGTTATTTATATTTCTGTATGTCTCATTAAGCTTCTTTGTCGTTGCGGATATAACGTCCACTGTTGAATTTAGGGTTTCCAAATTGCTGTACAGTTTATTGAGTTTTTGTAAGGTATTCAATACTGTAACATTAATGTTCTTCAAAGACACAGTCAGAATGTCGGAATCCCCTATGACATTATCTATGCGTGAATTTAATCTTCTGACTGCATTTTCTAGACTCGTCAGAATATATTGCATACTTTCAAGTGTTTCATTGGAATACTTTGAAGTGTAATCTACATCTAACACAGATTTATTTACAAATGTTAAAGCTAATGCATCCACGTGATCACCATTTACTCCTTTTGATGTTCCATTCAAATCATAAAGAGAGTATTCAACAAAATTAGCTGCCTTATTGAGATGATTAAGAGATTCGTCAATATAGGCCATCACATCGTCAATATTAAACACAGTATTTTCAAACTGTCGGAGAAACTTCTTGAAGCTAGCAAGCGTCGCATTTATATCCCGCAGATTCTGGTTTAAATTTCCTAGGGATATTGTCATGTTTTCTAAAGTCTCTTCAAACCTCAGGAAAGGCTGGTGGGTCGTGTGAAAGGTTTTGTTCATGAAATCGATAGCATTCTGCATGGTGTCGATCTTTGCAGTCATATCCGCCATAGATGAAACTAGGTATCGCAAAATCTGCTTCATCCCCTCAATGTCTTCAAAATGTTTTGAGTGGGCCATTCCTGAAAACAAGTTATGGGCATTAGGATAGGAAATATTTGAGTTAGATACTTTTTATCTAGTAATTGATATGTTGTTACTCATTTGAATACTGAATTAAGAGGGTAGTATGACTATACATTATATAATATTTTGTTTTGTATCAATGTCTATGCTATTAAGCACTACGAAACTGGTTATTTAAATCTTAAATAAATAACGATTACAATAAAGTTTCATGGTACATGTTTTTATAAACAAAATAAACTAAAAAGCAACAAAACGTTTTACCATTTATATACATGTGTTAAGCTGTCAAGCAATGTTAATAGGTCTTTAGTAAGGAAACGGGTCTTTGTATTTGGCCCCGAACTGAAAGAAACGCGTAAAACGTTTATTGCCACAATATACATTCGAAGCATAAATGCGTTAACAAGACACACATACATTTAAAAGCAAACAATGAAAAGCGCGCATGTAGGCTAACAAATATCAAACTAATACTGTTGATAAGAGCATAGAACGATACAAGTTAATAATTATGTACAAATAAAAAACACTTTACCCCAAGTTTGGTATGTTCGTCTTTGACTATAAGAAACTGGTGAGTTATATGAATTTCTAGCAAACTGTGGACTTTGGGGCTGCCGGTTTGTTTGAAAACCCACAGGCACAGCATCCAATTGGTTTTGACCAAGTTGTGCTTGCAATCGTCTCGTAGAATCATCAATTTGAGCAGATTCGTCATCAGAAATATCGTCTTTGTTATGATATAGTTGATTGTATTGAGTTGATCGTGTGTTAACAGCAGTTCTTTGATGTTGAGTATTAATTGCATTTTCGTGTAATGCTTGTTCTCTTTGCTGATAATAAACCATTGCATTCCAGTTTTGCGCATTATTGTGAGTACCCGCTCTCGGTATAGAGGGTAATTTTTTATTTGTAGCTGTTCTGTAGTTTTGTTGCAAGTTCAAAACTGTTTGAGGCGGATATTGATTTTGATTTGTTTGTCTGTGCCGTTCTGGGTAATAGGTGTAAGGTCTATGGTTTCGTGTTATAAAGCGGGGGTTGTTAAGTAAAGATTCACGTGGACGCAATACAGAATTACCAAATCCTTTAATTCCATCCATTGACTGTGAAACGCGCTTATTGCTGTTTCTCCTTACAGATTTCCCCATATTGCTATCACTTTCATATCGAACATGTTTAGGTCTAGATGTCTCGGAAACATATTCAGGATCGATCATATCGTCACCCATAAGATGGTCTAGAAACTGCAAGATCATTCTGTTGTACTCTTCTTTGGACAATTCGAAATTTGGAACAATACTTTGGACAGTGGGAGGAATTTCTGCAACTTTACTTAATCCTTCAGAAGTAGCATGTTCTGTCATGTTTACCATGTCTTCCAATGAAAGATCCGGTATGATATCTGCATTCAGTATACCATCGGGAACAAATGAGTTTGTGTCATCGTTATTTATCTCTGGCCCTTCACTTCCTTCTTCGACATCGTCTAAGCTCTTGTCAAAGAACACGCCTAATTTTTCTGTTATAGTTTGTGTTGGAGATTGTACTGGATTTACATCAACTTTAATCACTTGTCGAGGTTGGTTAAATGTGTTTATCCAATCTATTCCTTCCGTTTCGAGATCGACAATTGGCTCTTTGAGATTTATAATGTCAATAAATTCAGCTTTTGTCATTGCAGAGGGTGAATCGATTGTCGGTGTTGGTCTGATGTATACTGGTACTGTAGAAGGTTGTTGATTGATATGTTTGACTGGCGTCTTAACGGGGCGTGTTTGCGGCGATGGTATCCGAGTTGAATGAATATTATTTTTGTTGATGAATTCTTTTAGTTCGGGAGTTGAATAGTTTGTTTCTAATGCAGGAGTGACAACAGGCATTTGTTTTGTGACGTCTTCTGACGAAAGGCTGATTGATTCGTTTCCGATGTCTTTTATCAAAGGTTGAGTACTCGTCAAGACATTGTTCCATGTGTGGGTAGTTCGCAAATCTTCATTGGCTATGTTTGGATGTGTCTGACCAACGATAAGAAATACATCATCGTCTATGTGGAACACTTTGCGTCGTTCATTGATTTCTGCTATTGTTTCCCCCGTTTGCCATGTTTCTATCCGTTGAGTTTCCGTTTTCATTGTAACATCAACTGTCTGGTCCATAATGTCACGGAAGGATGTGTCTAAAATGGTGTCAATTGTGCTCGGAAAAACTGAATCGGCTGCTCTGCGTGTATGTTCAAAGTATCTTGAAGACGCAGTGGGGTCCATTAACAATGGAAAGGTTGGAGAAACTGACGAATGACGTAGATTGTTGCTGTCATTTTCATTTAGTGAGTACACTGAATAGACATGAGTGTTGCTGTTAATGTCTGGTACATTTGACAAACGAACATTTAAAGCAGGATTAATAACAGTTTCAGACACTGCACTATAACTAGACTGAGTTACATCGCTTTGCACAGCATGTGGACTGAGCCCTGGCATCCTGTGCACAATATCAGCAACCAGAGGTACAACGTGTACATGTTCCCGACCGTTTAATACACTCAATGGCGACACCACGGAAGCGTGCATACGATGCCGGTCTACTTGTTGTGCATTGCCTGCTATTGCGAGCTCAGCAATGCGGGGTATGGCGGTTAGATTTGAGATTAGTTGGCGGGCTTGGGATTTTTTGCTAGTAAGAAGTTGATGGGCAGGCGTAGCGGACTTACGGTCTATAAAATCCAGTTCACCGTCTGAAAAAAATATTTTGCTTTATATTACGTCTTTTGATTTTGATAAAATAACTATTCCATTTTGAAATAATAAATGGTAAACAACAAAACCTAAAGACATGCACGAATAATTTTATAATGCAATGTCCATTTAAGTTATATACTTTACATAAAGGTTATTCACTTAAGTTTTGTCTCGTTTGGAAAACATATGATGAAGTTATCAATCATTGCAAACAAGATGGATGCACTATGAACAACAAATGTCAGTATTGTTCCAATTTAACGTGTATGTAGCCTGTATTCCAACACTGAGACAATAAATGCCCCAAACGAGTATAAAACTGATTTTATGACCCTTCAATGTCACTATATTTGGATGCCTTACGTATTACGTATCATACCTCATTTACAATTCCGAAATTTTAAACATAGCTTTATGCACTTTTTAGGTCATAAACCATAAGCATGCGCATGTCATAAACAAATAAATGTCGACTAGAATAGTCGTCATAGGTTGCCAAAAGTAAAGAGACAACTGTTAAATTCTCAGACACCTGTTAAGTAAAGATGTGGTACATATTTGTTTTGTAGTCGCAATTCTCTCCAAACACGTACATAAAAACCTCATTTAAAACTATTGTTCCATTTAAAGTTATTAAAGTACTGTGAGGTAGTGTGTACATTACTCATAACAGGCACCCTTACAGTGTAATAAAATAATGTTTACGTTCAGAATTATACGATTTTACAAGATGTATATTATAGATTTATAGCAACAAGTCTGTGTTACATAAGATGTTATAAAGCAAATTATTGCCGAAAATACTATAAGATTTACACGATGTATATCATAGATCTATAGTTATAATTACGTGGTGCATATGATGTTAAAATGCAAATTATTACCAAGAAACTTGTTATGCCAATCATTACTAATAGGTACAATTTTATAGTATTTACCCCAAGGAATCCTGGGACGTCGTTTGCGGTGTTCGGTGTCTTCCGGATAGGGTAGAGTTTCCAAATCTATTTTTAAACTTCGGAGGTATACGTGAAAATCCCCAATTAGTAAATAGAGAGTGTCGTTTGATTTCAGACGACCAGACTTTCGAAGAATTATGTCTTTGATTCTGTCACCATCATGGGTAACTTTATTATCGTGGAACTCCAGTGTGTGGTGTACTGAAATGCCTTGTATTGCCTCGTCGTCTCTGTAAGCAATTTTAAAAAAAATAAGCTATATACATTTAACTTCAAAAGGCTTCCTCTGCAGTCGGGTTGTGTAAGACACACACACACAAAGTAACTTATTGAAAACCTTTATTTTTTGGATACCAAAAAAGCATTGCAACGCTTTTCCCAAATTAAGTTTTAATTTGCCTACAGAAAGAAGAGATATCTAAGTACCCGAGGTAGGTTTTGGTCTCGCAGAAGTGTTGGCAACATGAAAATGTAGGTGTTTGAACAATTTCATTTGTGTGTGTGTCACACGACCAGACCACAAGAAAACCCCTTTGAACATTAACATTGTTGTTGCAAGAGTGCAACCACAAGAAAACCCCTTTAAACATTAACATTGTTGTTGCAAGAGTGCAACCACAAGAAAACCCCTTTGAACATTAACATTGTTGTTGCAAGAGTGCAACCACAAGAAAAACCCTTTAAACATTAACATTGTTGTTGCAAGAGTGCAACCACAAGAAAAACCCTTTAAACATTAACATTGTTGTTGCAAGAGTGCA
>Ga0224511_10000560_pt1 | contig 18434 bp, 8 predicted proteins | sample SF_May12_sed_USG_2_FD_169988 | JGI IMG/M metagenome (GOLD analysis project Ga0224511, IMG submission 169988) | Sediment microbial communities from San Francisco Bay, California, United States - SF_May12_sed_USGS_8_1 | ecosystem: Environmental > Aquatic > Marine > Sediment | place: USA...
TTATAAATAAGATGTGATAACCATGGTTTGTTAATGTTTTATAATACTAGTAACTTTAACTGTTATTATATTGTGATATAATTAGAACGCCGTACTACATTTACATCAGGTGCCATCGGGTGGACGTCTTGGTCAGGTTGGAGTGGATGCAGCTCAACATGTGGCCAGGGGTCACACTCTAGGACACGGACATGCCAGAACCCGGCCGTGTCCATCCTGAATAACAGTTGCCCCGGGGAAAGCAAGGATTACAGAGAATGCACATTAATTTCATGTAAGGCACTAGTTGTTTTAACCCAACGCAGGTAACAACGGTGTGTCAATCGTTCTGTGTACCTACTTTTGTCCTCATGTCACATACAGGGTTTGAATATATACTAAACTGGAAAGCTGTGTTATATAATTACATTAAAAACCATACGCATAACATACGCAAAACACGTAGTACACTCGCTGACATGCGCTCTTTTACGCAAATTCTCTTCTTGGGAAATGCGTGTGTAATTGCGGACTAGAAAAGTATTATACATCCACCGTACGAAGAACATCCGTAAAATCCCATTACGGAATTGCCACTAAATATGCGTGTGTGTTGTATATGTATTTGATTTTCGAAAATTAATATAAAGCATTATATAAGGCAAGCGTGGAGTCCTTCGGACTCCACACACTCTAACCCGCCCTAATGACGTTTATCACTCGGTGAACGTATCAAACACGAACTTTATTTCTTAAATAACTCTGATTTTTTCGCGCGGTCGCTTCGTTCTATTTTGGCGTCATTTGAGCATTAATGAACTTAAACATTGATTTTTGCAGTTCAAAAAATAGGAAATCTTACAAGCAAACACAACACAGCTAACGTTTGCAGAAATGATCGTACATGTGCATGCAACAGACAGTCATTTGACCTTCTCTATGTAAATGGAAACGCCAAACAATTGTGTTTAGTTGTTAAACATTACGCAGTACCCAAGGCCCAAAAATGGCGGTACGCAGTGCGCAATGCCAAAATAAGGTGGTACGCAGTACGCAATTGGGGAGAGGTGTCACTCTCAATACAGCAGTAGCTATGACCGCCATTTGAGTCCAGCCGGAATGCTGTATTCGTATTTTACACCGGCGTGAGCCGATCGGTAATCGGCTAACGCCGGTTCGTAAGCCGACTTCGCAAATCAAATGGTCCCAGTCTACAGTAATTCAGTTTGTTTAATGTTGCTTAAAGCTGATAATAGCAGTTCCAAATACACGCACTAAACGCAAGATTGTTCGACTAAATTTTCTTAAGAATAATATTTTACATCAAATAATAATATTTTACATCAAATTATCCCACCAAATTCAATTCTGGATACTCGACACGCATAAAACATAACCGACATTTCTAGCCAATAAGATGACTTAGTTGATTCCATTAAGAGCCCCTCTTAGTTGTTAAGAGTTAGAGAGAACGAATGCATTTTTTCTTTCTTTTTCTTCTCCAAAAATGTTGAGGAAGTGTGAGGTTTGCTATAGCTTAAAACTGGTTTAAACCCCCAATGAAAGTCATTGACCGGACCAAGGCGGTAAATAAACATTTATTTGAGAATCCCTTTAAGACATTATCAATAAAAAAGAAAAGAAAAAAGAAAAATCCGAAAAACACAAAAATATGTGTTTTCTAAATGTCTGTTGCGTCATGATGTTGTATGAGTTTTTGTGTCGTCCCTTTTGTTAGTTTTTGTACTGGCCATTTTGTCATGGTGCCCTTAAATATGACATATCTACATTGTTTACAACATTCTTTGTTTGAACATCCCTTCAATTTATATTTGACACTTAATGAAAGTCACGTGTTGCCTTGGCGGGAATTATAATTCCGCCTTTTTGTCCATATGTGGCTCAGTAAAACCTGCCATAAGCTCTGCATGTACATGACATAGTTGATCAAGGTGGCTATGCACCGTTCCGCAAAATTTCAAACTCCGCCCAAAGCGTTATATTTGCTTTGATCTTGTGAAGGCTTGTGGAGGGGTCTTTCTTTTGTGTTTTCTAGGTCACATTGTCACCTGACTATTTAATACTAATCTATTGGATTAAATATGATCATGTACTGTTAAAAATGATAATGATTGACATTTGCGGAACGGTCCATTGAAACAGGTTCAATGGAACGAGGATTAGCCATCTGCTATCAGGTCCTGGAATAGTCTACCCTCAACAGTTACATCCCAGTCAACAGTTTCCTCTTTTAAACGAAGCATTAACCCCAACAGAAGAAATAATTCAAATGCCTATCTTTATGCTGGTCTCAGAAAAAAAATCAAATCTTACACACACGATTACGATTATCATGTAGTTCACTAAATCACGACCTTCACCGCCGCTCTCTTATTGACTCTCCATTGTGTTCTTGTGGTCACATCGAAACTGTATCACATTACCTCCTATCATGCACTTATTACTCTGCTCAACGAATTAACTACCTTTCAAATCTCCCATGTGTACCAACTGTTGCAAACCTCTTATTATTTGGAGATGAACATCTCAGTTCTGACCTAAACGAGCAAGTTATTCTCCGGGTTCACAAATGCATAGTGGCGACACGACGCTTTAAACAGTAACTCAAACTCATCAACACGGCAGAAGGTCTCGAGTTTTATTTTTATTTTTTTTATCACAAATAAAAATCATGAATTAGAACTGATTTCATATAATTATAATGAACGCGATAGAGTGCAGATTGTTTAACTATATTTTTTCGATAGACTTTGAAATACGTTGTTTTTATTATTAATAATCATATACTATCAAGATATATAATTATACATGTTTTGCCTTCTGTTCATTTTGTTTTCTAACTATTCATTTGATACTTAATATCTGTATACATCTACCATGACCTTATATTCCTGTGTAAATTAACCTCTGGGAGAGGAATTTATATAAGCTTATAGCTTGTTTTCCAATCCAATAATATGAGTATTGTTAAGGAATAACTATGTCATTATTTTGAATAAAATATTGTTTAAACTAATACGATATTATAGTTCATCACAAAAAATAATCAGTTACTTAATTCATGCAAAAATGACTTCATGTAAATGCTTTATGGGTAACCAAAAAAAATGCAGGTATGTTAGAACATGACAGAAATTCTCAATGGCTAAGAGGAGGCTCCCCCATCTCTTAACCATTAAGAAGTCATGTTCTAACGTACACTTGTGTAAGAAGACATGGACTGGGCATCTCCATTATATGTGAAATGTGTAGCAACGGAGGTAAAGCGGAAACCTTCTCAGACTCGCATCACGCATCACGGAGCTGTATATGTAAGTATCAAAGTGTGTTACGCTTAATCCGTCCCGGGTCGCGTATCGCGGAGCTGTGTAATACCGGGCTGTAAACACACACAAAAGACACCCTCTTCAGATGTACACGTGGGTAAAATATCAATCCATCAAACTTTCTTTCTACTACAGGTGCCATCGGGTGGACGTCTTGGTCAGGTTGGAGTGGATGCAGCTCAACTTGTGGACCGGGGACACAATCTAGGACCCGGACCTGCCATAACCCCGCGGTGTCCGCCCTAAACAGCAGTTGCCCGGGAGACAGCACAGATTACAGAGGATGTACTGATAACTCATGTAAAATATATTTTTTCGTGTTTCATGCTCTAAATATTGTCCATTAAAAACAACATTAAACGGTCATAGCTCTTATAGATAATTGACAAGAAAATATCGATTGGTCGTCTGTCGTTAAGTTGTGACGAAGAACACAACATCTTAACCGCCTTCAATTTGGCAATATTTTAGTATGTATCATTCAGTTTCAGTAGATAATTTTTTTGCTTGTACTTTTATTTCAATTTACTCAGTTATCTTACATATGCTTTATTCAGGTACGTCCATGTTTACTGCCACCAGCCCTTCCATTATCGACACCAACAACATCCGATTTCCTACCGTGCTAACTAATCAGGGCAACGACTACAACTCCAGCAGCGGCGTGTTTACCTGCCGTATTGCTGGGCAATATTGGTTCTCGGCATCCATCGCCAAATCTAGCTCAAACAATGTTGGTTATACCTATTGTTTTATAATGATAAACGGCAGTCACAAGATGCAGATGCGCCACTACGAGGTGAACCCTTTGCACGCAATCTTCTCCAAGACAGCATCAGCAGGTTTCCTCCTGAACCGAGGTGACCGGGTCCAGGTCGGTGACTGTATAAATCCTGGCTTTTTATACAATGGTGGCATGGAATCCTTTTTCTCAGGAGTTCTGATAAAGCCTGACGTTTAAACTTTATCAGTGAGTCAGATTTAAGTATTACTTACGCTTCTATCAGTATGTGGCTAGTGATTCAATCAACATTGTATGTACATGTACATAAGAGAAATTCGAGTGTGAGTTAAATAGTTTCGGTTTTAATTAACAAGGTCATGCCATCTATTGCATGTTGCAAAATGGTTTTGTTTATTTTTTTATATTAAACAGATACACCGATATTAACAGTCCAACAGTTGCGTACAAACATGTACTCTGTTATAGTTTCATTTTGAATGTTTTAAAATGTGCAATACATTATTACTATAATAATGATAATATTGGGAATTTGGGAGAGAAACAACAAATTGATTTTGCACACATCAATGCTTTAAACACGTTTAGTTTAAAAGACAATTATTGCAAAATTGGAACAAAAATTGAGAGACATGATACATAATCGTTATGGTTAAACATCTATACAGTATTTTACAATGTGTAGTTAATATTTAAGTTGGATGTAAAATGTCTAAATCTAAGTGACTGAGCTCGTCAGAGCTGAAACAGATCGATGAGCTGATATGTTAATTAGTGTGATTCTGTTTCATAGTGTGAAGATGCAACGGTTGATGTAAATATGTATGTATTTGTGTTGTTGCTGTGTGAGAATGGTATATTACTTTTGTTACCTTTGTAATGAAACCATCCATATATATCCCTTATAATCTGTGTAGGAGTGAAAACAATATTATTCAAGAATAAAATTCTGAAAATTGTATTTGACTTGTTTACCCTATTTAGGTGTCAGTTGTGTAAACAAAAGATAAATGTTATTTACACTGCTCAATTTTTTTTTTCACACTCCAATTTGATACAACTTATTATATATATATTTCATTAAAAATGAAATCAAACTGCTTTAATAATCTTAAACAACTTAACACCAACTTAACACCATAGATATAATAATAAAGGGCAGTAAAAAGGCAAACCGATGACATGATTTAGAAAATAACAGGAAAAAGAAGGTTATCAAACCTACGTATGTGGTCGCTAGTGTGGAGGAACTTTTGGAGTTCGTAAATTTTGTGGCCGAGAAGTAAACACCGCCATGTATTTTGTGTATTTTTATTTCACAAAAAGCAGAACTCTTTCTTCAACAAAAGTTGACAATAAGTTGCAGGGAAGAGTTTTATAGGAACATTCCATTAAGCATTACAATATACGCATTTACGGTACATGTTGTCAATGTCTCTGAATGAGTGCCGCCTTTCCCCCTTCATGAAAGGTGCCCATTTTCTAACTCGCATTGCTCAGGTCTGCCCTTATGGGGCTGGTCGCATGCATCCGCGAAGCATTTTAATACATGTACATGTATGAATTATGTATATGCAACGAGAAAATAGACACCATTGAAACATATCCATGCAATTAACGTTTTTGTAACTCATCTGTGTTTGGACGCAACACGTATGACGCTTCGTTGTTCCGTCTTATACTTGGCATGCATTTCAGTTCGGCTTAGCTTGAACACCGTTAAAACCTTTCTTTCCAAATGAAGGTTTAAAACTAAACAGAAATGTACTTAAAATAATGTTTGTCGTCTTTATTCTTAGATTTCATGAAGTTAAAAAGCGCCATATTTGCAAATATTGTTTAAGAATTAAAATTCACATACAAATTTAATCATTTCAAGACATTTAGAAGAAGTAATCCGCTGTACAATTTATTTGAAATGACTTTGGTGCGAATATATGTATGTCTGTAGTTCGCGGTCCTGAACGGCACAGGAAATGTCTAAATTGTGATTGTTTGCCATGAGTAGATTTATTTTTGACATTGGATAGCGTTCAAAGTCTAACCCATGGTTAGGTCGAGTATTTTGTAAGAAGCAGTGTTCTTAAAATTAACAATGCATTATGTACATGGTGTACGTTAAAGTTGTTTAATTATCACATTAAAGAGCGATGTTTACTACGTGTGAATAAAGATACACGTTAAGATAAATCGTCTATGCTGTTTTATTAAAAAACGTTGTATTATACGCTCAGACATTATAAATATGAAAATAGTGTTATGTTACCGCAAAAGTACCATACCTTAGTAATAAAACATAAAATAAATAGTCAATTAATCATTAATTAGCCAAAGCAATGGATTTCACGCGGGCGCTCATTACTCAAAATTTAATAGAATTAAAGCGATGTTCAAAGGAAGAATGTTGTAAGCAATAACACTAAGCCGTACTAAACTCCATGCACCGACGGAGGCTATCTTGGAGTTTTATAAGTGAAACATCCATTGTTTGCCAAAAAAAAGGTTAGAAAGAAGGGCGTAAACAAAAGTTTGAACCAAATTTGATTCGTCATATTTTAGGCAAACTATTGACGTTTCACTCATGAAACTCTAAGATGTCCTCCGTTAATGCATGAAGTTAAATACAACGAAATGTGAAAGGTATGTTCGCATTATATTAAGGGTTATGCATGATCGCGTGAAATCTATTGTGAATGCTATATGTGGTTGATGTAAACGTTAATGTTAGAAGATGTTGTATATGTAAATGATGGCCGCCAAGAACAAATAACGAATAATAAAATAATAATACAACCAAAAACAACATCAACAACAACAACATCCACAACAACATACACAACAGCAACATAAAAATGTCCAAACAACAACAACAGAAGCAACAACAACAACAACAATAACAACAACAGTAGCAACAACAACATAAACAGCAGCAACTCAACAACAACAACAACAATGACAGCATAAACAACAACAACATCGACGATATTAGCAACAGCAGCAATCATAATAAATACATGTACATGTAAAAATGTATGCATAATATGAGCGAACAATTGTATTGTAATGTATTGTATTGTTTTGTTTTGTTTTATATTGTATTGTATTGTTTTGTATTGTATTGTATCCACGGATGTATTGTATCCACGGATGTATTGTATCCACGCATGTATTGTATTGTATTTTATCCACGGATGTATTGTATTGTATTGTGTTGTACTGTATTGTATTGTTTTGTTTTGCATTGTATTGGATTTACAGAGGTAATGTATTTGCCAAACTATGATTATAAATGGCTAAGGCGTAACAAGTATTCAGGGCACATATTCGACAACGTCACAATGTGACGCAGAGGTCTTTTCTATGACAACATACATGTATGAGTCAGGGTGGACTAACGTGCAACTCCTGGATTGGACAAGCTTTGCTGTTAACAACTTTGCCCAGCTAGACACCACATAAACCGACGGAGAAGCTCTTATAATGTTATATTTATAGCCGACGTGCATTTTGATAAGGAACACGATTGCGTTCAATACCCACTAAAAAAGGCCTCATCCATGGCGTAGAGATTTCATAACATTCAATTTTATGAACGTCTTATATTATTGACAAACAAAGATTTGGACCTAACCTATGAAGTTTATTGATATTTTGCTGACGATAGATGACTGTTCATATTTTATTCTTGTTAATAAATTGATTTTATTTTAAACTTTGGGGCTGGTGAAAACAATACTTCATCTGCATTAGAATAATGCACAAAAGGTGAGAACTTTTACAGACGGGTCATAATTGAGTCTCAAGTCATGTTCTAGATAGATAATGCGCCTTTTCAAATATCGATTACATTAACCGTATATTGAAATATACCCTTAAGTAAGTACTCAAATAATTAAAATGTTGGCCGAATATAGAGCCAGACCAGTGTTCTAAATTAATGACATATTTATTATACAAATGTAAACGCATACAAATTGTAAATTATACCGTCTTATAATAAAAACAACGATACAATAGTTGTAATAATATGTTGAGTTGTGTACTTTGCAATATAGGTTCAATATAGATGATGTTATTTGAGTTGCCTTACACAATGTTGTTTTGTTATAACAGTGGCTTTGCCTGCAATTGTCTTATATTAATTTAAACGGCATCTATTTGGCCCTTAAACTTGACATGTCTACATTGTTCACTACATTCTTTCTTAGAAAATATCTTCTATTTATATTATTGAATAAACAATCTGAACTATACAACACTTACATTATGCACTATAAATTCATTTCGTTTATATAAAAATTGCTGCAAACAAAGTAGATGGTTCAAGTAAAATACCTCCTCAATTTAAATAGAGAAGAAAGCATCCACTGCACTTAAAATTGGTAAAACTCTCTAAGTACCTTTGCACATAAGTATAACTCCATGTTTAAATCCAACAACTATATAAAATTTTATATTTTTACTGACCCCTTAATTCAAGTGATAAAGTTGACAAAATCGTTGGTAAAACATCGTTTTTCATTGCATAATATACTGCGTTACTAACGCAGTAGCTGTTATGTATAGTAGGAATATCCCGATGGCAGAAAAGCGATCTGTCTGTTTTCAAAGCAAAAAAGTATGTAAAATATGTAGGTTATTTTTATTTCTAACAACTATGACAAATATTTGAAGTGGTATTTTGAAATAATTGTAACTAATTATTTTCTAGTATATTCTGGAGGTCAGCTGCTTTAAGAATAATGGCAGGTTGTGTTGGACTGGCTTAAATTAGAGGACCCAAACATAATACAAGTAGACTTCCTTCCGAAATGGCCACCACAAAAATGATTTTCGCAGTTTTGGTTATGCATTTTATACATTTTAATCAGTTTTGTCTCTTTGACACCCTGGGTATATTGATTGCTTGTTTGTGTGAACCCTATCTAGTGTTTCTTAGACCCTGTATGTTCATTCAACTGAGAAAAGGGGACATTCCGCATAAAACATAATCTCGGTTTTATTGAAGATGTTCAACTATGGTAATGAAAGATGCCACAGTACTGACACCCTCATTGTGCATGGGTGGAATTCTATTTCCAAATGTGTTTACTCAGTACTTGGTGTTTTACGGTAAAACACATTAAAACGACCTCCACCTTATTTTTAATGGGTTGGGCTGGCGCTTACCGTAACCAAAACCGCATATTTGATAGAATTGACAAGAAACTGTTTTGTATTTAAGAACTAAAACGTCAAGGCGGCTGAAGAACATCCTGAAAGACAGCCGGGCTGTTGCGATTTTTATTTAAAAATTAGTAATTGAAAAGAAAAGTATACAACAAGAGAATAGAAATGCAAGAAAGCAGTGTGTATGAAAACATAACATGACTCACTAAAATGGCATAACTTGGTTTCATAGGTACAATATGAAAAAAATACAATTTAAGCATTCAGAATACCATAAAGATTGCTAGGCATTTGTTTCAATTAAAACTGTTGACTTAATTTCAAATAGAAAAGTAAACAATTTCATTGAAAACAAAAAAACAACAACACTTTTTCCCAAATCTTTTAGCGATTTTAGCAGATTTTGTCTCATTCTAACAACTAAGCTCATTCAGATTCATTTTAGCTTGCACTTGTTGCAAAATCTACCCTTGCGCTAGCGCATTTATTCGATGTTCACACGGTCTGGCGTCTGTATCAGATCCTCATCTCGCTCTAGCGCCTTTGTCAGATTCTTCTCTTAAACTGGCGTCTGTGTCACATCCTTCTGTCGCGCTAGCGCTTTTGTCAGATTCTTAATCAATCTGGAATCTGTGTCATATCCTTCCGTCCTGCTTGCGCCTTTGTCTGTTTCTTCCCTCCGGCTAGCGTCTTAGTCAGATATTTTACTCCATCTGGAATATGTGTCATATCCTTCCGTCCTGCTTGCTTTGTCTGTTTGATTCCTCAGGCTAGCGTCTTAGTCAGATATTTTACTCTATCTGGAATTTGTGTCATATCCTTCCGTCCTGCTTGCTTTGTCTGTTTCATCCCTCAGGCTAGCGTCATTGTCAGATTTTTACTCGATCTAGAATCTGTGTCATGATCTCCCGTCCTGCTTGCGCCTTTGTCTGTTTTACCCTCAGACTAGCTTTTTTGTCAGATTTTTACTCTATCTGGCGTCTGTGTCAAATCCTTCCGTCGCACTAGCATCTTTGTCAGATTCTTGTTTCGACCTTGCGACAGTGACAGACGCTTCGCTCGACTTGGCGTCAGTTTATTGATTCGATATGGAGCCTTCATTGGTAAACAACATACAATCCATGATCCCTGAGGACAAGACACATATAAATTCACAATAATGAAGTACGGGGTGACATTTTACAACCGCCACACAGGCACTAAACACTAGCTGTAGTAAGTAAAATTAAACTTAGGCAGGAACCTGTATTTTAAGCCAGATGAGTGTGTGTGAGTATGTGTATTCTCGTGCCGTCGCCACAAGTAACAGAGCACGTGCCCTAGAACCCCTGATGAACCGTCCAAAATCGACTGATGGTGATTACAAAATAGTTTTATAAATTTTAGATGTTCTTATTGGCGAGGACAATACTCGCCATTTAAAGCCATGTGACACAAGAGTGGCGTCATTACAACGTTCCTAAGCGCCCATATATACTGCAGATCGCCGAGGTGCGCGCTGTGCAGTTGCCAGCAACGTTGTGTGCGCGCAGTGTGCGCGCTGTGTACGCGCTGTGTGCTCGCAATGTGTGCGTTGTGACATAGCCTGCAGCGTCATGTGGTAGCGATCATTTTGAACATGCACAAAGACAACGCCGCGGTTTGACGTTTGCATGGAAAGCTAGATAGCGCGCTGTGGCAACGCTGTGAGGTCTTCAAGAATGCCGTGGGTGCGCAGCTAGCGCGCTTTGAGGATGCAGGGTAAATTATGAAAATGGAGGCGGCGTATTCAATAAATTTTGATAATAATTCCAGTAATCATGAAATGTGTTATAACATACTTTTTTAATGAATGCAAATGAAATATTCATTTAATTCTTACGGCGTTTTATTGAAACACACATTTGCAGCAATTGAGAAGACTCACAAACCTAGTAACATTAAAGAATAATTTTTATGACAAATAAATCACAAGGCCGCGTTTAACTATTTTTGATTATTTTAAAATTTTGAAACAATATTTAACAGTTTACACTCTATTCATATTAGTAGTGGGAGATAAAAATATGACAAATTACCTTCCTTTACATTTTCAATAAGACGTAGATAATTTGTGTAACAGTGTGTTATAAAAACTTCACGGTTAAAAATTCATTTAAAATATCAAACATTAGTTTTGGTTAATTTAATTTAATTATGCAACAAACTTATGCAGTGTTCATTTGACGACATCATTTAAGAGGCGTAAGCCTTAAGAGAAATTAAACAGACACCGCTCCCAGCTTGACCATGCTTTATCATTTATTTAAAAGGGGCTACATATGATCTTGTTATTTGCTGTTTAATAAATTTCCAAAAATAAAGTCACAGTGGCAGTTAATCGCCAAAAAGAATGAAAAAAACATAGCACTGAAACATATTGCAAAATACGTTAACAATTGTATTAACGATATGCATCCATTAAAGTGTTGACTGCTTACACTACTAAATTTCGGTGATTGTTTACCTACAATACTGACTCCATTTGTGAGGGTGACACCCCCATTTGGTACACAATATTCAGGGGCTTTAGACGGTACGCAATACGCAAAGGGTAGGTACGCAGAACGCAAAAAATCTGTTATATCGTACGCAATCATCAATTTTTACTTTAAAATGGTCCACTTTTCATCAAGAAACACAACAAACGTGACATACAAAGTCAAATAACTCTTCGCTCGCGCGTTTTGGGCGACAACTAGGAAATCTAACAAGCAAACACATCAAAGCTAACGTTTGCAAGAATGATTGTACATGTGCATGCGACAAACTGTAATTTTATCTTCTTTATGTAAATGGAAACGCCGAAAATGGTTGTTTGTGTTGTTAAACGGTTCACAGTAAGGGAGGCCAAACATTGGCGGTACACAGTACGCAAGACCAAAATAGGGCGTTTCGCAGTACGCAAGGGGGAGGGGGTGTCACACTAATTTGTGGTTTATTTAGTCTCGGAAGTTTACGGACTTTGCGGGAGAGTGTCGTTATTGTCCATTGGTTTGCTGATCTGACCTGCTTATGCACCAGTCTTCGGCTCAAGTCGGAGTCTAGATTTGAATATTTTCACTCTTCTACATAATTATAATTATTGACAGGATCGTACAAAGTGGCGGAAGGGACTTTGTCAATGAGGGGCATTTAGCATTTAGGGCATAACAATCATACGTCTGCGACCGTTAGGGGGTGGGCGCCGGCTGCGTTGTTATACATAACGCGTCGTGTGTGCGCCATGAGTGCGCCGTGAGCGTCATGGAGGCTTTAAAACGCCGTGGGAACATTGTAAGAAACGCCGTGTGAACGCCGTGAAAACGTTGTGTCCACGATGTAACTGGCAAATTTAATATTTTAGGCATATTTTGCGGCGACCCCACAGCGCGCTGACATATTTTTGAGCACTGTACAAAAGCTGTGGTATCGCCGTTTTGTGTGACAGAGGCTTTATGTTAATGTGTTTATTGTTAAATCTGCATAATTGTTTTAATCATAGTTTTCAATATGAACATAAAATAAAGAAATATAATAAAGAAAACACTGTTAGATATGACATATTCTTATTGTTTGAATGCAATGTGTTATAGTAGTTAATTAAATGTTATATCATTTCGTTATTCCCTCCAATATCACAGGTGAACAAACAGCATACTCAATATGAACGTTGTAAATCAAAGTGCATCTGCAAGTACCAAGTGTCCTTGAAAAGCCCCAGCCAGGGGTCACCAAAAAGACTTTTGTATCTTTGTTCATCAGATAATTAAAGTCAGTCCGTTCACCAGTTTAAAAACGACTCTTTGATGTCATGTTATGTAATGATAATAAGTGCATGGTTCATGATTGCAAACCTAAAAATAAGTTAAATAGACATGTTCGCCTGGGAAAGCTATGCAGCAGTATCTTCAATGACCATTTATTACATTATTATCACATTCAAGTATCTTTGAAACCAAAAAACCCCAAATGCAATCTGATTTCGAGAGCCCTTTGTTCAGAGCAATGCTCACTTCATGTCGCAACGGACGAAACATGTCGCCAACGAAAGATATCAGAAGTGTGTGAGTTTTAAACTTTGTATCCTGAAACATCGGTAAGTCACACGCGCGACTATCTGATTCGATTACCCAATCGTAACTAATCGGCGATTCCCGCCGAGCTCGGAAATATTAAGATATTTGGTTATTATGCAATAATGGCCGAGGTGTTCCGAGTTATCATAACCATAATCGGTATTTCCGTGAATATACGGAAGTGAATCGGTAAAGTTCGTAACTGGCGGATCGTTTTATAATGCGCCCGACAACCGTCGTAAGCATCAGTCTGACTTTGCCTTAAAGAACCAAACAGCCAACAAACAACTGGAAACATGTTTACGAACATTTACTTGATTCTTGTTGTGTGTGAGGTTGGATTCATTACCGGTAAGATGTTTATGTATTGATGTATTATAAATATAATGATAATTATATATATATAAGTTGTTTGAAGATAACTATGGTTTTAAATTTATCATAAACGTAAACAGGAAATAGTAATATAGGTTTTATTTAGAGTTTCTAATAGATATACAAATGCAATTTATATAAAATTTCCTTTTAAAAGGAATGGCTTGCCATGTTGTGAAGATGCGATACTGATAATTATTCTGTATGTGACACTCAAGTATTAAAACCATAAGGTCCGTGCATAGGAAACATTTTATTTGAAGTTAAAGTAACATTGATATCGGTAGTTATTTATAAACATTCCGCTAAATAGAGCATTACATCATCATAATCGGAACAACTCGGCCATTACCGTCAAGGAAATGTTCGGTAGTTTACGTAATAATATCGGAATCGCCCTAAATTCGACTGGTTCCCATCTCCATACGCGCAATTATCATGCATAAAATAGAAAGCAGGGACATTTCAAACCGGAAATACCTTTCCAAAACAATAATGGCTTGCCGTGAACGGCAAGCTAAAAATATATTTGTACAATGTTATAACTACTGGAATATAAACTAGATGTTATCGATATTATATTGAAGCATAGCCTTGTGTCGTGCATTTGTGTACGGACCGTTTTGTCATGGTGCCCTTAAACTTGACTTGTCAACATTGTTTACAACATATTTTCTTTGAACATATATTTAATTTATATTAATCATTTTAATAAAAAACATAAAAAGTTATTTATTTCTACGTCGATAATATTCTATACTTTTTATTGTTGCAGGGTTTTTGCTTTCCCCGAACACAACCGAAGGTTAGAAGTTTGCAATTTGAATAAAAAGATATGATACAAATCAAGTTTCCAAAAATAATGCGTTATCTTTTACAAAAAAAAAATAATCCTGCATTTGTGTTATAGAATTGGCATATTTAAATCTTAAACACGTGAATGTAACAATAATTGTTGCAGCGTGTAATAAATAAGATAGTGCACTTTCACACTCACTCTGTGGCTTACTTGTATATCATGCATAATATAGCAACTAGTTCAGTAACTTTGAATGATTAAAATAACAACAAGTATTTCAATGGTTTTGTCATTTATATTTCAGCGCCATGCGTCGATTCAAATGCAGCCTGTGACGCTTTCGACATATGTAACGTTGACTTCCATACGGCAAAACGGCTGTGTAAGAAGTACTGCAACCTGTGTGACGTCGGTAAGTTTGAGGTCATATTGATTCGTTTTCAACGTAAGCAAATTTATTTGTGTCATCAATATTACGTCAATTTGGTAGCCGGCAGTCAATTTCTCTATCTCTCGAATACCGAAAACCGGCACGCATGACGCACAAATCCTGTCTTTTTGTACACAGAGCCTTCTGTTTTTCGGAAAAAACACAACTTCCAATATATACCGATAACAAAATATGAAATGTTCTGTTTGCTCAATCTGTTCATTTATGATGTCAAAAATATTCAAACCCTTAACATGATTTTCCTATTCATAAATAAGTCAGCAACGTTGGCACTGAGGCTCATCGGTAGGACAAAAGAAATGCTGTCAAGGAGTAAACCCCTTAATGATAGTAAAATCGTCTTTGCAACAGTACATAACACTTGCGATGGTCAGCAAGGTTCCTTGTAATTTTATATAGATAGACGTTTCCATAGATACACATGTTCAGTTTTCACAGATGGCTCATTAAAGACAGTCGCCAACTAGTTAAACAACATCGTTATTTTCAGTCGACGGCGGGTGGTCGTTCTGGGGATCGTGGGACACGTGCTCCACTACCTGTGGCAACGGCACGCGAACACGCACAAGAGCGTGTGACAACCCCTTACCCGCTAACAGAGGAGATGATTGCCCGGGCCCGCAACAAGAAACAAGCACCTGTTTAATGAATCCGTGTCCTGGTAATAATCTAAGCTTAAATATTCGAACCATTATCAGAGTAGTAATGCTCAACCTTCCGTATAACACAAGCGTTTTGATTTTAATTCTACTTTTCAAAATAACAGTAGGATGTTTTTATACGGACATTATGTTAGTGTTTATTATCAACGCTTCATTCTAAAATAATAAAAAGTAGTGTACACTTTATATGCTCATGTCATATCTCCTTGCAGTCCACGGCGGCTGGGGAGTCTGGGGCACGTGGGGCACTTGCAGCTCCTCGTGCGGAATCGGCCTTCGTCGTAGGGACCGCGCGTGTGACTCACCCTGGAACCCTTGCATCGGCGAGAGTCTCGCTTACGAGATCTGTTTTGATTACCAATGCAAGTACCAGTTTTACCTACTTATAAATAAGATGTGATAACCATACTTTGTTTAATTTTCAAATAACTTTAATTGTTATTGTGATAGTAATAAATGTATTAATTAGAACGCCATTTTTCAATTACATCAGGTGACATCGGGTGGACGTCTTGGTCAGGTTGGAGTGGATGCAGCTCAACATGTGGCCAGGGGTCACAATCTAGGACAAGGACATGCCAGAACCCGGCGGTGTCCGCCCTAAATAACAGTTGCCCCGGGGAGAGCAAGGATTACAGAGAATGCACATACATTTCATGTAAGGCACTGGTTGTTTTAACCCAACGCAGGTAACAAGCGGTATGTAATTCGTTCTATGTACCTACTTTTGTCGTCGTGTCAACTTCCGCTTATGATATACCAAGGTTAGAACGATCAACCTGTTGGTCTCAACGTTTGAAAACATTTGTTTGTGTACTTTGTATCTCCGTCATATGATCTTTTCAGTGCTTAAAACTACACTATAAATTAAACAAACACTCCCTGTTCCAGGTGCTGTCGGATGGACGGCTTGGTCAGGCTGGGGTGGATGCAGCTCAACATGTGGCCAGGGGTCACAATCTAGGACAAGGACATGTCAGAACCCGGCCGTGTCTGCCCTGAATAACAGTTGCGCGGGGGACAACACGGATTACAGAGTGTGTTCAGATGTTTCTTGTAAGTTTATCTATTGAAATGTTTGTTATATTATGGTATGTATATCAGTAGATATCTAAAGACACCTTATTTAATACTTCTTTTCTGCTATGAAGACATTTTCAACTTTTATGCCCGTGATATGTGGAATGAATACAAATGAAGGTAAAGCAAAAACCTTCCCGGGCTCGCATCACGGATCTGTGTAATACCGCTCTGCATGTAAGTACCAACGTGTGTTTCGCGTAAACGGTCCCGAACCACGTATCACGAAGCTGTGTAATACCGTGCTGCATGTAAGTACCAAAGTGTGTTACGCTTAAACCGTCCCGGGCCGCGTATTACAGTGTTGTGTAATACCGCTCTGCATGTAAGTACCAAAGTTTGTTACGTTTAATTCAATCCGGATCGCGTATCAAGGAGCTGTGTAATACCGTTCTGCATGTAAGTACCAAAGTTTGTTACGTTTAATTCAATCCGGGCCGCGTATCACTGTGTTGTGTAATACCGCTCTGCATGTAAGTACCAAAGTTTGTTACGTTTAATTCAATCCGGATCGCGTATCAAGGAGCTGTGTAATACCGCTCTGCATGTAAGTTTGTTTGTTACGTTTAATTCAATCCGGGCCGCGTATCACGGAGCTGTGAAATACCGGGCTGCAAACACATACACACAAAGTCACTCTCCTTCTATTCCAGGTGCCATAGGGTGGACGTCTTGGTCAGGTTGGAGTGGATGCAGTTCAACATGTGGCCCGGGGTTACAATCTAGGACGCGAACTTGCCAGAACCCGGCAGTGTCTGCCCTGAACAACAGTTGCCCGGGTGACAGCACGAATGACAGAGTGTGCACAGACAGTTCATGTAAGACAATTTGTAAAATTATTTTTCATAATTATTTCATTAATCGGCAATTTTTATCACAATAATGATTATAGATCTAGCTCCCTTTTTATTTTATTTTTCTTTCTTATTTCATTTAAAAACAAAACTTATCTTATTCTCAATTAGAAATCTATTATAATTTTGTATAGTTTTTATCTACTTAAGGAATATTGCAGTAAATTTTAAACCCCTTTCTGTTGAACGCCAATCACTTAGCTACTATTTCCGGCACCGACAATTTGAGATTTTTTATTTATGAAACTGACTATGTGTGTGTAATTGACAGTGTAAATCGAATACATGTGCATTATTTTGTTTCTTTAACTTAACAACAGCTATTCATAATTATTGCGGTTATTAATTTATGTATGTAAATATGTTTGTGTATATTTTCAGGTTCGTCCCTTTTTACCGCCACCAGACTTTCCATTATCGACACCTACATGCTGCCCAACGTCCGATTTACTACCATCCTAAATAATCTGGGCAACGACTACGACTCCAGCAGCGGCGTGTTTACCTGCCGTATTGCTGGACAATACTGGTTCTCAGCATCCATCACCAAATCTAACACTGACAATGTTGGGCAAACCTGGTGTTACATAATGATAAACGGCAGTGAAAAGGTGTGGCTGTACCACTACGAGCAGAACCCTTTGCACGCATACTTATCCATGACAGCCTCAGGAGGCTTCCATCTGACCCAAGGTGATCGGGTCCAGGTCGGTAACTGTGCCAATCCTGACTTTTTAGCCGGAGGCTCGTACGACTATTTCTCAGGAGTTCTTATTAAGCCTGATGTTTAAACACTCTCAGTGAGTCAGATTTATATATTACTGACGCTTCTATCAATATGTGGCTAGTGATTCAATCAACATTGTATGTACATGTACATGTACGTACGAGCAATTCGAG
>Ga0224511_10000561_pt1 | contig 18426 bp, 9 predicted proteins | sample SF_May12_sed_USG_2_FD_169988 | JGI IMG/M metagenome (GOLD analysis project Ga0224511, IMG submission 169988) | Sediment microbial communities from San Francisco Bay, California, United States - SF_May12_sed_USGS_8_1 | ecosystem: Environmental > Aquatic > Marine > Sediment | place: USA...
ATATTTATATTTCAGTTAGAAATATCTCGCTTAATGTGCATTTGTTGGCTTAAGTTTTTTTAATCGATACACTTACTTTTGTGTTTCCTACATAATAGTTATTAGTGAAAGAATCAGACAGCTTCCCTTTAAGACAAGAAAATAGTGAACTCAAACGAAGCCTTGCGAAAATTACTTTCAAAGAAGATAATCTTCGTTACAAAAAAGAGGGTTCGAACGCCCAAAGCCATCCTGTTAATGATGACAACCAATACCAGCCGATGTTCAACAATTCGAATGCCTTATATCCAGCTTCACATGGCTCTCGAAACCGTAAGTCTATATACAGCAATTACCTTCATTTAGCATTTTAAACGCACTTCATTATTGTCATATTTAAAATTAAGACTTATATTTTATTCCCAACTTGGCATGTTTTTGATGAATGTGTTATAGTCTCTTCTTATTTTTAATTACCGTCTCGTTCTTATGGTCCTCTTCCAGCTATTGTCGTTTAAGTTTATGTAAAAAATGCATATACGTGGTGTTTTATTTGCATACACAGTATAAATATATATGTGAACATACACCTTTTTGCAGGCCGAGCACCCGGTGAGGTTGCCTTCCATGCCTACATGAGCGCGGATAGATGTTTGGGGTCGCATGAGACGTTCGTCTTTGACACAGAGGTTAACATTTCATTTAACAAAAGCCAGTTTCACAGTAAACAAACTAACAAGCATAATGCTCCTTATTCAGCGTATATACATATAATTGGTCTAATTATCCTTCCAAAATTTGTTTCAAATGTAAGATGGACTTCTTTTCATTTCTTTTCGTCTTGAAATGAGCGGTTGAGAAGCGTTAGACACGTTTTAAAATGATTTGGACCTTTTAAAACGAAAATAGAACGTCTTAGAAACCCAATAATATGTGATAAGTAACACTAACTTTATCCGGCATGTTTAAGGTCGTAGATACATGTATTGGAGATGGGTATAACAACCACGACGGCATATTTGACGTTCCTGTGGCAGGCATCTACGTCTTTACGTTTACAATATACGCAAACTACCACCATTATGTTAGAACGGAGTTGGTCATTGACGGACAAGTTAAAACGGCAGCGCTCGCTGATGCTGATGAAATAGGCGATTACCATACCTCCACGGCGACCATTGTCATATCCGCAAATGCTGGCGACCACGTGTTTGTTCGTAGGGCTGACCAGTATTCAGAGTGTAATGTGCTTAGCAATTTTGACAGAGCTTTATCGACATTTTCGGGTTGGTTGCTTTATTAAGGTATTAGAAACAAATAATCATTATGTCGGCATATTGCGTTTATCTGAAAAACGATAGTTAGTAAATAAATATGTGCAAAAGCAAAATCCTAAGATAGCATAGCTTGCATGGCGAAAACAGCCTCGGTTTTATTGAAGCTGTTCATCAATATTCTATAAACAATATAAAAAATGTTCATGTGGCACACTTTAATGTTGTATATCATTTAATAAAACCCATAATGGAAATAAAGTATCGTTGTTTGAATTTGAATATATTGTTTTGTTGTGTATCCTTGTAAGTTTATGTGTAAGCGGTCGTGTCATGTATTACAAAACTACGGCATTACCGAATATAGTTTTTGTGCGCGTTGTACTGTGAACAGTCATAATTATGTTTTTATTAAACAGACACAAACACTAAAATTTTTTAACATTAATATTGGGTTTTATAGAGCGTAAACTATGACAAAGAGTAATTGCATTTATCTAAATTAGCCTCTACAAAAGAAAAATATAAAAAATACTGTTAATAAAGATATTTAAAAAATATAATTCTATAATGCACTACCATTTTGTCTACATGCTTCGTCTTAGCAACACTATATCTTATACGGCAAACATAAGTAATGGATACATTTTTGGTTCGACCTAATCGTTTTTTAAAGATTTAAAATGAAAACAAAATCCTCAAAAAACGCCCAGATTCTAACGTAATTTACTTGCATAAAGAAACATGTACATGTACAAATAGATACCGTACAATGGACACATTTGTTTCAAAGCGATTAAAGATAGAGATAAAGAAAGATAGGTAAAGATGCACTGCAGTCATACACAAACCGAAAAAACTCTAACGGTTTCGGCAGAAAATGCACATTTTACTGTTTTTTTGTTTATATACATGTATCTATGCTTTCAACAGACGTGAGAAAATCCTTTACGTTTTCGTTCATATCAGTACATGTATATTTTATTTGTTTTGTATAGATCGGGGTCAATATTTCGTTTAGTCGAAATATCGTGGCTTCATTCCTGACCTGTGTTTAGATAAGCACAGACGCGAGTCTTTAAGCTATTGTGTGCTACTTCAGATACAAACTATTTCGTTAAATGGTTGAATTGTTTGTTTTTAAAATAAATCACTTTCATAACTTTCCATCCATTTCAGATAATTATATCAAAATGGTTATTACTGTCCAATACGGTAAAACATCGAACCTATTGTAAGTCTTCTTTTTGTCCCATATTCCTTTGCATTGGGCGGCATAGCACCCTGTATCTTGTGATATTCATCTAGAGATATACAGTCCTGCATTATTATTGAAGGTCTGGATACGAAAACTGCGATGACACATTGCAAAGGGGAGAAAAACGTAAACGCACAATTGTGTTTCATATAAAGGTATGTTCCCTTTAGCTATAATTCTTTTTTTGTTTCGGTTTAGAAACTATTGTATGATGGTGGACAAATATCGTATTACTGTCACAAATGAGGTACGAAACAAAGGATTCCTGGAATCGGTATAAAATGGAATAAGAATGCCAGCCCGGATAGGTTTTCACTCATCGGCCCCACTCTCGAAACAAATCTTACTAAAACACTGTTGATCGTTTTGTTTTGTAATTGACTTTATTCATATGAACAAATGTCGGACCGTAATAAAGATCACTGAGGGAACAGTTTGCCATATTATGATCATATAGAATTGATATTCATCTTTTCTAAGAATTATACCACTCTTTATGAAAACCAAGGGTTACACACCACTGTATAAATGTATCGTTATATTAAGCTTTCTTTGACTGTTGATAAATATACACGTAAACAGAATTCGAGTGCTGAGGTTTCGAGGTCTAACGGATGGGGCAAACACTGAGAGTCATTATTGAAAAGAGACAATGCCAAAGCTAGGTTAATTGTTCCCCACGACTGACTCTGGTGAGGAAGCAGGCAGTTGATTGCGAAGTTTAGAGGCTAATATTGGTTATACTGGACATTTGGGCTAGTTTGACTGCAATGTGTCTTGATCAGTGTCTAAACTGCAATAAAAGTCACCAACCAACCAATTAAAGGAACACAACTGTCTGGTCGTGTAACACACTTATTTGTTTTCAAAAACCTATATTTCCTTATTACCAACCTATTTAATTTATTAAAACCTACTGTGTGGTACCTTAATATGTCCTCTTCGATTTAAAATTGGAATGTTTTTGTTGAACAGGATATAATACAAGTTTTTAATGAATTGCCAATCAATAAAAGACATATTAAGATACCACAAAATATGCCCTACACACGTCGGAAACAAGAGAAATACAGGTTTTCGAAATTTTCTTTTTATGTGTGTTACACCACTAGAAGTCAGTGGAGTCCCTTTAACCTAATTGTGGTTAAAACATGAGATAATTGGCATTGAAACAATAGAATGATGTGCAAGATTCGGACAACGTGCCGTCAGTGGTTTGACAACTGCCAAATACAAGTAAAACTCTAACTTAGCCTATAGAAGCTACAAGGTACGTGTCGCAGTATGACAAATTTAATAAGGATATTATGCATTCTGCCCGCTTCCTTTTTTATAGTAATGATATGCAGGAAGACAATTGTCAGGTCTCGTCCATGTATGCCTATGTTGAATGCGTACATTTTGCGATCCATAGTACTGTTAAGTATAATAAACAACTCTAGCATCGTTTCTGCGTTAAATTACAGAGTAGCGTCCCTTTACTAGTTACATTTACAATACGTATACCTTTGTTTTTATCAGATGATCTTTTGGGCTAGGAAAAGTATCCGTAAACTATCGTCTGGGAGATTCAAGACCGTCGGGTAATGTCTCCTAAATGACATGAAGGGTTCTGTCATGAGATAAATCATAAACTGCATAATTAACCGGCTTTGCACGAAAATGAAACCTTACTATCAAACAAATTAGGTATATTAATCTAAATAGTTGCACCTGTATGTTATTGAATACTGACAGTGGCGGATCCAGGATTTGACCTTAGGGGGGGGGCGTGGACTTTGTCAACAGGGGGGGGGGGTAGCAAATCATTGAAAGTGTTGACGGTTTGAAGTAAAATTTTTAGCGTGTTTTGGCCATATATCTATTAAAAATAGACTTAAAATGAATCGCGATCGAAGCGAGCGACGAAAAAAATGAGAAAAATTGGCGTTTTGGGCATAAGAAAATCATAGGTCCGCGGCCGTTAGAGGGGGGGGGGGGCGCGCCGGGTGCACCCCCCCCCTGGATCCGCTAGTGACTGATGTAACAAAACTATTAATAAAACCAATCCATTTTATGGTCGTGGATGTGTTAAAGTTCAGTTTGAAATAGACAACGGTTGTACAAGCTCTACTGTATGCCTGGTGTGGTCCATTCTCGGATACCCAGGGGTGATTCCGCTCGCTACATCAACCCCTGGGACAATTAGTTGAATTTCCTTCGATGTACCGCTGACTGAATACTACCACATCATCCTTTGAGCACGAGCGGAACTCCATTTTCAAATGTAAATAACTTTGTTATTTGATGTCGGATTTTACAACTATTTGACAGAAATGAACACCATATTGGGATTATGTGTCTTGCCCATTGTTTGGCTCTTTGCGTATTATACTGCATTATACTAAGTAGTGTTACTTAAATCGCCAGTTTTGGTGGTGTACAAGAAGAAGGAATTATTACGGCATGGACAAATGTTATAGACAGGTGTATATCGTTATGATAGTTTTCCTTCTTGGTAGTTAAATTAATTATAAATGGCAATAAACAGGAGCTTATGATAATTAAAGAACTTTTTGAGGGACCGGTAGAGGACTAATGTATTGCCCGCGATACTATAACATGCTTGTTTATCTTAAATATGAGGCTTTCTGCATGGGTATGATGGATTAGATAATTAATGTATATGGTGGATATACAGGTATAATTATACCCCATCACAAAATGTGTGGGGGCTATAATGGATTCGCGTTGTCGCGTCCGTTCGTCGATTCGTCCGTCCGTCCGTATCCATAATCTTGTCCACTCTATAAATCCTATACCAATTGATGGATTTTCTTCAAACTTGGCTGAAATGTTCACCTCAACAAGGGGATGTGCAAAACCCATGTTGCGTATGTGTCACCTCAAGGTCAAGGTCACAATTAAAGGTCAAATATCAAACACTTAAATATTAGACATTATGTCATGTCCGCTCTGTAAGGCCTACGCTTATTAAATTATTATGTCTCCCTCATGAAATGGGGATACATATTGGTTTTAGCTCCGTTGTCTGTCTGTCTGTCTGTCCGTCTGTCCGTCCGTCCGTCTGACCGTCCGTCCGTCCGTCCGTTCGTCTGTCTGTCTGTCACACTTTCATGTCCGCTCTATATCTTTTGAACCCCTGGTGGGATTTACAAATAACTTTGCACACATGTCAAATATGATGAGACAATGTGCAGTACCTATGTTAGACCAAGGTCGGTGCAAGGTCAAGGTCATAATCTAAGAATAACCATTGTATGACTGTTTTGTTTTGTCCGCTCTATATCTTTTGAACTCCTGGTGGGATTTACAAATAACTTGCACAAATGTCAAGTATGATAAGACGACGTGCAGTGCCTATGTTTGACCAAGGTCGGGTCAAGGTCAAGGTAAGAATTTAAGATTAAACATTGTATGACTGTATTTCATGTCTGCTCTATATCTTTTGAACCCCTGGTTGGATTTACAAATTACTCTGCTCAAATGTCAAGAATGATCAGATGATGTGCAGTGCCTATGTTTGACCAATGTCTGTTCAAGGTCACAGTTTAAAATTTAACATTGTATGACTGTATTTGGTGTCCGCTCTATATCTTTTGAACCTCTAGTGGTATTTTTAAATAACTTTGCACGAATGTCAGCTAAAATGAGACGATGTACAATGCTTATGTTTGACCAAGGTCAGTTGAAGGTCAATGTCAAAGTTTAAGATTAAACATTTTATGCCTGTATTTTGAGTCTGCTCTGTTGAACTCCTGGTGGGATTTACAAATAACTATCATAAAATGTTAGCTATGATGAGACGATGTGCAGTGCCTATGTTTGACCAAGGTTGGTTCAAGGTCAAGGTAAAAAAGTAACCTTCTTTCCCATGTTGCACATGGGGTATTCATCACGTTCTGTGATTTACGAGTTCACCTTCCTCTACGAAAAAAATTTGATTCCATCCAGTGACATATGGGGGGGGGGGAGACATTATTGCTTTCGTTTCCGAAAGCACCCGTCTAGTTTTCTTTAATCTTGGCTCAAAAGTTCACCTCAACAAGAGGATGTGCAGAACCCATATTACTTGGTCGCCGGCTTAAGGTCAAGGTAACCCTTGAAGGTCAAAATTTGACTTAAAAATATTCTTAAATTTTAACTTATATTTGAATATTTCTGAAACTAGCAAAACATTTGCTTGAAGTGTCACAATTAGGATATGCAGGTCAAGTTTCATAACTCTGTGTTGCATTTTGAAAAAGTTATGCCCCTTTTAAGTGTTCAAATTAACATACAATCAAATATTAGATAATATGTCGTGTTCGCTCTATAAATCCTATACTAATGGAATAAGTGTCTTCAAACTTTACTCCAATGTTGAAATCAACAATGTGCAGAATCCATGTTACCTTTGTGCCGGTTTAAGGTCAAGGTCACACTTGAAGGTCAAAATTGACTTGTCCGCTCTATAAATTCTATACTAATGGAAGAATTTACTTCTAACTTTACTCAAATGTTCAACTCAACAAGGTTATGTGCAGAACCCATACTACCTTTGTGCCGGCTTAAGGTCAAGGTCACACTTGAAGGTCAAAATTGACTTAGAGCATGTTCTTAAATTTTAACATGTTCTTGAATATTTTTGAAACTAGCACAGGTATTTGCTTGAAACTTAAAAGATATATGACGTATCACAAGTAAGATATGCAGGTCAAGTTTCATAACTCTGTATTGCATTATGACAAAGTTATGCCCCTGTTTGTGTCTTTTAACTTAACTTAACTCACAATCAATACTATACAATATGTCAGGTCCGCTCTATAAATTGTATATTAATGGAAAGATTTTCTCCAAACTTGACTCAAATGTTCACCCCAACTGGGAAATGTGCAGAACCCATCTTACCCTTGTACGAACATTGTCAAGGACATAGTTCTAGTTTTATATGAAGAAAAATAGATGCAACTGTGTTAATTAAATACAAAAATATAGTTTAGGCCATACTCCCTATACATATGTTAAATCATTATTTTGTAAGAAATAACTAAACTAAACTAAAGACAAAAAACTTAATATGAAATTTAAAAAATTCTAGATATATTATACGCATTGATCTAAAGCTCAAAATATATTTTAATTTAATAGTGATTATAAAACTAATCACAGCATGGAACAATGGACTGTCAGAATCTAGTCTTATCGGAAATGTCAAGTACTATTCGCCCTTGGAATAATATGTCAAACTGGATATTTCAAGTGACTGCCTTTTAAAAGATCTTATCTTGCATCACGTAGATATAGTGGTATACCACATTGACAGATATTATTGCTATTATTTATGATAATCTTAGGACGACAAGTAAAGATCTATATTGGAAGTTATATATGGCGGCGTCAATTGAAAGATGAATGTTTAAACAAACACTTATACAACATAAACATAACCCTATATTTTGTGAAATACATGTTTGTCGTTGGCTATTAAAGAACGCATGATTACAACTTGTGTTTTTGTATACTTGACCAACTATTTTGATGACATTTTATATGTATCATTGTTTTTAAATAAAGTTTAAAATATCTATATCTTGATACCCTAAAGATTTGGCATATACTTTGCATTACACCACACATACGATATAACATAGCATGCAATATGACAAGAGTTTATGACAAATAGTTATTGTTGTGCTAAAAACACTAGCACAACAAAAGGGCCAACATCAAATCATGGCATATCCTGGGATTTGAACCAGCGAGCTCAGGTATAGCAGACCGAAGGTGTAACCACCTGATCACCGATGCAACCGATGAAGTAAATGTATTTAATTGTTTCAACGACATGCGCGGAAAAATCAACAAACAAAAGCAAACCTTGCGGACTAAAGGCGTTGTTCACTAATACATTTATGTATGAGAACTTATATTTAGCAATTTCATGTTTACAGGAGTAGGATAATGTTATATTGTGGTTACAGATAACAGGTAGCAGTTTGTAGAAACCTTGACAAACATAGTAGAACATTTTAAGGACTGTATTAAACATGTTTGAATACTTGAAGACATTAGTTTTAAAGGGTAAGAATCCTTTAATAGGATTAAACAGAAAACAACCAACAGAAAAAGAAATGTAAACTACATTTAAACTGAAGTCTGCTATGTTGCGTTTTGTTTTCACAGGACGCCAATGTTTAATATTAATATTGTGTACTTCCTTAGTGTCGGAAATAAACTGTATCAAATGCATTGATGTTAAAATTATACATAGAACTTTTGTGCTTAAAGTACTGCGATAATCAAAACGGGTATTGCGTCATCGTTTTATCAAAACAAATAATGTTCTACTTAAAAACTCTTGTTTTATCTGTACTTATGGCTTCAGCGTTGACTATGGTACGGCTTTCGCTTTAGAGACATTTGAAATGCGTTATTTGCTTCTCTCACAATCTTTACAAGGGTGTACATGGTCCACGGGTGCAAATCAAACTCAACTTGAAACCACCTTGAGTAAATACAAAATACTTCATATTCGCGTCATAAACATATCGATGTATCTTTATAATATAGTTACACTTCTATAATCCAGGTTATGTGATTGTAAAGTAAAGTAAAAGCATAAACTGTCCGAATAGTTTGGTGTCGATATGTTTAATGCCTTTAATTTCATATTTGGCACGAACAACATGTAACAAAAGAAATACTGCACTATGGCTATACATGCGTAGTACATACACCAAATATGTGCCAGGATGTGATACAGTTCACACAAAAATACATAATCTTCAATGTAAGAGATAGAAATATATATATGACTTCATTGCATGCTACGTACCCTTGGCCTTTTTTCATTTATAGTACATTGGTCATGTATGATAACGCATGTCAGGCAATTTACTGCTTAAATACTATATTTATATAATTTATTCGAAAAATAATCATTAAAAAGCGGTATGTTATGTTCAGATTGTAAAAAAAATCAAATAAAAGGTGTACCATTTTTAACACAAAAGTCACTCATTTCGTACTTTGATTCCGCATGTACACCTTCATGTGTCACTAGGTAAGAAATATTTGCAAACGTAAACAAAATAGTCACCATTACAAACATAAGGCATCAATAAACCTTTCATTTTCTTATGTTTATCATGTAACAGGGACGGTGCAAAAAAACAACAAGGTCAATACCTTTTCCTAGATATCAGCAGCATTCATTCAGGAATTTTGCGTTTTAGAGGGTTTTCATTGTGGGTATACTGAATTGTATTTAAAAATATTATCCCACCAGATACAAACAAATCATTTAATCTTCAAAACGTCAAAGAAAAGTTGTGAACGCGAGTTTTTATAAATAAATATTACTTTTGTAAACCAAAGTGTCCAAGGACATTGCGCTCATGTGACCATAAAAGGCAAACTATGCTTTTAATTCCAAGTATTGTCTAATCAGTTTCAGACTATACTTGGAATATCCTTCAATTTTTATTACTTCTGCGTAAATGTCAGATAAACCCCCCACTACACTTTGCGATTAAATGTAACAAAAACTAGTCATCAATAGTTTCGAAATTCGTCTCGTTATCTCTAGGGCAGAGTAGGACCCAGCTACGCCAGCGAAATGCAAAATGCAAAGCTATCGGGACAAAAGAAAGAGTTGGTCGAAAGGTAAGATGTACAACGGCGATATTATCTCTGGTTCGATCTGGATCGAGATGTATAAACTCTATATATATTAAACATATGTTGTGGTTAATCGGGGTTTTCAAGTATGCCATACGAACAAACATATTGTTGATAATGTATATTCTATCTGGCATATCAGTAAGTGTACAATGTGCCAAGTTATTTATAAACGCATTTTAATCAGCGGTAGGTAGGGGTATCACCATATTCAATATGTATCATTTTATGATCCAATATTTTAATTTACATTTTGATAGCTGACTTATAAAGATGGTTGCTGTGCACACTTTGGGTTTTACTGTTGTGATATCTGAATGTTTTGTCAAAGTTTTATTTTCATTATTTAAATAAAAATATAACATTTTCTTTAACAAACTTGAAGCCTACGAGAGGAACCACAACTTCGGTGCTGCTGACGACCTTTTCTGGAATTATGTATGTCCCTTTCACAGGTGAGTGACTATAAACATAATCATGCTAATGTAAAGATGCTCCCTATCAGTTTTGACACCACAACAGAGTTCCTGAGTCAGTACAAGGTTGAGCTTGACCGAACAGTTATTGATCTGTACAAAGAAAAGTGCCTCATGTATTTACGAACGTGCACAGCGGACGGCCTGACTTAGATATATAGACAGATTGCTTTCGGTCATGGCAAATACAAAATGGCATAAAATTTGACAATAAAAATATAATACAATAGGAATAAATCATTAAACAAATAAAGTAATATATCAAAACCATGTCATTATTACCAGCACCAGGATTAGTACAATAAAGAGAGAACTCTAATTTCCAGTGTGGACCCATATGTTGTAGTATGACATGGGGAGGCAAAACTAAGTTGTTTAATCACAGTTAATCATAATCACAGTAATCTTAAGGTATTAAATCACAGAAAACTAAAGCAATTTATAACATGTGGCATGTCACATAGTAAAGTTTATCACAAGTATAACTGGTATTGCTCATTGTTGAAAGTTATGACATATGATGCTGGTAAATTCAAATCGAAACAAACATACCAACAATTATATTTTAAACATTGATTTGCCAAAGCCTGACATGGAAATTTAAATAGAAAAACACATTCATTATGTAAGAGAAAACAAACTCATTATTTAGACACCATTGAAACCCCTCACTTAGACCACTGCTGGTAAATTATTCCACAGTTTGGAGCCAATGTAACAGAAAGCTTTAGTTCCTGAACGTTTCATCCTTCGGATACGATAGCCACCCTTTGTATTTAATCTTGTACTGTAAGAATGCACAGCCATTTGGGATAACAAGAGCTTTTTTTACAGAACAAGAGCAATGCCCCAGAAGGAGCTTTGACACCGAACTTTAAGAATGTCAAAGTTACAGTCCAAAACAAATTACATTATTGTAGAAAATTTATTCTCCTGACAAATTTCAAGTATGAAAATCAACAAAGAACAATAACTCCCAAAGTAGTATGCCTAGAGTTATGGTTAATGTGCACTGCACTTTTCCTCAATGATATATCTGCCTATGATCAAGTTAGTACCTTGAAAACGTTTTGAGTTATGCTCCGGACAAAATTCAAGAATGGAGATATATGACAAAAATATAGTTTGTCTAAATGTTTTTTGCGTCATGATGTTGTAAGAGTTTTTGTCGTTCCTTGTGTTGGTTTTTGTACGGGCCATTTTGTCATGGTGCCCTTAAACATGACATGTCTACATTGTTTACAACATTCTTTTTTTGACCATCTCTTTAATTTATAAGTACCCTTGGCCCTTTTGTCATTAATAGTAAATTGGTCATGTATAATAACGCATTTCAGGCAATTTAATGCTTAACTTCTATAACACCATTTATATAATTTATTCGAAAAATAATCATTAAAACGGTATGTTATGTTCAGTATTTACAATAGTAAAATTTAAAAAAAGTGTACCAATTTTAACAAAGAGTCACTCATTTCCTACTTTGATTCAGCATGTTCACACTCGTGTGTTACTAAATAAGAAACATTAAAAAAATGCAAACGTTGACAAAATAGTCACCATTACTAACATACGGCATCAATAAACCTTTCGTTTTGTTCTGTTCGTCGGCCAACATGGACATTGCAAAAACACCTTCAATACTTTTTCTGCATATCAACGGCATACATTCAGAAATGTTGCATTTTTTATTGAAACCTTTTCATAGTGTGGAGACTGGATTTTTAAAAATACTAATTTCCTTTCAAATACAAACAGGTCAATATATCTTCAAAATGACAATGATAAGCTGTGAACGCGATTTTTTACAAAGCATATTACATATATAAACTAAAGTGTCCAAGGACATTGCGCTCGTATGATCATGAATTTCAAAATATATTTCGAATTCCCAGTATAGTGTGATCAGTATTAGATAATACTTGGAATTTAAAATATATTTTGCCTTTTATGGGTATATAGGTATTTACATACTTAAGATTGCATTCAAAATTACCTTGTATGGAATGGCTAGGTGGCGCGCGCTTGCGTACACCGATAAATCGACACCGTCCCTTGGCATGGCTCATAATGAAACGGTCCAGCAAGGAAGAAACTTCCTTCTAACCTGGGGTTGAAGTGCTACAGTGCTAAAGGTATGTGTTATTCGATATTTTTTGTTTGATTTAAATGATTGAGCTTTAGTGTAGGCGATGAATCTGTTTCTTTAAACATTAGCATTTTTTTTCTTTTTATAGTTTTATTCTTTTTGTCTTAGTTATTTTTTAATATAATCTGTGTATGCAAATTGACATATACTAGTATATGAAAGCGTACACATCTATGTGTTTAAGTAACGTTTGTGCGGTTTATTTTGCGTAAAGGAATATTATGAAAAAATCATGTTATATTGATATGTTTTGTTTTCAAATAACACTAACGTATTAAACAGTGATAGTGGAAATCTGGTTTTGTTTGGTATACAAAACTTATGAAAACTATCAAAAATAGATCTTACTGAAAATTGTATAATCGTTTTATAAATGTTATTTCATGTTGATATAATAATTATAAAAGATACATTGCTTTTTTAAATACTTACATGTTTCCAAAAATAATTGCTATAATTAATTTTCTGTTTTCATGTGAAGATATAACCTACAGTAACTGTAGATTGTGTGCATACAAATCGGCCGAATATGACAAAACTTTTAATTATGCTTATCACTTCCGGTAAGTGGAACAGTGTAGACATGAAACACTCCCCCACGATTTACACTAAAAATTCATTTGAACATTTCGGACAGTTTGAAATATTTCCGTTGCTAAACCTCTCTCACATACACCCGAATTTAATTATGTACCAAAACATTTCTTTTTCTTCAAAGATAGCATTTACTGGCATGGGTACTTATATGCCAGTTTCGTTAAAATAGAAACAACTCCGTTTCATGTCGCCAGTGCGCGCTAATGTAAATGTTTTCTCCGAAAATTAGTTCATTTGCCGGGAAATTGTGTTTTAAGTAGAACAATTGTGATAGTGCATAAAGACCTTTCGAGCCGCACTATTTTAAAAGTAAAGCCTATTCTGGGTGACAGTGTGGACCAGTGAACCACTGCTCGTGTCGTTTAGTCGAGAGCGCGGCTTATATCAATAGTATATTGTTTTAAACATGTAAGAATGCAAATGCGACACATTGCTCTCTTATGTATGTTTTTGTTTTTTCAGAACACATGTTCGTTGTGCATATAAAATATTATATTAATGAAAAAATCCCAGCAGTTTCGTGAATGCATTAAATTTGTAATACATGTACATGTAAGCATTTAGTTTCGTGTAGATATAAAGCGTATTTTGCATGTAAAGACGGCATCCAAATATCGTTGATACATGTAGTACACATCTCTGGTGCTTTTAAGATACTAGGTCTGATATCCTTATAATCGGTCTTAAATTTCGCAGATGACTTGTAAGCATACTCAATTACTTAATATTGCAAAAGGAATTGCAATATTTCACGTAAATAATAGTGCTTTTAACAAAAATGTTAAATCACAACCACAACACAACACTAGTTCACATAAAAATATTTGCCACAACAGGGAATCGAACCCGGTAGCTCTCGTACCGCTGTCTGAAGCGTTACCGCTCGGCAACCGAAACAACTTAAAATATCGATTAAAGTAAAAATATTAAACTGTTTCAACGTAATGAGTCAAAAGATAAACAAACAAAATAAAGTCATATTTACGGATGTAGGATTCACTGATCAAGAATGGGTTAAAAGTAAGATGTAAACTGTTATGTTCAAAAGATACAGGCATAGTTAAATCCGTATTTTGGTGCGCTGGCGTTTTCTTCTTAGCTTGATAATTGCCGTTTGGTGTGTTATGTGATACTTTAACCTTCAACATGGCCTCTTATTATTGATAGTATCCGTCGCCCTATGATGTTTCAATTACACTTTTTTGTTGTTTTTCCACAGATGGCGGGTACCATTGATTTCATTGATTCTGAATTCCTAGAAGACAAGAGGAAATCTTTGGGAAGCCGAATCGCTCTTATTGCAACTGGAGGTGATCTTGCGGCAATGCTTCCTATACCCGGCACAGGGTTAGCTGCAGATGTCGCTATTATCAAGGGAGAAACAAAGTTTTACAGAGAAAAGCTTCACATAGATGACGCGTCCATGGCAAGGCTCAGCGAGAAGTACAAAATACCCGTGAATGAACTTCGGAGAGACGCCGAAGTTACCTCCGCGAAAATAATGAGAGACCCTTTAGATTATAGAGAATTTCTTGGTCTTAGTACAGTGCGACATGTTTTGGACTTTGTGCCTTTTCTCAACACTATTAGCGCCGCTATAACATCCGGTGACATTGTTTCTGCGTTGTGTAAAATTTTAGAGCTTTGCATGGAAGAAGCTCGGTACATGAGCGCTAGGATTTGTCGAAAAATATCACGTTGAATTAAATTGATGAAAGGGAGATTTGAAAACAAAAAAATAAAAACATGTTTACGTAAAGCAGGCATATAGGTGCATGTTTTGAAATAAAAAATATGCGATTTTCACTTGAATAAGTAGGAACTGTAGATCAGATAATAATAATTGTTGTTATTGTCAATATATTACAGACATGCTTAATAATTCTTTACAATATTTACTTTCTTACTTTGTGTTGTGTGTGATCTTTTTTCAAAATATATGACGTAAATAAACCTATTAAAGACGCGATGGCTGTATCTTTTATGCCAGAATTGTTTACATCTTACATTTTAACCATATTTTAGCATTATAAACTGTCAAATAAAGTTATCCATGCATGTAAAAATGTTACAGAAAAACAAGTTTGTTGAAAATGTGTGGCCCGCAAATTCGGCTTTGTTTATTTACGTTTCGACCCATTGCGCCGAAACAGTTAAACAGCTTGACTACAATCGATACTCCCAGATGACTCTGTTGTGCAGAGTTAACGCATCTGCTTTGGGTGCAAGAGGTCCCGGGTTCAATCCCTGCTCCGGCAAAGGTTTTTTTGTGTCATTTTTTGTTTTATTGTTGTTGTGTTTTTACTTTATACCCAAAACACATTATTTTTCACAAAATTTTGCAATTCCTTCTGCAATGTTAATTTATGTAGTATACTAAACATATTGCAAAATATGTGATTGATTATAACGGTATAAAAATACAGACCTAGTATCTTTCATGAATTCTTGTACGTAATTAGTTTGTTTTGGCGCTAAATTTCTTTATCGACCCTGATGTTTCTAAAGTATAACTTTAAGTGCCAAGCTATCAATGTTATCCGGAGGAATAAACAAGAAGTCTCACATATGCAACATATATAGTATCTCAATGATAATACAACAAATGACTTAAAAGTTTATATCATTTCAGTAGTTTCTCTTTCTCGTGTACAATTGTGGCAATCAAGTATGACAGTTTTATTGATATGTCACGTATCTCAAACAAAAAATGTGCAAGTTATTAAGAGAACTATCACTTTTGTTTTGCGAAATTCGAGTTTCGATATCGCAAGTGAAAATGCAAGCACCAAATACTATGGATAAACTTGAATTAAATTAGGTCGTACAGAATTATCAATTATGCAATAGATTATTAGTATGCAATTCAATGTTTTAGACAAAAGCTGTATAATGTCACCATCCATAATTTTATACTTATTCTCGGACACGTTTGTCAAACTAGTAACCTAAATGTTCTCTGCCCACACAATTGATAGAATGCCCGTGTTTAGGGACTGTTAAGCATTTTTATTGTAAAAATAGGCTGGTAGAAGTTTTCCAGCCGCCATTTGTTAATTAAAAACAAAAGTTCTTACAACACAGTTTATCGTGATTTCGTTATGACTGATTCAGGCCAGACTATATAAATGGCACGTGTTTACATACATACATAGTTGTAAAACGTGAAATAACTGACACACGTAAGTGTGTTCAGTGCTGGTTTAATAATATTCGTCAGAATACGTTTTAATCTAGAAATGACCCTCATTGATTTCCTTTCATTTTATGCTATTTAACCAGGATATGTGTTACACTGGCTTACATTTTTAGCTCAACTTATTATACTTTTGCCGCTATCGTCTATATTTGTGTAATGTCCGGATAATTTGGAAAATTCTGAATATGGTATTTTTATTATTGCACAGAACGTCAACTTCAAGAAAAGGAGCGTCAACTTGACAGTTTATTTCAATCGCAAAATCTTCTTGATCGACTGTTGGCAGATAAAGAAAATGAAATATTGAAATACAATCACGAAAGGGAAAGGTTAAAAGAAGAAAGAGATAAGTTAGAAAATGAGTTTAAGCTAGTTCAAGAAAGTCTGCTCAAACTAGATGATGACAAAACAACCCTAAAGGCTTCTTTAAAATACATTGTGGACAATGAACCTGACTGGAAAGCGGAACTTATAAGAAAAACTATGGATCTTCAGTGCAAGTTTGAACACGAACAAACAAAAACAACTACAATGCAAGAACAACATGATCGCGTCGAAATTGAGTTGAAGAGGAAAATCGAAATAATGTCAAATAGAATTCAGACGTTGCTGGAAGAGATTAAAACCTTAACAGTGGAAAAAGAAAGCATAACGAAAATAAATGAAGAACATCGAGTTACTTCCTCTCAATACAAAACAACAATACAAATGCTCGAGCGAGAAAAGAAAGAAAAAGAAGAACATCTTTGTAACACATACAGAGAAAAAGAAGAACTTCAAAAAAAGATTTCTGATATAGAAGGGACAATGATCGACAAGCAACAGGAGAATGCAAAGAATACACAGGTGATTGAAACATTGTCAAATAGTATTAAAACATTGCTGAATGAGAATCAGGAAACGACCGAAAGCATTCGTAGAGAAGTCGACCAAAGAATATCTGAAGTAGCTCGGCAATCCGAAAGTTATAAATCGCAATTGGAAAATGTTGAAAAACAAAGAAAAGAGCTCGAAGAAAAACTCAATGATGTTATCTCAGAACAACAAATGACTGTTAAAACATTACGAGAACAACATTGTCAAGGAGTCAGTGAACTGGTTGGGCAGATAGAAAATAGAATACTTCAATTGTCAACACTCATTGCAGACAAAGAAGAACTTAAAAGAATAAATGAAGAACATCGAATTGCTGCCTCCCAAGACCAAACAACAATACAACAGCTTCAACAAGAACATGAAGAAAAACAAAAACAAATTCGTAACATGAGCCGGCAAACAGAAGAATTACAAAAGAAGATTTCTGTTCTAGAAGAAAAATTAAGTGATAATAAGGTAAGCGATAAAAAGACTTCTTACAAAAAGAAATATATGTTTCCTAACGGTACAGGTTTTTAAACCACAATGAATATGTTTCTACTATTTTATTATAGATGCATTTGTGTACTCTTCCCAATCGAATTTCGATCTTATATATAACAGGTATCTTTTCCCTATGGAATGAGCTTAAAAGGCTTTGAACCCTTAAAACCGGTCAGTATGCAGTTAAGCCTATTTTGCAAAAAGGGTGGGTCTTATCAGTTTAATCTTAGGCAACACCGGCTAAATCTTACTTATAAAAATTCCCGAGTCAGATTCACTACTTTTTCTTATAACTCATTCCAAGAGAAAGGGACAAACATGCTTTATTTTCTATGAATATATTTCTTGTGAATGCCACGTGAGACAGTTGTATTGTTAGATAAATTTGGTTGGCTAATATAGTTAAAAATAATAAATATAATAATAATAATAATAATAATAATAATAATAATAATAATAATAATAATAATGAA
>Ga0224511_10000562_pt1 | contig 18409 bp, 14 predicted proteins | sample SF_May12_sed_USG_2_FD_169988 | JGI IMG/M metagenome (GOLD analysis project Ga0224511, IMG submission 169988) | Sediment microbial communities from San Francisco Bay, California, United States - SF_May12_sed_USGS_8_1 | ecosystem: Environmental > Aquatic > Marine > Sediment | place: USA...
CATCATCTAGAGCTCCTCTACCAAAGTTGTTCAAATAATGCCCCTGGGGTACTCTATTATTGGCTCCACTGTGACCTTTGACCTTTTCCTCAGGTGAGCGACCCAGGGCCCTCTGGGCCCTCTTGTTCATACTGTCCTTGCAATGACGCGGTCCAGGACTGAACTCTGGACCTTCTGCGCACAGGCAAATTCTATAATAAGTAATACTCTGCCATCTCTTCATGGTACCCTAGTGAATCTTTCATACTTGCACTAGACTGTCTAGGTGGCCCTAGCAGATGAAGATTCCGGGTTCAATCTCGGACTGTTACATACCACACACTTAAAAATAGCTCCAAAATGCTACCTTGCACAGCGTTCAGCACATTCAGATAAGATGGCTTCTCTCCTGATTCATCAAATGAGATCGGTTGGTGTATAATTTGTTGTGCAATTGATATTTAACAAATTAAGAGTACCAGTAAATCACAATTGACCTGGAGTATATTACTATAAATCAACACAACTGTCATTACACAATGCAAGTTCTCTGGACGTCAATTAACGGAAGCAAAAATACGCCTTTAATCTTAACAATATATGCATCTTGTCAATTTCATTACACTAAAACAAAACATTGAGGGTGTAGAGGTTTCTACTTTTGCGACAATGATTTGTGAATTGGATAAAAGATAAAGATAGCGTTTTATGTTTTCCACAGTAATACTTGCTCAAACCAAAAGAAACACTGAAGCAGACAACACTAGGATGTTATCTTTAATGCCACAATTTACATGTGAAAATCTTAAGCAAATGAAAATTAGTTTAGAAATTGGTTCAAACATTTTACATGGTAATTAATCTTGCTTTTATAGATTTATTCTAACAACTTTTTTACATTCAATATCTGATAAATGTTAATTTTATACTTGGCTTTCAAGCAATAACGTGACCTGCAAGACCAGCTCAGTACACCGCTAGTTAAGTATTAAATAAATAATAAATTGGACCAACAAACACATTTTGTGATATATTTTAATGACATAAAATAAGTAATAATATTTGAAATATTGCACATTTATAATAATAGGATGCACATTACAGTCACCTCAGTTAAAGTGCAAATCAGCTTGTTTTTATAGCATATCATCACGCCAATGCATAACATCATCTATAAATGACAACAACTGTAATGACTCATGGCATATAGAGTACAACTGGAATATAAATAATCATTTTCACTATGCTGCCGTGTCAAACAACTTGTGCATGATTATATTCTCCACCTCCTCTGCGCTGTATTTGATGTACTTGTCCAGATTCCTCGTGAAGTTCAGCCGCCGGTACTTCTCCAGGAAGATTCTGTATGGGGGGAGAATGTACTCCAGGTTATCTTTTTTCATCTGCGCGCGTAGCTCAACATCGGGTACGGCGTAACCTTTCTGTGCTCGAACAATCTCGTCCAGCTCCTTGTTGAAGCCCTAAAATACATCAACAGTTCAAGATAAAGAAGTAAAATAAATGTATTAAATGCAGGGCTTTTTAAATCAGTACTGAATTACAACAATAATTATTATATTTTTTAAGGGGAGACAACTGTTTTAAGGAAACTGTTTGAATGTCATCTTATTCATACATTTACCAAATGTTACAAACTGTCAGAGTCCATTTGAAGTTACTTACGGTAAATTTGTCCTTGATGTTTTGCTTTTCCTTGTCCTTCAGCTGAAATAAAAGAGTTTGTAAATATAAAACTGGGTTACAGTGGAAAAAAGGAATTATAGATGGGTATTAGTACTGTGAATGCCGTCATATTTGTGGACTTCTAATGGAGTTCTGGTTAGGGACTACCTATTGTATACCTGTCACTTATTTTAACTACTAATCGTGTTGAATATATTTTCATAATTTGACTGACAGATGCATTAAATCCATGGGAAAATCTATTTTCTACAAACAAACATGTTATACTTTAGTAATGAACTGTAATAAATATCACTAGAAAATGCTCAGTACATCTCTCATCTTCAAATCTATACTTAGAAATACCAGTACAAGTTGATTACCAGCTTTACAGATACAAAAGGAACCAACATTTATTACTGATACAATTTTTTTTTAATGGAATAAGTGTCCCCGGCATGAGTGTGTTACCTTAGTTTCTGGACTGAGGACGCGCTGTGATGACATCGGCTCGTTGATCTCCATGATGTAGTGCATCACACGACTCCAGCTGAAGGTTCACGGGGTATAAAGATTTGTCTTGAGAAAAGATCATTACTGTGCGACAAGTGCAAGAAAATCACGAACTAATAATTCCTTATTGTGATATTAGCAACTTTTTTTTTATCAAATGGTAATTTATAAGTTAAGCGAATTGCAATTTTCATGTAGCAAAATAGCAATACAGTCATTTATGAAACATGCTCAATGTGACGTACCTCTGTGAGTAGAGTTTCTTGTTGTCGAGAATCTGGTCGTCGTAGAAACTCTCCACGTCCTTGTTCCACAGCATGATAAGCTGGATCAGCCCGGATCTGCCACATGACATAAGGTGCTACACTGATAGGGTACTGACTAACTAAACCAACATGAGATGTAGATGAACATCAGATTAAGGATGCATATCAGACAGTCTTAACTTAATACTCATTTGTGTAAGAAAGAGACTCTCATGCTATTTGGGCAACCTATTTAGATAAGCATGTACATGTATAAAATAAGTGCTTCTGAAATGTGACTAAAAGTGTCAATAGTTAAGGTCCTAGTGTTGTCACAAATATATGATTTACAACATCAAAAAGTGAAATAAGAAAACACTGTTTTAAGCTTTTAAATATATTGTGATAGATTATTATCATATAACACATATTTTATTAGTACTAATCTAACAAAACGATACGGGATATGGCCTTTATAATTCATAGATACACAAATTACTGTTGATTACGTGTTCAAACTTACGTGCAAGAAATGCATAATTTCCGATCATTTGTAAGTATTGAAAATAGCATCTTATATAATGGTTATAGTATACAAGAAAATGTTACTGTAATATATTCAACAAACAATCTAGAAATATATTTTCTTTGTAAAAATATCATAAACATGTCATTGCAAACCGAAAGTAGAAGCCTTCTACTTTCGGTTTACCATCAGCTGTTGATGTTTATTTACAAATAACTATGTTTCTAGATTGTTTCTTGAATATATTAAGGTAACATTTTCTTGTATACTAAAACCATTATATAAGCTTCCATTTTCAAAACTCATAAATGATGGGAAGTTATGCATTTCTTGCACGTAAGTTTGAACATGTAATTAACAGTAATTAGTGTATTATTAATTATAAAGGCCAAACACCGAATTGCTGTGTTAGATAAGTTCTAATAAAATATATGTTATATATTAATGAGCTATCAAAATATATTAAAAAGCTTAAAAAGTACTGTTTTATTATTTCTATTTTTGATGTCGTAAGCCATATATTTGTGACAACACTAGGACCTTAACACTCGTAAAAGAATGGTTTTTGGTTCTTAGTAGATTGTCATGAAGATGGTTCTGAGAAAAAAGGTCAGTTTATTGTTTTGACATGTCAATATAATACTACAAGGCAAGCGAACAAAACAGCCCCTCACTGTACCTGCGGAGTGACTTGAGGATGTAGTTATAGTTGTTGAGCATGAAGATGGGCTTGATGAACGGGTCACTGTACGTCTCCGACTTGTTGGCCAGGTTCAAACCCAGGGCTGACAGGATCTTCGCTGCAAGGTTACACAACTTGTAAGAAATGAAACTTTTCAAACAAAACAGTATGAAAAACAATTAAAAAAATACTAACTAGATAAAGCTGCACACTTCAGTGACATTTATCACCAGAAAGGTTCAACTGTATTTTCAAACTTATTTGTACCTTACATTTTTCATGCAGTTGCTATTTCTATATAAAACAAAGTGTAATTAAGTTTTTATGTCATTTTAATGCCATCAAGACAAACATCTGCAGAGACTAGTCTCAGTTAACCAACTTACCACAGTAGTCGGCCAGTTTCAGGCGACTCTTGCGATCATCTACCGCTTCACTTGGGGCTGCTTGCTCTCCTGGTAATATCAAGGTCAAGGTTCAACTATGTATGGTCAAGGTCACAAACAAAGGCCAAATAATTTTTAAAGACAGAAAATCTTACTATTTTTATTGGTGTTTATATACAATAAAACTATATCAGTAAAATTATATTAACATTTATTGAATCTAAATTCTTGCAATAGGTGTTATCCTAAGTTTAAATAATTGAAGATGGAAAGCTACTTTGCAGAATGACAGACGCAACATATGTGTTTACATTTGAACAGAACATTTTAGAAAATATATATATTATATATACTGTACATCATTTAAATTATATAAATGCCAACTACAATAGAAAAGAAAATTACAAGTACATGTAATGTATATGCATTCCAGAAATTGCACATTCCGGCAAGTAAAATGTAATACAATAAAAACTAAGCTAAATTCGCCATTCCTTGAATGCTGAAATGAAAAGTGCATTGATTCAATCATTTGCTGGTGGCTACACAAATAAGCAGATACAATATCAACAGTGCCGTGGGTCATATTGCATAATGGCAAACTCAGGTTGTTGCTACGACTGTGTTCTACACAGAAACTCCAGGTTTGATCATTCATATTGGTATTGTATGGCCTGCTAGTGAATGATTGTTCTTTCCTAACCCCAAACTTTCACATATTTTTATTTTAAACATATTTTTTTTTCAAAGTTCCATGTCCATGAGAATTACCTTCCTGATACATGTACACAAGGCCAAGCAAATAAGTTCAGTTTCAAAATAGAACAATATAGTCATACATACAAGTAAAATTCTGTTTTTTTATTGTATAAATTACATCTATTAATGGCACACTAGCAGGTCACAATGATGCTCATATATACACAAGTTTGTTTGGTGTGCTCTTACCATTTTCACAAAAATCTTTGTGGGTACATTTTTTATAGCATTGTCTGTTTCAAACATGTTACGATTAATCAAAAAATGTTTTTCAGAATTAACAATCAATAAAGCAGGGGAAAAATGTTTCCCATTTCCCATCCTTATACCACAGGGGTTAAATTCTAGGACAGAGCACACCAGACAACTGTTGTTCCTGAGTGAGAGAAAGTGTGGAGCAGACACAAGCTATCGACACTGGCCACGTTGTTACCAGGGCTGTGTTGAAACATGGAGGCAAAGTTAAACATCAATGCCTGCACATTCCGGCTATCTGAGCCTAAAACCATAAAATTGTCCCCATTCGAGTCCTGTTACAGTTATATTAACTAAATATTCACATTGAGTTCAAAGGTGAAATTGGGTGAAATTGCATATAAAATGCTATAAAGTTTGGTCCTCGATCATTAGTGTTTCTTATGAAGTTCATGAATTCATAATAACAGGCTACATGCCAGCATTTACAATTCATTTGTAGGCATATACTGGTGACCTTCCACGATGATGATGATGATGATGATGATGATGATACTAATGATGATGACAATGATGATATGCCGCAGCTGCTGATGATGATAGTTATAATCATGATGATGGAGGCAAAAAACCTGCACATTTTATGAAAGGCTTGGTTGGCGGTCATATTTATATTGATCATATGGGTTTTTGCACTTTTTGTGTCTAATATTAGGAAGGTGGTTTTTGCAATGGGCTTCGAATAAATGGGGGTTGCATGTCAGGTTGTTTCATTCTTACCATGACGCTTTTTGCTGGGATGGTCTAACAATGCAACAAACACCACAATACCCAAACACATGAACATCAAACACAAGTTGGATTAAAAGCCTGTCAAAACAACTAAATAAGTTAAACAAGAAAAAAAAACATTGCTGAATAATAACAGTAATACATATACTTGACAAACTGCAATTGTCATGTTAAACTCGAAACACACAAGAAAACAAAGTTACTGTACATGAAGCAAACATGTTAACAGAACAAGGTGTTAGTGTCTCGACCAGCCACACGACCAGCAAGGGGAGGTAACTCACCGTGCATGAGCAGCATGGCCCCCGCCGTCTCCACATAGTCCTGCAACTGCTCCATGAACACCATCGTCTGAAACCAAGCAAATCTCATCACCTAGGAATCTTTTGTGAATATAGCATGGTTATAAGTATAACATTTTCCTTGCCCCAATGAGTTCCATATGAGCGAAATTTACTGTAGCATGTTTCGATTTTTCTATGATTTATTATACTTGTATTTGCATTGATATAATTGCTTTATATAATTATATCACCTTAAAGTTTTACAAATGTAAGTAATGATACAAAAAGAAAAGAAAATCATATTGTAACAGAAACTAAATAATATCCTGTGGTAACAGTTTACATGGTTGGTGAGTTCGTGGACGGTGCCGTCTCGAGGCATGTTGGACGCCTTGTCCGGGTCATGCTTGATGTTGTCAATGAACTCCTCCAAGCCTTTCGCGCCCTGAAAACCAGAAAACGTAAAAATAGGTTAAAAGAATATGCAGACTTTTTTCTCTTTTTTTCTTTTTTTCAAATTTACTTTTGATTGTGTTTGAGATAAACACAAAGTGTCTAAACTGAGAAATGTTCATCCTAAATCTATGAGAACTGTACTTCAGAATTTTATCAGTTAAACATTACACTGACCGTATTCCCGAGTGTGGAGAGCAATGATGCCAGCTTGGCCCTGGTAGGAGCTTGACAGCCCTGGAAATGAAATTAACTTACTAAATATAATCTTGCTTTACATGCTATATGCTGTCATCATATTTTAGCTATCAGTTTTAAATGTCCATGCATTTCTTTAAGCCATAATGTATTTGTTATAAGTGCTCTGTGCTGCAGATTTTATTTTACTATACTAGTTAATATTCTCTTGAAATTTAAAAATCAACATGAAAAACATTAACACCACAAAAATTTTTTTTAAGCAAAACTGCTGACAAAACTGCACACATATCTGTATGCAATAAACCCTTCAATAATACTGCAACACTAACCTCTAGGTTGCGGTCGAAGTCCGGTTTGATGGTGCGCAGGTGCTTAACGACGGGAAATATGGAGAGTACGGCATTGAACTCCCGACGGCCGATACTCTTCTTAGTGAATGCGGCCAGCGTCTAAAATCAACCGGTAATAGATGAAGGCTCTCAATGAGTGTAGATTTTTAAATTTGTTGACCCAATGTTTCCACATAGTGTCTTTTTATGACATAAGTTAGTTTAATAATGCATTAAAGTCTCAATATTTTTACTAGATTTTTACACCTTCCTTCATTCATGATCAAAGCATTATCATGTCAAGCAGTTAACCTAGTAAACCACTTTTCTGGAGAAACATGACAGATGTAACCCATACCCAATGATAAAACTTGTTCCAGTCACTAACAACTGCCCTACTTAACTAAGAGGTTTGTGTTTAAGGAGCACAGAAATTTGGCTGTCATATTACCAAATATTTCTAAGGATAACAATATGATACCAACTATACTTAATCTCTCAAAAATGCAATAAAAGGTCAAAATCCAGAATAAAAAATCCCAAAACAAAAAACAACCCCAAAACCACCCAGCTTAGCGACCGTTCCCCACCTCTCCCTCTGTGACGAGGACGTCGAGGCCAGGCTGGACAATGTTGTCGTAGATGTTCCGCTGGAACTTCTCCGGCACGATCTGGTGCAGCAGACGCTGCTCACTCTGTTAGCAACAACTACAGTTACAACTCCACATGGAGCACTTTAAATACATTTTTAATGATTTAAATTCAATCTTTTCAGTGTGAAAATGAGAGGACTTTTTGTAAGACCATTTTTAACACTGAAATGTGGGTTAGCCTGACCAAAAACTTAAGTAAGACCTAGATAATTCTTCAATAAATAAAATTCTCTTTTAGCCTTTAAATATAACAAAGCAGAAAGGTTCACAAAAAAGAGGTACTATTTTTCACACAAATAACTTAATCACATTCCCTGCCACCTATCCACATGATTGTCACATATGTTATACCTGCATGAGTTTGAGGAGTGCAGTGAGCTCGGTGACGTAGATCTCGATGTCTACGTCGCACGTGTCCTCCTTCATCTCCACGTTGGACCCCGTCCGCCGGTGACCCTTGTGGCCCGGCTCAAACGGGGACTTCAGCAGGTGGGTCGAAGCCTTCTTCGTGTACATCCTGTTCAAAGTTATTACATGAGAACAATGTGATTAAATTAAATTTGAGGATAAGGTTTGTTCACATGAAACTTAACAAGTAAGCTGCAAAGGGTTCAGTAAAGAAAATGGTTAATACTTTATTCTAGTATGTATACAATGTAACTGGTCTTTCAATTAAGAACAGGATTTTAATACCCTGAAGCCGCCAAGTCAGCTGAAAAAAATTAAGTATGTGTGGCTGTTTTTTGCTAATGTCAACAGCATTTCATATCACACAGCCCTACTTGATTTTACAGCAGGTGCATATGATCCTAGATGCATTTTATAACTAAACCACATGACAAGTTAGTGGTCCTATCACACGATACTCACGATATCTTCTTGATACTCTTTCTTCCAGGAGTCTCCTTAGCACGAGCAAACTTGGAGCCCTGTTGAACAAAACAAGCATGTTATATTGTTGCCAAGCAAAAAAGAGGATGTATTTTATTTTGTACTTTCTTTTATACTTTTTTGTTAATGCAAAAAACGGACAGGAGCCTTTTTTATGTTAGCATTCATCTCAAGGATCATTGCAATGAGTTTTTAACACAGTTACCAAAAGCTTTTACACTGTCAAATACTTTTTCCATGGACCTGACTCTGAATGTATTAGTGATGAATATTTCCAATGCCTCACCGGTGCAGGTGAACTTGTTCCCAGTGACATCCCCGACCCACCGCTGCCAGCCTTCAGGTGCTCACGTAAACTGTGCACAGATTCACATGCTACCCAATACATCTTACTAAGTAATTGTTTGGATTCATATCGTTAGCTGTATTTTTTGTATTTTAAACAAGATTTAACGCAAAGTCTCCATTCAGAGAAGTGATGCTTAGACTCAACACCACACTAGCCCAGAGTAAATCAGATAATTTTTTGTAAACTCAATGAAATATTATCACCTTCCAAATACACAATATAGACTTCTATAATTCTAAACTCCACTTGTACACAATATAGACTTCTATAATTGTAAACTTCACTTGTACACTGTACTGACCCGTTGAGTGACTTGACAAGCATGCTGGAGCGCTGGGTGATGTACGTCTTGAGGAAGTCATGGGTGCTGCCGTGGTTGATGAGCCAGCGACTGATGTCGCTCAGGTCCTCGATCACCTTCTCTGGCAGGTGCTCCATCTGGCAGTCCACCTCCCCACCCACCATGTCTGTAACAGAGGAGCGTATCAGTCCACCTCCCCACCCACCATGTCTGCAGGAAATTCAACTCAACTCAAAATATTTATTGCATAAAACATACATATATGTGTATAGCAAATATTATATTACAAAAAAGTATATCTGAAATGAGATAACATGAAGATTAACAGAAAAGGGAATTAACAAAAGTGGATTTAATAGTTTTAACTTATAGTTCAACATAATTTCATGTATTGAAATGTGTTGCTATTTGTTAGCACATTATGTATCTTCAACTACCATCCTAACGTTGTCGAGGTCTATGCCACTAAGTTCACTGCGCTGATACAAAAAGTGGAAATCAAGTTTTGACATTATGTCTTTAATTCACTAAACAGCAGAGTGCGTATTATGATGCACCAATGTTAATTAAAACTAATATAAGTTAAAAGTCATACAATGACAAGAGATCTTTGTAAATATAGACGGGAGGGGAATTGTCAGGGGTAGAAAAATGATGGGAGAGGAATTGTCCGGGTGGAAAAAAGATGGGAGGGGAATTGTCCTGATATCGAAAAACAACAAGTGAACGTAGGCTTATTTGTTTTTCATATAATCTAGCTAAATATGAAATGGACACAGCAAAAAATGTAAGATGCTAGGGACATTTTTTGTGGTTTTGAAGAGGCCAACTTTAATCTCAGTTACACATACTCCTAGTGACTTCGCTCACCCTCTTCATTAGCGAGCTGGTCAAGGATGATGACAGGCGGTACAGGTCGGCCATGCCGAGCCAGGAAGCTTACCTTCCTCGTTAGCGAGCTGGTCGAGGATGATAACAGGGGGTACAGGTCGGCCATGCCGAGCCAGGAGGCTTACCTTCCTCGTTAGCGAGCTGGTCGAGGATGATAACAGGGGGTACAGGTCGGCCATGCCGAGCCAGGAGGCTTACCTTCCTCGTTAGCAAGCTGGTCGAGGATGATGACTGGGGGTACAGGTCGGCCATGCCGAGCCAGGAGGCTTACCTTCCATGTTAGTGAGCTGGTCAAGGATGATGTCGGTGGGTACAGGTCGGCCATGCCAGGCCAGGAAGCTTACCTTCCTCGTTAGCGAGCTGGTCAAGGATGATAACAGGGGGTACAGGTCGGCCATGCCAGGCCAGGAAGCTTACCTTCCTCGTTAGCGAGCTGGTCAAGGATGATAACAGGGGGTACAGGTCGGCCATGCCGAGCTAGGAAGCTTACCTTCCTCGTTAGCGAGCTGGTTGAGGATGATAACAGGGGGTACAGGTCGGCCATGCCGAGCCAGGAAGCTTACCTTCCTCGTTAGCGAGCTGGTCGAGGATGATAACAGGGGGTACAGGTCGGCCATGCCGGGCCAGGAGGGTCTGGAACTCTATCTGCAGCTGTTCCTTCCCCCGCTCAAACACAGACGCCTGAAACACGCCAGTCAGCGTCACAGTAGTTAACAGCTTTAAATACTTACTTGCAGCTTTTCTTTTAATTACAGGTATTTAAGTGTTGAGCTGGTTGTATGAAATGTATATTTTATATTCACAGAACATTCCTATGATTTATATAAGGTAACATGATGTCATTGGGAAGACTAATGACTTGGATTGTCCAAGAATCTGACAGACTTACTCCTGCTACCAGCTAAGATTGCCTGATAGTTAAATCTAACATTGGGTGATATGTAAACCCCACCCACCACATCTCGCAGCTCGACAGTGTTCTGGTTGTGTTTCTTGAAGTAGTTGAGAGCCTCCAGGAGCTTGTTCATCTGCTCCAGGTACCGGTCAAGGCCGAGCAGCTCCGGGCTGGACATATAAACACAGCAAATGTTTACAGGCTAGCAGTCTCTCTTCAATATCACAAGAATTTAAATGTTTTTTTTTAATTTAAAATACATTAAAGTCTAGTGGTTATAAAATAAACTTCCACAGCCAATACCGTACCGATAATCATATTGTAAAGGCGGCTCTTTTTGTGTTACAAAGCTGGAAGTTAAATCAATACAACTTTAGGCAAGACTGTCTTTGCAGATATGCATTTTAACAATTTAAAAATGAAGATCAGTAACAATAAAAATTGTCTCCAATTACTGGTAATAATAGTGGCTTACCCATCTTTGATCATCATGTCGGCATCCTGGGAAATATGGTAATATCCCAACACATGAGTTAACGTTGTCATTGTTTTATCAATATCTAAGGATAGTCAAAGAACAAAATCATACTGCAGTCATGACTGAAAAAGAATACAAGCAAAGCAGACACATACTAAATGATTTTTTTTTCAATATGTGGTTGTTGATTATAATTTTACTGAAGAGAATTGACCAAGTGAGAGTAGACGTCTTAAATTTGAGCATGCAACATTTATAATAAATTAAAGTCATAAAAAGGATACTATCTTGGCGTCTTCTAAGGTTTTCAGTTTCTTTGTAGACAGGTACTATTGTTTGCTCCAACTTCCTCAGCCGAGACTCAAAGCTTGTCAATATGCCCAGCATATTTTCTGTGTTTGTGTTGCTTTTCTTCAAAGATTCTTTTAGAGATTGAAAATTATGCATCTCCTGAAAAAAAATCATATCAAAAATTAAAAACAACCCTGCTTGTTTAAACCAGAAAGATAGAGATACCTCAAGCCAATCAATAACTGACTGGTCAACCTACATGTAAAACGCACTTCCTGCAGTCTTATCTGGTGTCAAAAAAGTAAATTACTATTTCTGTTTTACCTATAGATGTCTTATGTGCATTAAAAAACAAATAAATGCGGGCTGACCCAGGGGAATTTGACATCTTAAAATGTCTAAATCCCCACCCTAGAGACAACCATTTTTGTTTAAATCCCAACCCTTGAGCCTGCTTGGTGTATCAAAAGCCCCATTGTAAAAACCGGCCAAAGTCTATTACCCGGGACCCGGATTCCATAAGTTTCTAAAGCCCTGTGTATGCCCGTCACCCCCCGGGTGGGCAAAATATTGAAAAGTGCATAAGTTGCAACAGTTGCTATCTTAACCAGCAGAACTGTGTACCGGAGGTCATAGTTTTTAGTCCCATGTTGGACTCACTTTCCTCCGATCTGTGACTTTAACTTTTATACAATCAGTATTACTATTCAGATAGAAGTTTCATTTTTATATGCTCAATAAAGATTTGCATCATTCACCCAGAAAATTGTGGTGGTAGAGTGTGTGTGGTGGGTGAATATATTCAGGAAGCTGAGGTTTAATTAAAAGAAATAGTGGTGAGTAACCTCAATAAATCATTATAAAATCTATTCTGAAAATATACCTTTTCAAGTTTGGCATTTATTTCAAACTTCTGAAGACTTATGTCTTCCATATTGACAGTGTCAGTCATATTTTAATTGCATTAATTCCATATAACTTTACAAATACATGTAGCAAAATAAAACAAAATAAATAGATGTTGATTTTCTTTGTCGTAAGTTGGTCAATAGCCGTAAACTGTACAATTTTAGAACTAAGATAAACCCATTTTTTATCTTTATAGGCTTTAATAATTATTAAAAATATTTATTTCATATAAACAATTATGAATTAAATAGATTTTGTGTACAAATACTGATGTTCAATTTATATATTGATTTTCATATTTATTTTTGATGTCGTAAACTAACGCTAATTTGCGATACACACAACATGGTGGAAATGATTTTTCGTGCGTTGTATTTAGCAAAGTTTTAACAATAAATCTCATTATATATGCGTTGAAAATTGTGTATATGCAGCCTTTTTGGTGATGCTTGATTATCCCATGTAAAAGAATAACCGAACTTTCTACATAATTAGTGTTGACTTTTGAAAAGAACCCATCAAAAACAAAATGGGTCGCCGGTCCATCAACACGACCAAGAGTGGGAAGTACATGAACCCCACGGATCAGGCCAGTATGTTGTCATTTTGACACTCAGTTATTAGTATTGTTAAAATACGAATTACAACCAATCTTGGCATAATTCTGACAATGTGCCTGGTTTCTATTTGTTCACACACTGACTATGCCGCTATTCAACGTCTCTGTATCAGTATCCGCACATACGTATTAGGGCTGTAACGATTCACCGATGCATCGTGAGATCATATTCGCGACTGTCCGATACAGGTGTATCGAATCGCGTCCTTAAAAATCACGATTCAGAAGGCCCTTCGCAAGAAATCAGTTAAATTAAACTGATGAAAGCAAAAACAAAATATACTATATATCTACATGCATAGCATTTAACTTGCAATTGCAATCTTTACTGATATTTATCAAATTAAAAGGCAGCGATTTGATTAACACTATAGATACAAGTGTACTTTGGGGATATGTACTATTAATTCTCGCTATAAATATTTTGCATAATGTTTACTGTGTCAAAAGTTTGGACAAACATCTTTTACTACTTATTCTCAATAGTCATTAAACAAAGTTTACATTTGTTTTGTTGATTTGATTTTATGCCAAATAAGGGCAATAAATAACTTTTTTAATTTTATGATTGTTTGATAAAAATATCATAATTTGTCAATGCATTCATACTAAATTTACAATTTACATATGAATGACGATTAATATCGTAATCGTGAAGCATATATCGTGATACATATCGTATCACAACCTTGGCCAAGATACACAGCCCTTATCAGTATAGTAGTCTCATCTGTAAACAGTGCCCTTGAAAAATGGATTAGTGATCCATTATATCCGGATGCAAACAACACACTGACATCATTTGGCAAAATCAGGGGATAAAAAGATACTGGAAGATTTTCTGCACTATTGCTAAACTCTTAACATCCCCATTTAATTAAAAATTTAAGATTGATCTACATTATTAAAGTTGTTATTTTGTGTTTAATTGGTAAAATCGCAATTATTTCTCCTAATATATCAAATCCATAATCGGTATCTAAAACATCGTACCCTTGAAATGGGACATGTATATAAAATAAGAAAGTTTACTTGTTACCACCTTTTGGGTAAACAATGTTGCATTTTCCTGTGAATTATAACAATATTATTTGTAGGCACACTTAAAAGTAAGGTAAACATAGAAAGATACATTACACGGATACTGAAAAAGAAACGTGGAATAGCGGCCTAAAACATGTTACATTTTAATTAATTAATTCGATTTTTTAGATTTTTTTTATCAATATCAGAGTCAGCTCCGGTGACTCAGTCCTCGGAGAAATTGAAATTCTAAAAAAAATAAAACAATTATCATGAAAAAAACATTCAGTTTATATATTTCATTTTTTTATTCCTCATTATCAATTGTATGCTCATGGCATATACTTGGTTTGGTTAGCTGCTGAAATGTGTTTGTTGGATTGTACTAACTCACTTTCACGCTAAGCTGATATGTTGATATGCCGAGAAGTTGACTGAAAGGCAAATAGTCTAGAGGCATTATTCTGAGAAAAAATGGAAAGGCCTGAGGCATTGCCTGCATGGGGAAAATAGTGACCATTAAAGCTGTTCATCAACGGTTACGGAAATGTCATACTTCTGACACCCCCTAGCACATGAGCGGAACTCTATTTTCAAATGTAAACAACATACAATCTATTATCCCAAATGAAATCAAACTAAATCTACTGGTATTTTTCCACAATTTCTATTACGGTAGTGAAGTCATGTTTGTCACCATATTTTTCAGGAAAAGAAGCAAGGAAGAGAGAATTGAAAAAGGTAAAGTAGATGTAATTTAATATTATTACCATTCAAGTCCAAGCATAAATTGTACAAAAATTATATATAAAAAAGTTAAGTGTGGTTACAGTGATAGGAACTTCAGTCTCCAAAATGTGTACCCGTAACAGCTTGTAAAGCCAGTTTCAATAAAAAGCTCAAACAATCTTTTTTCCAAAAAATAAACTTGGCTAATCAATTGAAAATATTACTTTATGTGCAGCTGTGCTTTTATTGTTGATGCATTAAATTGACTGTACATAATTATTTCCCACCAATCTTAGCAAATTTGATCCATGCACTATATGAAAAAGCTGAATATGAATGCAACTGAACTCTTCATGATTTTATACCTAAATGTTTTTATTTCAGAACAAAAAACAACGAATGATGGTGCGCCATGCTGTGTTAAAAGGAAAAGATCCCCTGAAACTGCTAGAGGAAATGGAAATCATAGACCAGATGGGTCAGTAGTATATAAATAAAACTGTGTGTAAATGTTTAACATGTTGAAAAAAAAAATTAATTAAAGCTGCCCAGTGCCGGATTGTTTAATGTAACATGTATTTATTATATACTTATAACTTATTAACTTTTTTTCTTTTCCAGAGTTGAATCCTATTGAAGCACCAAAACTAAATGAAAAAGTATTGAAAGACAAACGGAAGAAACTTCATGAAACATTTATGAGAGTGTTTAAATTATATGTAAGTAATGACTTATAAATGACTCAATGGGGAATGTACTCTAAAGTTTAAAAGATTATAAAAATGTATTGTTTTGTTAGAAGTAAAAATAGCAACAGTATAAAGACTGAATTCCTGTTATTTTAATATGATATATTTTGTACAAATTATGAAATAAAAAGGTTTTTGTATTGTAATACCGAGAAAAATGAGTGTTTTTCTGTAGGAAAAAGAGAATCCTGAGTATGCTGCTGAGCTCAACAAGGCCAATGATGAGTATGAGAAGAAACGGCAGAGATTGCAGCTTCACTATGGTAGGCTTTATTCCCTTTTGTGTTCCACAACAAATACACAACATTACATACAGAGATTTGGTGACTTACTTTAGGGCCAGTGCTATAATACATAAAAAATCTTTGCTGTAACAATGATGTTTCATTTTTGTGTCATAATGACTCTAAATGCTACATGTAGGTCATGGCCTGGTATATTATACAGCATTTAAACAACAAATTATGACCCTGACAGTCTTGACATGGACATTTTTTTACTGAGTGTCCGCATTTATGATATAAATAAGAAATATCATTTGAAAGGGGCATTGGAAAATTAAGTATTCTTAATTTATTTAAATACCATTTGTGTGTACAAAAACTTAACAAAATAATTTATGTGTTATCAATAATGATAGCCAAAATTATAAGTATATTTTGCAAGGAAAGACAATGTGCTTTGCCTGTGTGTTACAGACCAGGTGAAGATTGCCGAGCGAGTGCAACTCAATGAGATCCCCCTGCCCGACATGCCGGCAGAACCAGGTGAGTCATCACTGGCTTACCCAGCCTCTTACATCCTTATAATCCTCATTGTGGTTTATGCAATATGGATATCTGTCAAACAACTTTTACAGTCTTTAAAGAGAGAGAAAAAAGGTCTAACTTTTAATGTTATCTTATTTATACGTTTGAGACAATAGCTTCTTACTGAATTATCTCCTCATTGAAGTATGTCTTAGATAGATAATTATTTCCTTACGGCAGACATGTTATTCCATGTCTTGTTCTAATTCCAGTGCCATCCATCCCATTGCCAAGCGATATCCCTCTGCCTCAGAAAGGCATCCTCAAGAAGACAACAGCATACAGGAAAGTAGATAAGCCTCCTCCGATTTATGGAGCCCCATGGTTACCAAAATGTAATTACAAAAACAGGGAAAATCCTTTCAATAAGTGATAAGACTTGTAAAATGGAGATATTATATACTTGTTATATATAAAAAATATATAGTTTTTTTTTTATAACCTTCAATGTTTGTATTGCAAGTGTGAAACAAACCATTCAAGTTCATAACTATCATCAGGCGTAAAACTTTTAGAATGAATTAAAAGTTAGTTGTTTTATCATTATTAAGTAAAGAGTTCTAATATTCTTTTTAATCATTTTTCAAAAGACCCAAGTATAAAAAGATTTATGTTTTGGAGGAGTTGTAAGGCTTTCCCTGATTTTGTAAACAAAATAATAAAATATTAAAACATTCATCCTTAAAAGCAAATTTAAAAGAAAACCTGACAACTGTCTAGACATTTAATTATTTGGCAAATTGAAATATTTTGGGGAGTAAATATGAATGAACAAAGGGCGGTTCTTGGAGCATCCACCGGTTTGAATTGCTCTTGTAGTTTTTCATCTGTTACTCACTGTGACATCCCCTCTTCAGTGATGGGCTTCTGATGCCGCCCGCCAGCACGGTGCGCAGGAAGAAGACCCCCGGCCCCCCGCCTGGCCCTCCACCTGAACTCAGTGACAGCGAACCAGAGGAGGACGTATACCCACACCCCACTGGTGAGCCACTGTACTGACTGGGGTTTATGTCTCTGTGTTATGGTGCTGTGTTTAAGATGTGTATCAAGGGTTCCATGTCATTTGGGCAGCCTTTGCCTTTGTTTAAGGCCAGAATTATCACTTCTTCTCAGGCAGTTAGCCAGAACAGATGGTGACAGTCACAATTGACTTATCTCCCTTTCACTGTCTGCAGCACATTTCTCTGTTTAGAAAATGTCAAGCTTTTGATTGTGTTAATAATTGAACAAAATTTACATTTATTTTGTTTGGCAACTGCTTTTAAAAGCTAAAAGCATTTTTTTAAATGTAATTAATTATAGATGTTTTGACAGTTTAACAGATACTGTATAATTTCATAGTTATTTTAGTTGTTTGTTTCTTGTTGTTGCAGAGCTAGCATTGCAGCACGAAGATATGGACGCGGATGAAATCCAAGCAGGTACTCTTTGTTTATAAACTGAAAATGTCCTGAATAGTTGCAGGATATTTGTTTTAAGCTAAAAATATATTAAAAGATTTCAAGCGCTTTGTCTATTGTTTCACAAATTTTGACAATTAATGATTGCTCTGCATGTATTAAAATTCTCATTTTTTAGCTCACCTGAGCACAAAGTGCTCATGGTGAGCTATTGTGACCGGGCTTTGTCCGTCGTCCGTCGTGCGTAAACTTTTTTACTTAAACATCATCTCCTCTGAAACCACTCATTGGATTTTGACCAAACTTCACAGGAATGATCCCTGGGTGGTCCCCTACCAAAGTTGTTCAAATGGTTCTGATTGGTTGCATAAGTAGGTCACAGGGTCAAAAAATAG
>Ga0224511_10000563_pt1 | contig 18408 bp, 14 predicted proteins | sample SF_May12_sed_USG_2_FD_169988 | JGI IMG/M metagenome (GOLD analysis project Ga0224511, IMG submission 169988) | Sediment microbial communities from San Francisco Bay, California, United States - SF_May12_sed_USGS_8_1 | ecosystem: Environmental > Aquatic > Marine > Sediment | place: USA...
TAAAAATAAAGGCACACGCACCACCGCATTGGGAGTAGACCTTGCTTATTTTATTTTATTTATTTATTGTGCTACTAGGCCACTCGGTCATCTTGGACCTTTTAAGCTCGAGGCCGGCTTGCCTGAGCTCTAGGAGCCAGGAATGATGCAAAGAGCTCATTCTCACAGTGGGTACTCAGGATGACTAAGGGTTGAACCCAGGATCTTTCGATCTTGAGCGATGCGTGCTAGCCATTGAGATATCTTACTATCCCGCTGCTGGTCTATAGTAACAAAATATGATTCCACAAGAGTTTATTGTCTCCTCGATAGAATTGTTTCTGTCCCAAAAAGGTGGAGTGCAACGATGGAGGAGTTGGCTTCAACTTAGCCACAAGGCAGTTAGCATTTCTTACCGATGTTTGAAGAAAGACGTAAATGGAAAATCGAAAAGTTGCATTGGTAATAAAAAGAACCCACAGGGAAGAAAGATGAAACTTATCAGTCACTCAACTTGGACTTACGCAAATCGGTGTCTTCTGGTTCAATTACATTCTGTAGCCTCTCTTTCAGGCTGTCTGCTGTCCTTCTTATGAGGACAGGAAGTGCAATCTGATCTAGGCTGCATAGAAATAACTGCACATCTGAAAAAGTGAGTAATGACTGGCATCAAAAGTCTTTTCAAACTGATAATATCCCGGTGTTATCACTAATTATTGTAATTTGCTGTGCGCAGGTTAAACTAAGTGAAAGTAGTACACATTTCAGATTTCAGCATTTAGCAGTGGATGGGAGCTAGATTGCCCACAACTAAAACTAAAGAACCAGACTGAGAGCAACATATAATAAAGGTCAAAGTCACTATGCATCAAATCGGCGCAAATCAAACACTCTCCTACGAGTAAAATAAGATGAATGACAGAGTCAGTCACTGTCCTAATCCTATAGACTCCTACTAGGACTCCTAGTTAACATAATATGATAATATAAATGTAGTCAGTTGATCAGTAAGCGAGCAACCATTTTTCTTCTACGTATTTATAAATCCTACCTCTCAGAAGAAGCTGGGTATCGGTATCCGACTCAGAAGCCATAACAACCAGCCGACGTAGTCTCAAATATGGCCAAGTCTCTGTCCTCAGTCTAGAGCTCAAAATTTACTAACCAGGAAAACAAGGAACTTCCCTGTCGACCTGGGACAAGACCAGTGGCTGTTAACGATTTGACACAAATTGTTTGTTTCAAAGTGTCTATCCACTTGGTCAAAAGCATGGACCAACAAATGAAATCCGCGATCGCAGTAATCTACGGGAAACTCGGGGGCAGGGACATAGACAGTGTTAGCTATTAATTGACTAATAGATATTAAAAGCATACAGAGCCTACACCACATGACCGCGCTTAGCTTATAAGGTCGAGAGAAAGATTATCCACGTACTTGCGAGTTGGAACTGCCCGTTGCCGTTAAAGTCAATTGAACGAGCCACTGGTTGATAATTGACACCTGAATAGACACAGTTGCGTTATGGCTGTTACAGGAAGATACTTGTGAGTTGAAAGACATTCTTTGACGGTACACGAATCAGCTTGAGTCATTCATTCAGTCATTAAATTGACTGGGTTGATGATTGCCTGACTCTAACCTAAGTCTAACTTAAGTGAGTCACCTCGCTAACAATAACACTAACACCCGGTGAGTCATCGACTCAGCTGTTTCTATTCATTCCCCTCCAAAGTGAGTGTAACTGTGAGTGTGACAACTGGATATTTAGCAACCTACACGCTATTGAATGTTTAATTGATGTTATGAGTCAATAATTTACTTATTGCTCTCTTGCTTACTAGTTCCTTGTCCGTGCGCCCGGGTTTTGTTTATTCCAATCAATGAATCATGCACCTCACTTTTAGGCTCCGCAGTACCAGGCACACTTACCTGACCCTAACAGCAATCTACATGCCAAGTTTATACATTTCTTTAGGTTTACCCAACCAGAGACTCTGCTAGCAGTTATTGGATGTGTGATTATTTACTTTGCAACGCATGCAGGCACATCCCTGACAGATGTTGGGCTGAAGTTTCTTCATCTGCTATCTTTTGGCATTCTCACTGGAATCTCATTCTGGGTTACATTTATAGCAGGTGAGTCGTTCTCAAGGTGGGTTGGCAGTTTGTGCTTGTGTCACGGGTGGTATAATACACTCATTGGGAACATCTAACCTAGAACTCCATCAATCCACAATATGATGATTCAATTTAACAGACAAAATATTATGGTACCTAGGAGGGCTTTAAATTGGTGGATCAACTGAATATACTTTGTGGGCTGTTACCATCACTCATGGTCAGCATTTACTGATGAAATTTAAACCATTTCAAGCAACAACTTCAATATTATGATAATATAAAAATAAGAATATGTGGTCAAACAGAATGTCTTATTTCGTGTGATGTCTTGAGATGGTGAGGTCAACCATAAAATTTTCCTAGAAAAATGATAGCTTCCTGTGGTAAATTTTGGGACCATAGTGTTTTATTGCTTCAAGATTGCTTTGCATTAGTGAGTTATTTCTAGTTGCACTGTCCGACAGCAAGGCCACCCACCCAGGTAATTCACTTACAGTAGATAAGTAGGAAACCAGTCTCTACCCATTTGAAAGTTTTATTTCTCATGGATAACCTAAATTAGACCACCATGAAAATCTGAATTTATATTTATTTAAGCAAAATGAGATACCAGAATTAGGGCCCAATAGATGGTCCCAGTCAAATAACAAGGTAAGACAGGGTGAGACGATATATTGCAACTCCATGTATGTGTACAAACAGGTGGTATACAGTGTACTCTCACCCAAGCGCCTTACAACAAGATCTTCCTATAGAGTTGGAGAAGATTATATAGACCTATATGAATATGCGAGGCGCTGTCACCTTAGATGTGTGTCTATATCTATCACTGACCCTTTAACCTATAAGATCACCTTTGCCTCCAAAGACTTGCCTTATCACTTTATATTGGCTTGCCCGGCAGATAAAAACGATGGAGTCTCAGAACACTTGCAAAATACGAAACCCTTGCCCAAACTAGTACAAGTTGGCTCTCTACCAGCCTCTTCCCCACTCAACCTTCTATTGGTTACCTTTACCTATCAAACTAGTCCCAATAAACTCGCTGCCCTAGTAGTGGATAGCTACTTTCAATGGAGGTCGCCCGATGTACCTACGTCTGAATGTGTATCATTGACACCCGCATCTCTTTTTCCAGGACTGACAAAATTTAGAATTTTGCCACGACCATGGTTTTCAAAAGTACAGTCAGCCCTATTCCCTAAGTATATGAAGTACTCCTTTGTGTTCTCTGGATTGGCTCTGTTTTCGTTCTACATGATCATCAAGGACTCTCATCGAGATGACCTCTTCTATAAGGTATGTGGTGCCAAGGTCATCAAACTAGCCTTTATTATCGAAGATGTTTCAAACCAGTGGTTAAAATTGTAAGCTTTGAGACCAAGAACTGTTGAAGGTTAATTCGTCGGTACGAACCACGACTCGAAACACGGTATGCAAGTGTCAATCTGGGAGATTAAAGGCTCGTGGAGGAGTTTGGGTACGCTGATTACCCAGTGCCCTCATGCCCAAATCTACATTGGGACTCCATTCCCCTGCGCTTCCCAATTTCAGGCCCTGGTTTAAAAAGAAAGATTTACCATATCTAAATCACATCCAGGTCTTTCATTCGTTCCATTTGAACTTCATGACTGTGCATAGAATAGTGACTCAGTGACATAAAGGTGACATTCATGTCACTGAATGACTTAACAGATTTACCATTGGCAGTGTTTCGGGATAATTCCCCCCTCAGTCACAGTTAATTTAGAATCTTTGAAACTCCACTTTTTATGTCTGACATTTATCTTCCTACTGAAAACCTCGATTGGAAGGACAAAATATTTCAGTTTGTTGGGATGTTTTCACAATTCGTTTTCTTAAACAGTACAACGGATTTTTTTTATCTAGAAAGGGGACAGCGCTGACTAAATAGCAGGATTGCTCAGTGGTAGAGTGCCGGGGCCGCAACCATGATAACATGGATTGGAATCTCGGTCATCATAGGGTACAGTTGTGAGTATTAGCTTCTCACAATTGCCCTAGCTCTTACCACTCTAACAAGCCCCTGACTTAGAAAGTCCACTAAATAGGATGGCCAAGTGTCCCTGTAATGCAGTAATAAAAAAACTGTTTTACATGCGAGTGATCACGATTTTATAATTACAGCTGGGAGGTCTTGTCATAGCTACGATCTGTAACCTGCTTGGCTGTTTCATTTTGGTTCCATTTCTTTCTTCGCTCGATACTCGTAATAGCATAGAAGCTCGTGAGAATGTCGGTAAAGGCATCGGGAATGATAACGAGGACTGTAAGAAGCTGAAGGAGACCAGCTCAGAGTATGCTGCAGCTTACAATAGGTGGGTGTCATGGTGTTTTTTCTTGTATGGGGTTGTTACTGTTATGATGAAGCTGCCAGGTAGGATGGCATGGAGCACCAACAGCAAGCCCATCTTCTAGTAAGACTTCTTTTTGTTTAGAGCTGGGATTAAAGTAGTGGGCTCAAACTTACAATGGAAGGTCGTCATGGCCGGGATTCAAACCCAGGTTTTGACCCTGTTCTTACTACCCGAGTTGTTTCGTAATACCACCTTTACATTACAAGCCCATCTCCTTAAATCAAAGCTCAAAAGCAAGAAAAATTTGTTTAAACATTTGTCTAGTAAACAACTACTTTCTCTCCAGCATTTTTTCTTCCAAGGAATTTCATTCAAATTGCATGGGTTTTCATTGTATTACCAGATTTCAGCTTACTAAAAATGGGGCCCAACTATTCAGAACATGCTGGAAGTACATCGGATGTATATTGGATTAGTTGTGACATTTACCCAGTTTCCCTTTGATGCGAACGTGAGCAGTTTTTGTCACGTTATCACTAGAGTGTATAATGATAAAGCTTGGTTGGAGTTACTATCTGGTGAAATCAGTTGGTATTTCAGTGCAAACCTTCCACCCCCTACAAACCGGCTTACTTTTTGAACAGTACCGACGATAGCATAACACATGATCCGCGTTTATCTTTATTTTGCCACCCAAATTAGGCATTTCAATATGTGTGTCCTATAACAATATGAAAGTTAGTGATATTACTGAAATGGCTTTGATCCTGGTTCCTCCTTCCGCCAACTTGCAATCACTGGTCAATTGTGCCATTGGCGAAGTTGTACATGAAATTAGCGACTAGTTCCGTGACAAATTGAGGGACACGTATTGTTTTGAGAATACATGGAACCTGTCATGAATTACATGACACTGCGCATGATATATGCATCTACTATTTAGGGACATATTGCATCAAAGGTACGATTTTCTAAGCGTTTTGCTTCAGTGAATTAAGCTTGTTAGCGGTAATTTCATGTTGTAAAACCTGCCAGCCGTCAGGCGCCGAGTACAAGCTCACGTATCACCCATAAGCACTGTGAGGCTGATTGCAGAAGGCTGGATTAGAAGTTATGATTACCGTGGGTGTTATGGTGGTATAAATGAAGATAGTCTGAAAAGAAGTTGACAACCTCGTAATCTGAATGGATTATATTCATGTACATCCGTCAGTTTTGGGAGACCATAATTCAGCTTCTCACGATGCTACAAGCCTGGGCAGGATTGATGTGATGTGTTGGGACCTTCCCAGTGATCTGAAACCGCACTAGCAAATTGGGGTGCGAGGCTTACTAAGGCCCGTCCAAGGAGAAAATACTACAGCCATGGGAAACGAATTCACCAATTCTTTCATGCTAATTTTGCCCTTTAAACTATTTTTGATACTGCCACACGGCCGGATTTCTGACTGGCATCCAATATCAGGACCCAAAAGGTAATTTGGGCAAATGCCTGCCACACTGCCTGAAGGGTCAATCTCTGGTAAACGCGTGACCACAGTTGCCCTCTCTTAACCCGTGGGTAGTTCCATGCATAGCCCCTGATCAGTAGTATATTCCTCGCATAAACCAACATCTTCAGATTACTACCGGACATTTACATGCAGGCCTGCCTATATGTACACTCCGTTGATTGTGTTGTAGCGTCGTCTTCTACCACGCAGTGTCAGCATTTGTTAACTTGATATCTCTTCTTGGAACCGTCACACACCTCTGTGTATTGAGCTATTCGATCTCCATTAACTGAAGACCTGTGCAGTCTAATCCATCAATACAACCGAATATATCTGGTGAGATGCTCGGGCAGTGCTGATCCTCTTATTTGAATCACAGTAGTAGCTGTTGGTGGCCAGATGGCTAAGAGATACCAAAGACCGCTAGATATCACCTTTAGGATGGCATATGGGTATTGCTTTAAGTTTCAGTTCATTTTATAACGATGCAATTTTTTTGTATCCTACTAAAACAGTTTTTGAATTGTAATACATTGTTACTGTACTAAAATTGATTGCCCAATGACTTTGCATAAACTCACTGTGCATCAGTGCAAACTATCAGTGCGCCAGGGTGTGGTGCCGCATGGTACCTCAGTACACATTATCGCTTGGTGCTTCGGTGCACCCTACCACATGGTGTGTCATTTGACATAGGTATCTAAATAATAGCTCCCAACGCTTCTGCACACTTTCTCAACTTGTCATCCGTCTCACTCTTCCATCTTCTTACATCTTGCTCGATTTCTAGGGATTCTGCCATGGCTTTGTTACTGTCATTCTGCCAGATAAGAGTACCAAGTCCTACGCACAGTCTAAACTTTGGATCGGCATCAATGGCACTAGCGGCAGCGGTTGCCATAGCCGATAGCAGCTGGACCTGGGCCTCGGCATCATTTGATGGCTTTACTAGCACCGCTAAGTTTAGCAGAACCGTAGCAGCCGCTGCCTGAACATTCTTGTTTGCGATGCTAGTTAGCGGCATAGTTAGCCTCACTATGATCTCCCGATTACCCATGATCAATGTCACGCCTGTGGGATGAGCTAGCATATTAGCCAGACAGCGCAGAGATAACATTTGGTTCTGTATAGTGTTATTAACATCCATGTACTTGGTGAGGTGTTGGAGCAGCGCTGGTCCTCTATTTGAATCACAGTAGTAGCTGTTGATGGCCGGATTGCGCAGAGATACCCGAAGAACGTCTATTAGCGGAAACACCTTGTCTGTAAGTAAAAAGTGACTGCACTGTGACAAATACAGTGAAGGATGGGCTTCCAAGTGAGTCACGCGCTGATACAAGTTTTGCGGGACTCAAACAAGAGCATGCTATTATGATACATGCGCTATGTTCACCAAGGTCGCCTCCCTATCTATAAATAACAAAGACAACACTAGGCTATGCCCCCAATCCGACTAATTAACTAAAACAGCAGGAGTGTATCTATCATAGGATATGCTTACTTATCAGGCCAGGATATTGAGATTCTCATTAGGTCCTATCAACATGAAAATCTAATAAATGGATCTTTGTCTCAGAGATTGGTCAACAAGGATCATATTTAGGATAAAAACAAGTCAGTCGTTATCCATTATCCGGACAAACATAGCCTATTCAATATGGCGTTGGAAGAATCAAAACCATTGGTTACAGCGCCCCTTTTCACACAAGAGACATTTTCACTCAAAAATTTACCTCAGAGGCCACGGAACGTTTACTTTTGGGTCATAATATTCAATTGCAAGTGAATTCAAACCTGCTAAACTCCTCATCTGTAAGGTTACCTCTATCATAGCATAACTCAAACTCAAATTTAGAGCCTTCCTCACCATCAGGCCATGATGACATGAGTTCCCGGAGAGCTTGTAGGGTTTCTACGGGTGGAGTTTTCTCCAGCTGGCACAGCTCAGCCAGACTGTTCAGATTAGACTCGGCACACGGTGCGTCCAGCTGCTTATTAAACTCCTTCAGTTTCTCTGTAAGGAGACAAATGTGCACAATTAGAGCAATGGAATAGCATGCAGTTGACTTCTACCGATACATATTATATCCGAGATGGTTTTTCAGGTTTAAGGGGTTATACCACGGTCATTGGTCTATGCACTTCCAGAGTTGTGTTTCTCATTATTGGGGGATGCAAATCAGTATTTATTGTAGCAGTAGCGATTATGACTTTTTTTTATAAATAAATATCGGTAACTTGAATAATTACAGCCCAAACAAAAGAAAATGAGATATAACTACTGTAATTAGAAACCTGTTGATCTCTACTCCCTTGGCATACAAAATAGAACGCAGGTATATTATGACAATAGGTTAAGTTACAGGTTACCCTTTCCATGCTTGCACCACCCGGAGACCTTCCGTCACGGTATGGCAAATACTCACTGATGACCATATCCACCTTTATCGTATTGAATGTCACAACAGTTGTCTGTGGGAAGTACGGATTCGTCCCAGGAGGCACTGTATTATCCACTGGCCTGTAGCTGTGAGCACCTACAAAAAGACAGCATCAGCATTTAAGGGATATCGCTGTTAACCTACATTCTTAATAACACACTATGGCAAATATTGAATACAATTTTGTATTCGTTACCGTTACTCGTTCCATTTTGTGAAACGAAAATGCTTATGATTATTAGCTCATGAAGATTCGGTATTGAAATCAGTATCAATTACAATCAGAATGCATTCGATACGCTCATTCTCTCAATAACTGGCTCACTCGCATTCAATGATTATGACTACAACGCCTAGCTACCAGCATAAGCTAGTACCTTAGTAAGTATTACTATTAGTAGCTATGAACTTTCAAACAAACTCCTGTTTTGGCAAAGTTTAATCAACTAGTTGACCTTGACCTCGATATCGAGTGGTGTTAATAACAGTGCAACCTATTAATTTTTTCATCCTAATCAGCGTTATTGGTTTCAAAAACTACAATTTTTTACACCGAATTTAAAGAAAAGAACTCCCAAATAATTAAAGTAGGATTCATTCAATGAGTAGGATTCACTCAATGAGTAGGATTCACTCAATGATTTTTTGTTTATTTTTTACTTGGTAAGTCTGGCGTTTTGTGCCACATCCCCTCAATATCGGGGACGGATTCGTTCCTTTCTCTGAAAGTATCAGGCATTTGTAACTGAAACACACAAAATAACAGTTTATCGGCATCGCAATATTCTATACAAAAAAAGGAACAGTTCCAACCCTGTTCGTAACACATTACCTGCCGAGCTCAAAGGGAGAAGGAAGAAGGGGATCTTTAACAGCCGTGGAGTGATTTTGACCCTTATTCACTGGTTGAGACCTTCATTATTTTAACTGGGGTAATCCAAAGTGTCGGTAGCAACTTCAGGTGAGAGACTTACTAAACACCCGTATCAAGGTGATAATACACTCGCTACATAATAACAAATCACATGTAAGGAGGAAGTAAAGCTCAGAACTGACTCACCCGTAAATGGGTCGGCACCGGTACTGGTACTTGATGTATCCATAGGTTGAGCACCTGGTACATATCGCCCAGCTCCAGTGAATGGGTCTGAGAGGTTAGAACCATCGGCAGTTGGTGTGCTGCCTGGCATATATCTACCCGCACCTACAGCGAGACAAGAAAATGCATATTTAGCATAGAATCATTTTCAACCTCAGTCAACAGATGGGAAATGTTTATGCGGTATGCGAAAGCGTGCTACCTGTCGAATTAGAGGATAACTCTATGATACTACGAGTACTTATAGTGTTTTTTAGATAGAGTAAAAACCCAGTACCTGCACGGAGGTGTCAGATATGGATTCTAGTAACAAGACTACAACGCTTTATAGCATGTGAGTATCCTACGCTAATATTACCATTAAAGGGGTTATGACATGGGCAAAAGTGACTTCACTTGTTTGTAGATTCTGAAGCCTACCATGAACAAATGGGCTCAATACCCAGTTCAAATGAAAGCTTAGATATAGCCCTATCCAATGTGCATACTTAGAGCCCTCGACAACGCACTTTTCAGACTGTCGATGCACCAGAATTGGCCTGGAGATAGGAAATTAACACAGAGCTGTTGGTGTTTGCGTTGATTTCTCGGCTTATGCGCTGATGTTTGGAGAATTCTCTTGCAGGTGCACATTAGACTTGTAGTTAGACAAGTCTATATAGAGATTTTCAACAAAAATATAAAACTAGTGTTTCGGAGTGCAGTTTTCAACTCTGTCAGCGAGCGTTAGTGCCATTAATGCGAAATGGTATAGGCCAGAACACAACGGCCTCTATTTAGGGCTAGGGAAAACCGGCAAAGCACTTCTTATAACCCAAGTTTTCTCCAATCTTGCGTTCAATTTTAAGTTTGACTCGATATTATAAAGGGGTGAAGATCACTAGGTTTTAGTAATTAGATCCCATTGTATTTCTATTTGGGTCATAGCTATTCAAGGGACCGATACTCGATTTGTGGAAAAAGACCACCCGCTATCGCTGCAATGAATGTGGAGTTGCCTCCCTTTAAGAATGGGGAACACAACTCCGAAAGTACGTCTACCATCCACCGTGTCATAACCCCTTTAAATTGAGTTTTACAATTCAGATGAATCGAGTTTTTTTATTGTTTTTCTAAGGCCCTTGGCCATCCCATTTAACAGCCCTGGGGTTTGTTAAAGCGGTAGGAGCTAGTAATTACGTGAATAGCTTAGGCTCACAGTAGAACTTGGACCAGTGATCTTTTGATTTTGAATCAAGCGCTTTGTCAATGAGCTATCTCACTATCCAACTAGCGAGTGATTCCCAACATAGCAATCACAACATGTTCAAACACAACTGACCCATCACTCACCGGTGTATGGATCGACGTATGACGAAGTGGCAGAGTCTTGGTCGAGTGATACGCTCTGACTGTTCTTGACAATAAAGCCATGAACCTCCTCTAAAAATAGCTGACTCAGTCCGTGCTTTGTGATAAATTTCTGGGCTGCAAGCCTAAAATCAAACCAGGCAACAGTCATAGGCCATGGAACCCGGTTTCTACATGTTTGTTGCACATATTCTCTATTCAGGCTGGTGTAACTACAAGTCTTGAATGCAGCTGCCAAGATTTGTGCCAAACAACAGGGCGTAAGCCAAAAAATAAATTGAAACGCGTATAGTTCCCATCTCGAACAAAATTCCGTTGAATAGATGTTCTGAAGAGTATGCTCTAAATTAGTGCACTGTACAGGGTTCTCTCTAAATTTCTATATCAGCTGGGTCTTGGGCACACTTGTTCATAGTGTGTCGCAGAGTCTGAAAATTAGCAGATTCTGCCCTGTTCAACATAAGAATGTCACTCACCAAGGGTCTTCAGTCATGTTATAAGGGAGTTTCAGGGGAGGTTTCCCTTCTTCAACATCCACACTAAACACATAATCGTATTCCTACAATACACAGCATGAAGATTCACCAATAGGTAAAAGATGGACGTTTACCGTCAATGTTGCAAACACGCCAGACCCTTCTAGTGTACAAATAAATGGCTACTCATCCAGACTTATACAGTGAAGCTTGGTTGACTCGACCTCAAATAACTTGAAAACTTGTTAACTCAGACCAAGGTTCATGGTCTCTGTCTGGGTAATGATAATTTGCTGGGCATATCTCGAACTTTTAGTCATGACTCGAACTGATAAACTGCAGTTTGTGGCATCAAATTACCTTTTCTATGGCTGGATATGTTTACATTTTTGTGTAACAAGCATAACATCATTTCTTTCTTTTCACATGAGAAGAAAATCTCACAAAGTTTAGAAAGTTTAGCCAGGAAATGAAATACACTAGAATGAAATGGACTCGCTATGGTGGTCACATGACTAAAGCAAAGGGAGAGCATAACTCATAACTCCAACTTTTCATAATTCAATCTTTTTGGTGGTCCCTTGCGGATCGAGTTATCCAAGTTTCACTTTTTATTGCGTCGCTCCACACTGAGTTTGCGGGTACCCTGGTAGGGCAGAGTTGGCCCAGGGTATACATGTAATCAAGTTCGACTATATTAACAGTGCCCAGGCCTGTAGCTTCGCCGTAAATAGCACAATGGTCTCCCGGGGCCAACGCCTGCCAAAAAATAAAATTTTATTCCATTTTTATATTTATACTTTACCCATATTATAAAACTTATTCTGTAGTCTGTACCTACCTTTCCCTCGTGAAGGGTACGTGTGCCACTGCTACCTCCGGCAGACCCCACCACCTCGCCTACTTTCATCCACTTGCTATCAATCTGACTCCACTGGTAAGCCTCCACGCTCCCATCTACCTTCACCATCTTCACCTCACCGTCTTTTGTTCCTGGACAGCGACAGAGTAAAAACTATTGCACTAGATATTCTAGTCGGATATCTGGATACCAAAAATATGTTTTAAAACTCTGACGAAGTGCTTCTTGCTATGGCACAAAATCTACCATTTTACTAATCTTGGATCGCCTTCCTCGCCTTTCCCCTAGTTGAGAGTTTGATCTCGACTCTGGACTCTAAATCTGTCACCGGGTTTTATTTGAATATTTGATTTCCATGGACCAAAGTGTAAGTGTATGTTCTTCTTTAGGTTATCAGTGTGAAAGAAAGTTATTAAATCAAGACAAATCCTTTACAAATCAATGCACATACCAAAATACCTGTATTAGTGGATCGTATGCATTGCATATACCATACGCCCAATTAACCAGTTCTAGTGTGGTGGTATGATACCCGAGCCAAGAAACACAACGCCACTGTCGAGCTGCCATTGATGGTGTCTCATCACTCACCGGGAACAATGAGAGCCTCTTGGCCTGGAAGCTTCTCCGAATCGATATCGCCTACTTTAGTCGGAATAATTGAAGCTGCCACTTGGCCCTCATACGCTTTAATGTCTTCTGGGGAGGCTGTTCGCTCTTCCGACTCTGTGAAGACCCTGATTATCCCATCACTACAAGATTGAATTTTTTAAATGATTAGCAAACTAATCCAAAGCACCATGTTATTGTCACACATTATATTATGATGAGTCGTTTGGCTGAATGGAAATCCACTGTGAAAATGGGGTAGTCATAATAATTCACTCTTCACTGGCAACACTTTTGTGACAAAGGAATTTCTTGCCCATTATAGCATTTTATGGGCAAGGCGGGACAACTCCCAAACTGATATTTTAGAAGTTGTTCATCCTTTTCAAAAATATTTCATGGGATAGCAACTCCAAATCTGGATGAACTAAATAGCTCCACTTGGGTTGAGCGATAAATTCTCATTAAATCTCGGCAGACCCGCTGCATTTTGCTCATCTTACCTTGATCCAGTGGCAATGTCACCATTGCGCAGTACGCAGACACACCAGACAGTGGTGGCCGGATGAGCAATGGTTTGACAGCATTCTCCCAAACGCCATATCTTCAGCGATCTGTCTTCGCTCACGGACACAAAGTCCTCGGTACCAGGAATCATAGAGACTCCGTAGACAAAGTTGCTATGGCTGTAATACACCTGAAAGGGAGTAAGGTCTTGTGGACACTAGGGGATATTCACCCAGTTACAGCAGCCTCTGGGTTTTCATAGGGAGAACCGACTGCTTATTGGGTAGCGCATTCGGCTTTAGACCAGGCGATTTCAAGTTTGTACGTCACTCTGTGCTTTCTCCCTCATTGGCTTCATATCGAGATGTGAATAGAAAGGCGCACTCCAAGAGTACCAAACTCTATGGGGCAAATCATAGATCATCCTGAAAACAAGCCATCGGCTTAGCGATGGCAGCCATTTAAATACAAGATGATGACTTTTTGTAATGATCCAATGATCTCAGTTGAAAATCTTTCCATCTACTACGCCAGACACACTACCCCTAGTTAAAAATCTTATTCTAGAGGACAAAAAACATTCAGGTCACCAAACAAATGGTGTATAATGGGAGATTCCCCTTAGATTCAGCGACGCCCATGTGCAAACCTGCAAAACTTGTCCGGCAGCACTCCATCTGCGTATGGATGAATCATTAGAACATGATAGAAACTCCTCAGAGTTAACCACAGCCAAGCCCCTTACGCAGTCATCATGGCCTAGAAGATTAAGATAAGATCTTTGTCTTTTACACGGGTAGTGTCGCTAAGCCATTGGCTTGTTCCCAGTACGGTCCATGGTGTGCTCCATAGGTCGCTCCTGGCCTTGACCCCAGTACACTATCCCCCAAGTCAGATGTTTACCCATGTAAACACAAACTGCATTGGTCTGGCCATAATGGCTTCTTGGGATGTTTGCTTCCGAGGTGGTTCCCATTGCTTTTCTCGGGATCTCTGTCAGAATGTTCGCCCTCATCTGACATGGCAGCATAAACACAGAGTACGAGGGAACATTCCTCCATTGACAAACCGATGGGAGGTGGATAGCTTCTAATATAAAGTGATCCATTGTACGTATCAAAACAATTGTAGATGCACCTCACAGCAGTTACGCGTGACTTAGTAGGCTGTTTACCTTTGAGTGTATGCACACATCTTCCTGCTTTCCATATTTTAATGAGTTTATCTGCAGAACCTGTCACCATACAACCTCCTTCTGGCATCATGGCTACACACCAAACTGCCTGGTTGTGACCTGCAAGTTATAATACAATTTTAGTGATCGAGTGCCTCATCTGGTCAAACTAAATAATGCATCAAATAATTTTGAAAGCAATGAATGAATGATCATCTGCTGGTTAGGCCGATAACTCTATATGATCAGATTTGTTCTGTACCATTTTGTAAACAAGGCTCTCTCCACATGAGATACCCTATGCTATGCTAGGTCCTCCTTCATTATGCGATAGCTCAATGGCTCACCGGACAAAGTCATCACATTTTTCCCATTGAGCCAGACTTTCGCCGTTTTGTCCCAGGAGCCGCTGAGTAATGTTCCCTTTCCGGCCGATAGACAGCAGACTACAACGAATCAATGAGAATTAGCATATGCCAAGGCTTGATCACTGATCAGAAATATCACGAAATATAATAGATTTCTTAATCAGACCAAAAAAATTAGGATTAAAAGAAGTCTGCTTTATTTTTATGAGCCCGTTTTTGTGGACATTTGTTAGTTCAGGTCAGGGAATTCAAAATTTTAAAAGCTCATCAGGTTTCACTTCAAAATAAAGCCTTTCCATTGTAGAGCTGATTTCCCATAGAATCAGGTTAGGCGGTTTTACAGCTCACTTCGAATCGGACCGATGTCCGACTCTCCAGAAGTTGAGGGTAAGAGCCTCTTGTGATTGGCCTTGGACATCAGAGTGGATACTCAATCGTTTGTTTCGCAGAGAGAAAATGACCTGGCTCAGACATCTGACTCATCAAACAATGAACGGGACTGTAACAGCGCCTATGAACGGAAGAAATCGCAAATTTGTTCTCACCTGTGTCTTTATGGCCCTCCAGTTTACGCAGAGGGCTTGGGGTTTCCAGGTCATAGATATGAATATTATTGTCATTACTCCCCGTAGCAATGAGCCCGTGCGGATGCTCTTCTGATGGTGGAAGTACGCATACGCAAGCAACAAATCCGCTATGACCACTCATCAGATTCCCTTCCAAGAAACCTGCATCGATTCTGCAAGAGGATCTAGTATTATTACAGGACCCGATAGAGGTGTTCAAATTGTTTGAAAGAATCAAGTCAATTCCGAGTTGATTCAAAGTTTGCGTAGAATCTTAGCAACACTAAATTTGAATCAAATCAAGGGTGATGAAGGCAGAGAATCAGGATGAATTGAATCTAAGTTTAACCAGTAGAAATTGGAATTGACTCGAATCAGTTTTGGTTCTAATGTATGCCTCTGGGAGGCAGGTAGTTGAGTATGATTTTTATTATTCAAGTCAAAAGTGGTAGTAGGTTGACTTGTTCTCTTTAGTTTTTACCGTTAGTGTTACTCTGCATGACTGGCATGAACTGCGACCAATGTTCGCCAGTTTGCCACTTTTGTTTACTCATTCACTGGTATTTTCGACCAAAATGGCCTTTAGTTGTTACTCTGTCTGTTACTCACTGTGTTTACGCTACCAATACCAGCTAACACTAACAGTAACAGATCACACAATGACCATCGTTCAGAACCACACCTCAAGTCTCAAAGGTAATCCAAGGTCAATGTCAAGGAATCAATTGCAGAGTCAATGTGGCTGGTACTAGTGGTACTGACTCTGTGACTGGCCAGCGACTACACTACAGTCTAGTGATCATTTATCGTGACGGTCAGGCTGTCCAGAATAACTAAATAAGGTTGACTATGGAGACATTGACTCGCTGACTGATAGTGATAGTGATAGTGATAGCGATCGTTAACTTAACTCAATAAATAACTGAGATGATCAACAATACTAAGTCTAACGCTACAAGACCAAGTACAATAACAGACAGAATGTGAATCAATGTGAAATTAGTACTAGACTAGTAGTAGTAATAACCAAGTTTAACTAACTTACGTTACTAAGATACCAACTACTAACTAAGTTAAGTAGTAAGTTAGTTACTAATTAAATAAGTAAGTAGTAACTAACGAAACTTGCTTACTCATTGGGGATCCATATTCTCGCTGTAACATCTCTTGAACCAGAAACTATGCCTCCATCTGGTACTAGGCAAGCTGCTACCGATCGTACATCCTTTTCGTGCCCGGCTAAGGCGCATCTGAGCTGATATTTTTTCATTTTTAGCAGGATTGTTTGAGTAATGTCAGACTAAAGAAAGAAAAAATATCTTCCGAGTTGTAGCGAATTATTATCGAGTCACGGAAATTCGACAACTAAACTGCAGAATCCCGAATCATGTATCATTGGAAGAGAGAAAGGCAGTAGGCAGTACATGCTCTTTGTTAAAACCGGAAACATACGGTTTGTGAGTTCATGAATCCATTCTGACTTGTTGGCAGTGGTGGGTGGAAATTACTGAGAAGGTAGATATGCTACTTGCTCAATTCCCAGCTTCACAATGGGTATAAATTTTTGGTTACGTCATTTGTTTAAACAAAATCCACACTGTGATGTTTACTGAGTATCCTGATTTAACGAAAGGGTGACTTGTTTCATGATTGAATCCATCGATTGATTGATTTATTTTATCACTGGTCACTCAGTCAATCAACTTCAAGTGTTCAATTTCCAGAGAAGAATCTGTAGATGTGTGTAGAACTAGAAGTAGAACTCGCAGCGTTATGAGTAACTGCTAGCCTAGCACTGGGCTTTCGCTGCTTATATGCCTACTTGGGATAATAAAAAAAGCTTCTTCTGGCTCTTTCAGTTTCAGTACTACTACTAGTACTAGTAGTACTACTACTAGTACTAGTAGTAGTACTAGTACTACTCTTGGTTCTAATAATCCTATTCTAGTGTTGCTAGCCATTTTTGTAGTAGTAGTAGTAGTAGTAGTAGTAGTAGTAGTGGTAGCGGCAGCAGCAGTAGTAGCACTAATACTGCTACTAGTACAACCTGTAGTGTACTGTAATGTAGTGGGTTTTTACTGACTATATGTACCGTAAGACAATAAATAAGTATCTGTTACTGGCTCTCTCGGTATTACTTCTAGTACTACCCTGTGCGAAGTGTACCCCAGTCTATGGGTACTAATAGTATTAGTACTAAACTAGGAGTAGTAGTAACCCCGTCACCCAGTAGTAGAAGCAATAGGAATGGTACAGAGAAGGCCTGAAACCAAAATTTATTTTCCTAGTACGCTATATACGCAGCGAAGCCCCTCCCAACAGCCACTGAGTCGAGTGAATGCAGTGTTGAGCATAGTAGAAGTATAGCTATATACTTGACTAAGATTAGGAACTTCCACGCTAAATGTATGGCGGTTAGTGGTACTAATACTAGACTAGTGATTGCCGTATACATTTTTCATTGTTTTACCTGGGCAAAGCTCCCAAGACTGGGGCTTGTTATAGAGTGGTGGGAGGTGGCATTCCTGTGGAGCTCACATGACAGGATCCAATGATCTTCTGATCTTGATCCAGCCACTCTAGCCGCTGAGCTATCCCACTATACACACTACAACTTCCACTGATGCTAGTGTTAGCATGTTTTACAGTTTAAATATGGTACAAGTTTGTCCGCTACTTTGCTGGTACTGTTGAAGGGATACTAATAATAACACCTAAGTTGTAGTAGTAGTATGCTACTAGTCCTACATGTATAAACAGCCTTGTAGTTGTACCCATAGGGGTAGCAGTAGTTACAGTTCTTGAGACGAGTCTTCTCTGGGCACTCTTAGTTAATTTAGAATTTTTGCTTGTGTTACCAGACATCCTACTGAAAGGGAATGGCCAGTCCTAGAACCAGGAGAGTTCTCAAGGAACTTAAGGACTCGCAAGATAACAAGGTAGGTTCGATTGATTGATTTTATTACATAAAGGGAATAGATGTAGATTTGAAAAATAGAAGTAGTGTAAGTAGAAGTGCAACCCGATAGCCAATAAAAGGC
>Ga0224511_10000564_pt1 | contig 18405 bp, 11 predicted proteins | sample SF_May12_sed_USG_2_FD_169988 | JGI IMG/M metagenome (GOLD analysis project Ga0224511, IMG submission 169988) | Sediment microbial communities from San Francisco Bay, California, United States - SF_May12_sed_USGS_8_1 | ecosystem: Environmental > Aquatic > Marine > Sediment | place: USA...
TCTCTCTCTCTCTCTCTCTCTCTGGGAGAGGGTGGAGAGACAAGGATGGAAACACCATGAGATGAGCCAATTGATAGACTATACCAAACCAGCTACTCCCAATAACTTCAAACGGTCTAGTTAGAAATAACAACAGCTAACTACTTTTCGCTGAAAACATGTGAAAGGCTGAACTGTTCAAGTCTCTTCCATATGATACAGCCATACCTCCATACTTACCAAGTACCTGCTATCACCTATCACCTCCGTTACTAACTGTGGCTCTGTTCCTAATAGTCTAATCAATAGTCGATAACATCTGTATAACACTTAATACTACTTAATACCGTGTATATTAGACAATAGGCACAGAAATGAAATTAGCCTGGCTCAATCCAAAGTTATTCATGACTAGTTGTGCTTTAGAAGATTAGGTGAAAGTCATGTCAGACTGGCACGCGCATTCTGTGACCCTTTTGGGTTGCAGCAGTATCATGTTGTGATCCTGTGACACATGTTGCGACACTATAATTTTGTAATGCTGTGATGTGACGCTGTCAGGTTGTGACACTAGGTTGCTGTGCATCAAAAGATGTTGTGATGTTGCAACACTGTCATGTTGCTATGCTGTGATGTTGTAACTCTATAATTTTGTAACACTGATGTGACACTGTGATGCTGTAAAACTATGATGCTGTGACACTACTAATTAATTTGTAGACCAGTGACTCACTGTGATTTTGGCACTTCAGCATATAGGATATTCGGTCATGATAGCTCAGAGGGAGGATGAAGGTATTTCACTGCCTGTCCTCTCCGAGGACTAGGTTCAAAGGTAAAGTACTTCTCCCTGGCCGATCACATTCTCTCCCCAAGACTACCTGTGACATGCCATAATTGGCATGCCATGTGGAATATTCGGGGAGACTCATCGGATATTCTATGTGTACATGTAGCAACCGCTAGGATGTTAGCCTGGTTAACAAACAGGCTGCTATGAAACTTTAGAACTGATAAATCACAGATTAGGTAATGAATATTTGTAGAACCCGTTTCGATCAATGGTCAATGCGCCAAAACTCGAAATGATTCAGGATCGAGCAATTGGGCCAATCCAATCAAAACAGCTGCTTTCAAATGTACACATAGCTAGATTTGGTATTTACACTCTACAGGAATAATCTTCAAATTTAAAAGAATTGTCTCCAATGGTGTTAGTTACCAATGGTGTCGATATAAAATTTTCTGCATTGTCATACATGTAGGTTTATCACCGGAAACAAAATTATCCACACGCGGAGAAATACATAGTTTAGTTTAAATAGTCCTAAATACTCTTTCCATTGATTTCAATGTGTATAACCACACATGCAAAAAGCCTATTCGCCCGGTGCTAGACGTCTCGTTACTAGGACTTTATTGATCATTTTTAAATGATCTTCTGGTCAGATGACCAGTAAAAAGTTGGTCACGCTGGAGAGTGTTTGGATTTTTTTGTGCGTCTGGAAATATAAGTTTATCAGACGCCTGACCAAGCGAGCAAAGACGGCCAACTATTTTTCAGCCGATCAGAACCGACATCCGGTTAATACCGCATTAGTTAGCTCGGAGATGAACACCACCGGTACTAAAGCTTTCACCAGTGAGTGGGTACTTTTTGGTCGGCTGATTACTACAATGTGAGACATCTTGACGGTGTGCTGTTCACCTGCTTTTATTATACTCAGACGCCTCATTAGTGGGAATATCGAACGACTAGCACCGGGCGAATAGGCTTAAAATGCGACAAGATTGTAAAGAAAAATTAATATTATTAGTATAGACTTTCAAAAACTTCTGTGTAGTAATTTGGATTTCAATTTTACTGCAAATACTCAATTGTATGCGGAATTACTTTTTTCTTTTTTCTTTTACAAAAATGTGCATGAGACATCACTTTATCAGAAACGATATTGATGTGGCAAATAAATTGTATTACATGTACATACATCGAATTACATTACATTATTACTAAAAGAAGACCAAAATGTAGTAGACAGCTTTCTTTCGGACCTTCTCTTATCATGATGAACATAATCTATCCACAGTTGACAGGGACGATTGGTGAGCAGGTCCTTGCTTCTTCTAGAAGTATTTCCTCAGCAAACAGGTGGAATGAAGAACCCCAGCCAGTCTGAGCACCGGGGGTTAGGATTAGGTGAGGACAGCTGCCAACATTATATCCGATAATGTGGGGGCCAGCCGGTACCCCATAACAAACTCCTGACACTAAAAGAAATGCAGGATGTTATACCGTGGGTCTCGTGGCCACAGCCTTGGTCAATGCAACATTGCATCCTCACTTTATGGGGGGGGTGTGCAGGGCGCAAATCTCATCTTGATTCTTTCTGGTTTGTAAAAAAAACCTGTTTGTATTTCCTTAGAGACCAGACGTGGTCAGAGTACACGATATGCACCCAATCAGTCATGGATTCATATCAGTAAAAATTAAATGGTGATGGCAGGAAGAGCACCCTAACTTCATTCACTCCTAAGCTCCATGACAGTCTCCCCAGGGAGCGAACTCCATGTTCTATAAGTTGGTAATTCAATTATTAACACGCAGATTGAAAGAAAACAGAATCCTATTATCAATAATTCCCTAATTTTCCTTATCTCTTTTTCTCTCTTTGATGGCAGTATAAAGCCCCATTAAAGAAAAGTTGGAAGAATAGCTTTTCTGGGAGGCCTCAACCTCCGTAAAAAACATTATTAGGTTTGGAGTTTGAGCCATAGGACAATGAAATGACCAAATGCTAGCTGGCAAGAGCGCAAAATTTAACTTCCTTTGCTGGGCTTAGTTAAAAATGTAGCTACTAGCTCCAGATAGGGAAGTATGTTGTATACGTTTTAATTCGAGCTTGATTTCCAGCTATAGGCAGTTGCTTACAGAAGGCAGCAAAATCTGTATAAGCAACTGAAGGTTATCAACTTGGCATATCCCCGGCCGTTATTTAGTATATCCGTATTAATAATTATGGCTTAATGGCTAGAATATACGATTAGCGCGCAGCGAGTAGTGGGTTTAAGTCCCAGAAAGTCAATGGTGGTGGCAGGAAGGACATCCGACCTTGATTCGCTCCTGAGCTCCAACAAAGTCTCCCTGCTAACCAGGGAGCAAACTCTACAAACCCGCACAGGGATTAATAACGGGGAGTATGAACGGAAGCAAAAAATAATTATGTTATTAATTAATACAAATTCAACAAGTTCATGTCTTTCTTTCTGGTGCAAGGAATGAAACCAAAATCTGAAATTAATCAATATATATTCTTTGTGTTTCTTGTTTATGGACATTCAATGAGCTTCCTAAACCTCAGGCTGAAGGATGTTGGGGCTAAGACTTAAGTGAGGAGCTCATTCTCATTGTGGGGGCTAAACTTGCTTAGGACCTGCTGTCTCTCGACTTTCATCTATCCCGCTATACCCCATTATTCATGGACAATAATTATAGCATATTTTTATTAAACCATGCTGATCCCCGAATACCTTGCATTGGTTGATGAAAGTTAGTATCAGCTATCCCAAAATAAATTACCGCCTCAATTCTTCCAGGGTTGTTACATTCTACATCTCCAATTGTAAAATACCTACAAAATGGTAGATTATGAGTTAACTTCTGGATTTTTGTGAAATGCCCTCATCCCCTGCTCATGGTTGTACTCACCATCTTCCACATGCGGTTGACCGGTGGGCTCCTGAGGAGGTAAGGCGTAATGCCGTACGGTCACTTTTCTTTTCGTAAGTAAATGACATGATAAGACCGGAGTCAACTGGATTGTCAATTGAGAACCTGTGCTCCCTCATCACGTTTGTAAAAGGATTTTTCATCAGTTTTTCATCTGGTGTGTAAACTACATGCACAATGAGAGAATAAGGTGACGCGGCAGTATGTTGGATAACATACTTGGCCTTGAACCTGAGGTCCCTGGTTCGATTTCCAGTTCAAACAGAAACTTTGTTTTTTGCAACACCCTCAACGGTTACGAATATCGCCATTAAAAACAGGAGGCCCTCCTAAGAGTTTCATTTTCTATGGGGTACGCGAATGCAAGCAAAAGGTCACCTAATAACGCACTCTGGAAACCGCTGAGTCAAACTCAGTAGACCCTGACCCTGACCCTGACCCTAACCCTGACCCTGACCCTGATCCAAATCCCTGATCAGGATACGAAAGAAGAAGAAAAAAGAATAAAGGTATTAGATACTTTGCACAGGAGAGACAGGCATTTTCAGACAAGCTAAAACGTACCCATAACGAGTTGGGTAAAAGGGGGCTCTCTATTTTTTTTTGGGTGGCCCGGTCGAGCAGAAACTCCAATGCGTATGTTCAGGCAGTATAGCCAGATTACCTGGCTCTTCAGGTGGGCGGGGTAGTTGGTGAGCGAAGAGCCACGGTCAAGCTGGCGTGGTTCTTTAATGGTACATTCGGGACGTCCTTTGATGCAAATATTATACCAAGATAACTATCTCCCATTCAAACCGATGGAAACGGGCAAGGGTGAGGGGCCCTGTGTACCCGTGGCTGTACTCCCTCATCCGATTAGTCCGCCCAGTCGCTGAGTGGCTTCCAATAGTGCTATTTAATAGAACTCTTCAGCTATCAAGCCACTCACCCGATCAGCGACTGGGTGGACTAATCGGTTATACTTTAGAATTCGAATTGAAGCTAGGGCAGAACAGCGCGTTGCCGATGCGTTGGATTAGCAGTAGAGTAGTGCACAAATGTTCGAAAAAGTCCAACAACTTCGAAACGACCATGGTTACGGGTTTTGAGTTACCATAAGCGTTTAGTAATGGGAGTCAGGAGTTTTACCTTGCTCAAAACATGATTGAGCCACCACAAGCCCCGTACTAAGCTCTAATTGACAGTTAATTCAGAGGTGTTCTTGTGTAATAAACAAGTTAGGATGATAGATGTGATGAGAAACATCATATGAGATCCACTGGAACTGTTGAAACATGCACCAGATGCGACCAATTAGAAGTTGTAATGGCCAACAAGAAACGAGCACCTTTTTCGTAAGATTTTGACAACTCACTACAAAGCAGACGACTTTTCTGGTCATATGACCTAGAGACCACGCAATGGCAGTCGCTTAGGAGTCGTTCTCTCACACTCAAGGTCTCTAATAAACTTGAGGGAATATGCATTTTGTGACTCACATGAGCAACATCGTTGGCATCAACAAATTTCGTTTGAGTTTCATTTTCGCCTTAGTCTCCTAATCATGCACCCTGCGAAACGCGGAGTGAAAGACTCAGTAGCCAGTAGGCCAGTTTCTGCACCCCTCCTGATAGCTATTCTGCCATGAAGACACAAGGATAAAGAGGTCTACTAACCCGCCTCAATGTGCTTAGACATTCTCACTTCCTCAATGTGCATTCGCAATGCTGACTTCCAACCAGTGTTGAAGTGAGCCGGTTCGTGCTGTGGATAATGGCACTGGCCAGTAACAATTTCAATCCTGGTATTTTCACCAATTGCAGCATCAGACAGTTCACAAATTGCCTCCACTGCAAAAGTTATTAAAGAATGTATGATGTAGACATTCTGTAAAAGATTTTTTAAAGGTTATGTGGTCTGACAAGCAATTAGATCACAACTGGTACCGCAAATTCGCTATTGCGTGATGGGCCCTTTAAATTCTCAGCTAGTAATTAGCCTTTGCTTGAATTGAACTGGACAGGACCTAACTGAACTAAGCTGAACCTTGACAGTTGCATAAATTGGACACTTCACCCCTCAAGAGTCAAAGGCACACAACACTTGCATGTTTTGTGTCTGAGTATGTTTCTATAGTAGAGCCAGTCATTGTCATGCAAACTACTGACAATATAGTCTCCAACCGGGTTGCAGTCATTTTCACCAATTCGGATGTGCCTGTAAAATAAAAGTATTTGTCGTCTAAAGCAGGATACCTCATTAAACAGTAATTCCTGGTTAAAATTCAGTGTCTTCTGGGCTGAGGACTGGCTGTATTAAATACCATCTTCCGCAGTAGTTTCTTTGTTTCTCGAGATAGATTCGAGAGTTCGCCTGCCATTTTATTCTCAGGGAAGTATCTTCAGCCATACGACGGTAATTAGTCCACTGAGAATTAGGGAAGAAATGAGTGAATATAAGTAGTTGCGTTGTTATACTACACCGGGTGGGGGAGGGAGGGTGGGTGGGTGGTAGATAGCTCTAAATGTAAAGGAACTTGGAGTCACAATCTGCGGATGCGGGTTCAAGTTTAACTGCTGGCAGGGTTGCTCTCTTGATATAGGCCTTTAGCAAACTTATCACACTGCGGCTTCAGAACACTACAGTTAAAATAATGAAGTTCAACCCAGTGAATAAGGGTCAAAATAACTTCAGCATTGTCAAAGATCTGCTTCTCCTTTCTCAATAATAGCTGGTTTACACGACAGCAGTGCGGTAGTGGCAGTGGCAAATGACGTGACACAGAAAGCAGCAGCCATGGTCAATTTCCACCGAACCAACGGCACAGTATTGCTGTGAACCGATGCTGCATGCACCATCTTTTGCAAGCGGCACAGGCACACCAACCAATCAGAGTATCAATGTAATTTATCTTCAGGAGATTTTCGCTTCTAACTCAATAGGGCTAACTCAATAGAGCAGTAAACTCAAGCCTGATTGTCAATGGTCGCCGCCTGCCTGACACTGAAGAGTGGAAGATTGGTGTTTTGCCGTGAGGTTTCTGGAAGCTCATGCCCATTTTCAGTGGTTTTCAAGAGGCAACTGCAACTGCCCAGCATCATCCATTCAGCCTTATAGCTCGTGCTTCAGATTGAGCCAGCAGGTGCTCTGGTAGAGTTGGGCTGACCCTGGGCATCGGTAGCTTCGACTTTGTTAACCTAATTATTTGTGGTCTTGCACTGGGTCCCGATCACTTATACTGCACAAATATGAACACAAATCAAGTCATAAACAGACAGAATGAATGCAGACTTACATAGACTACTTGATTCAGTCCATTGTACCCGTGACCAGAATAGAGGGTGTATGAAGAATATTGGTAGTTGAAGACGGCGAGTCCCGGGCAAGGTTTTGGAGCTAAAACAGAGCTTTTAATTCAGGGAACACGGATTTTTAGCTGTGTCTGAATACTTCCAACATTAGATGATATTAGACGAGACGAGACGAGGCGAGACCAGGCCAGACCAGACCAGACTAAACTAGACCAGACCAGGCCAGGCCAGACCAGACCAGACTAGACCAGACTAGACTAGTCTAGACTAGACTAGACTAGACTAGACTAGACTAGACTAGACTAGACCAGACCAGACTAGACTAGACTAGACTAGACTAGACTAGACCAGACCAGACTAGACTAGACTAGACTAGACTAGACTAGACTAGACTAGACTAGACTAGACTAGACTAGACTAGACCAGACCAGACCAGACTAGACTAGACTAGACTAGACTAGACCAGACTAGACTAGACTAGTCTAGACCAGACCAGACTAGACTAGACTAGACTAGACCAGACTAGACTAGTCTAGACCAGACCAGACTAGACTAGACTAGACCAGACTAGGCTAGACTAGACTAGACTAGACTAGACTAGACTAGACTAGACTAGACCAGACCAGACCAGACCAGACCAGACTAGACCAGACCAGACCAGACCAGACTAGACTAGACTAGTCTAGACTAGACTAGACTAGACTAGACCAGACTAGACTAGACTATTTCTTTATACGCGTGACGCTTACCCAGCAGACTTTGAGGAAGGATTTCCATGATCGTGAGCTGTCGGGTAGACATCCAGACTATGTTTCCATCAGCTATAGTCTTTCCAAGACAGCCTCCAATAACCAGCTCAACAAGAACATTTCCTGTTGAGATCCCGCCGCAACTCCCATCAACTAAAATATGACACAGCTCTGCAAACTATAGATCATGTAATGCAAGATATGGCATTAAATAATTATATTCTAGCAGATTAAAGTGTGTTGACAATGTCATGGGTGATTTCATACACCACATTGTCTCGTTAATAATGTTTTAAACCATTCCTTGACTAATTAGCCACACACTATAAATAGCAAGGCTCACTTAGTATCACTCTCTGTAACTTTGCCGCTTGCTCGTGGAAGATAAGCCCTCTTTCTGATTAGAGCTACTTGCTAGTAAAATAATCGTCTTGGTCAGCAAACCTATATTCAGTTGATCGCATAGCCTAGACAGAATACACATAGACGACACAAGCCTATGGGCACAACGGGTACTCTCAAATCCCTGACAACAATGTCACCACTGGTCGATAAAGTCACCATGAACCATTTTCATATATTTTCTCACTGTATTTGTTCATTTGTCGGAGCCATATATGAATCGAGATATTTTTCTCAGTTAGGTGGTCTTTGCTCATGAAGATCGCTCTGAACCTGCTTTAAAGCAGTCAACCCAGGGTCTATGGTTGATGCACATTTGTAGTTGTGTTCCACATTCATAAAGAGGCGCAACTTTGCACCCACAATAGAGATAGCGAACGCGGCTCTTGAAACCGTTGTGAGGCACAGCGACGTCAACTGGTCAATCTCCATTGACCATGTGAATTGAATTGAAGAATAAGTTGAAACGTACTTTCTCCACCCATTTGCATATTTTCTTCACTGCGGTCCAACCAATCAATTTTCTCAGGAGCGGAACATTCAGCACCATTAAATCTGAAGAACCACCGCGTGCATTCGTTATAACTACGAAATGTTGAGAAATGATTTACTCTGAGTAAAGTGTCATCTCTCATCTTGGGATAGATGACTGTCTGCAAAAAAAAATGAAGCTTAGCAATCATTCCAGCGAGCAACGCTAGACCCCGTAAACATCTCTGGGAAAAGCCTACATTCAACAACAGGTAGACAGCGCAGAGCAGTCAAGAAGTATTGACCTTGACCAGTAGCTCAATTATCATTCAAATAATTACATAGGCTCTCACATGCCTTTTTTCTGCTTATCACTATGATTTTTTTGGGTTGGGAATCTTTCTAGGGCGAGTTAACAAATGGACATTGAAAATACTCATCCCTATCATCCTGAGATATCGGTATGTGATAATGCCAACCTGCACTACTCCCTCATTCCTATCATCCCCAGATCTCGGTATGTGATAATGCCGAATGTTCATGTACTCTTCTGATATGTCGCAATCTGTATTGTTATCTATAAAGAATCATAACATGATTTTGTACTCTCTGTGCTACTAGGTTATCCTGGTTGAATATGCGAACCAAAGGTTTTTTTTCCAGGGCTGCCCAACCTTTCCTGGATTGGGTTCATAATTTAAAAAAAGACTAATAGCTGGGGTCCGTTAGGAACCAGGTCTTTTAGCAATGAAATGTTTGAGTGGTTATAGAATTTACAAAGGTTTTTCGCCCCACCACAATGAGTCAAAGAGTTTTACAGTATTTGGCTGGGGCCACATGTAGCCCCGGGGTTACATGTAGCCCTGTGGTTACATGTAGCCCCGGGGTTACATGTAGCCCCGTGGTTACATGTAGTCAAAACTGAGAACCTACCATGCCATTGGAAGCCATTGAATAGTATTAAAGCAAAATTTATTGGTTAAATAAGTTCTTAGGGATATACACTTACCAACGCAGACAGGACGAATTCCCTCAACTGGGTCACATTCAATTATGCAGTCAGCTCTTCCTGGACATTCATGGTTCTTACAGGCATTGTTCTTCAAAAGATATCAGCCAAATAAAACTTGAATACAATAAATACGATGGCTAATACCAAGAAGAGCTGATTGGTCAGTATGTGATGTCACAACCCTGTTGAGCATGAAAATGGAGGTGTGGGGGTTCAATAATGAGGGTCAGAGGTGAAGAGGTCAGAGGCAAAATAGAGAGATTTGCAGTTTGGAGCCATGATTAGCTATAAAATGACACCAATAACAATGAGTATGAGTGATCAAATAATGAATATGGCAGAGGCAATAATGAGTTTGGGAGATTTTTGGTATAGTGAAGGTTTCAAGTACCAGAATGAACCCTAGAGTGGCCAGAATGGATATGAGAATTCAAGAAAAAATGAATATGAGAGGCTAAGAAATGAGCATGCAAGGTCAAAGATGAAAGTGAGAGGACTGGAAATGAACCTAAGACTCAAGAAATCAAAAACAAGTCAGAAAAAGGATAGCACAGATTCAAATATGCAGAGGATGTCTTTAACCATAGCTTCCTAGCTTCCTTCATACTTTACAGGGACATTGATTTCAGTTGCTTAGGAAATAACTAACACTATGGAATTTCACCTATGTTATAAAGCATATGATCCAACACTCTGATAAAATAAGATCAATCCGTGAGTGTAATGGGCCATCATTCGGCCATGTTATAGAATTGTAAATTATGCTGTTTGACTTGATCAGAGTATGAGCCTAATATGAATCCAAAACGGAAACTATGTCAAATTTCAATGGACGAAGTGTCGGAGTGCATATGAGCAGAAGCGAAATAGGGAAGAATACTTGATTCGGGGAATAGCCCCTAAAACTGTCAACCAATCGCAGCATAGTCAAGGTAGGTCAAAGTTCACACTCACTGAAGCGAATGAAACAGCTAGCCTGTACACAAAATTTGTATGTGGATTCGCATTCGAATTTTGCATAAATTTGTATCAGTGCGCTTGGGCCTTCGGGTGAAACGCTGTAACTAAAATACAAAGGGGGCTCAAAATACCTTAAGGTATAAGATTAATGGATTAACGGATTAATGGATTGTTTTACCACCCTATTTCATTATTTATAGAAGCTCATGCATTATTTTTGTAGGAATCCATATTATATGTATTTGGGTTGGTCCCACAATTTATTCTACATTTATAAACGCACCTCATAGGGTGTACTGGCGAAGGATGTTAGTCTCCCGATCATGAAGTCATTGCCATTCACAACCTTATTAGGATGAGGTAGACTCATCTCAATGCATGTACCTGTAATGGCAGCAGCTGCGATGTGTGATGTCGGCTTAAGCCGTCCGTCACCGAAGGTCTATTTTACCGGAAAAGGAAAACGGATATTTTACCTATTCAAACAAAACCCAATACCAAAACAGAGACCAGTAGTCTGTCCAGGTCAAAGATCCAGGGTGTTAATGCAAAAACAACATGCGCGCGCAGGCATGTGCATGGCATACAGTTATACAGAAGAGAAGAGTTGATGTTATTTATCATAAAAGTTTTACCAAATGGCATCTTGACTGAAATGTTTTTGTGATTGGAACCTATATACATGTCTTTTCAACTGTAGCATTAGCCGCTAAACTGATTCCAAGGATTGACCTTTATTCAAACGAAATTGATAATCACTCCAACTTTGTGAAATTCAATCAAAGACACATTATACATGTCTCTACGCAGAAAAATTATCTAGGAGAATTAATCATAGGACAAATCTTTTACTTTCAGTATGTATGGGAGGTGGGTATACATGCATGGGGCTGTGCTGATGCTTTGTGAGGAGCTCTCCGGTTTGTTTGCGAGGAGATGCCGGCCCGGTTTGCAGGGTGTTCTACGGAGGTTTTGCGGGGTGCTCTACGGAGGTTTAGCGGAAGCATTGGGGGCACTCAACCAGGGAGTCTTCTGCCTACCACTGCTTTCCTCGTAGAAGCTAGATTGACAGTGCCTGGAATTGATGCAGCTGATGATACACTCCATGTTGGAACGAAGTGGTAGTTTTCTTAAAATGGATTTCTCATTCCGATCTAGCTTTGTGTCTTTCATCAAAGATGTCATGCATTTCTGATGATCTGCAAAACAAAAAAATTCCCCAGTAATTGGGGCATTGTCATACACATTTGCTGATCCAGAAATAAAATTGAGAGGTTGTGGACTTGCATACCTGCCACTGAATCAAAAGTTTAATAATTCCACCCAGCAACTAACCCAGTGAGCATATTGCTCACTCGATGAAAACAATGCTCAGTTTGAATTGGCATTAGTAGTGATGCGGACAAAAGCTAGGCGCAAATATATATATATGAATAATGTTTTATACATTAGTTTATAATTTCAGTGGCTTCTTACAAGAAAAAGTAAGACGTTTCGGATATCATTGCACAGAATAGAGCAGAAATTTCATATACGGCCAAATGGAAGCTCGCCCACATTTCACACCAATGACATCATTTCAGGTTCTTTCTCCATCTATGAGCACAGAAATGCAATTCCGCAACCTTTCTAATAATTAATCAGAATGTTTTCAGCGCAACTCGACAATCTGAGGTTATTATTTCAATCAATAAAGACAAAATTTGTAAGTTGAAAATATATAAACAACAAATCGGCATGTGCTATCCATCATTAAAATAAAATTAGAGATGAAATATAAATTGTCATATAATCATCTAATGCAAAAATACTCTTAAGCTTAGCCCAAATCATGGAAAAATCGCAATTCGCGTTCCTAGCCAGACGATTGCGATCACTATTCGCGAACTACTAGGGTCTGCCGCAGTCACATGACCGAGGCCAATGAGACTGCGAAGCTGGTATCTAATCGGGTTGTATTTCCGGTCAGGCTGTCTTAGAAATTGTGCGCGGGGATTGTGCTTGTAGTCAGACTCAACTAGCCGCTACTCGCAGGTAAGTTCGGTCAGATTTCATTTTATAATCACCTCTGATGCTCTGATTCTCATGAATTTGATTGTTTCTTGCTCTACGATGATGACTGCTCCCAAACTTGCTCAAATAAGGTTTCAAGTCAGACGTAGTTGGTCATTTTGACTCTCTACTTTATAGCCTTTGGATTCCTGCGTGCTATAGACGTGATCAAGCCAATCAACACGCGCCTTGTAAGCGCGACTTGCGATTTTATTCACCACGTAAGAACTGACGCAAAACAGCTATGGCAAATTCGCAATGAAATTTTTCACGTAACGTTATTCGCTATCTTTACGGAATTTTTTTGCGAATTCGAGTGACTGTCTGTGCCACTGAAATGAGTGCCAACTTCTGCCAATCCAATGGCACAGTGCTGCTGTGTGCCGACGCTGCACGCACTAATTTTCCATGCAGTACAGGTGCAGTGACCAATCAGAGTGTTGATCTTATTTACTTCGGCTAGATTTCTGCTTCCGGTGTTTAGGTCAAGAGCAAACTTGGTTGAATGGCAAAATCGAATCTGCGCTGTCATTGGTCGCCACTTGTCTGACGCTGAGTAGACCATGCAGAATCGACAATCTGCCGATGGTTGATCAAAAGCTGACACCCACTTGATGGGCCTTTTGAGTGGGTTTTAAGTGACAACTAATAGAGTCGCATCACTTGATTTGAGGATCCAATTTCTTAAATAAATATTTGTTTCATATTACAAAAAAATATTTGTTAACATTTTACAGTATTAATGTCTCGCAATTTGAAGTTCCATGTCGGCTTAACCAAAAAAACTATGCACCCTAATAATTTAAATAAATAATTTAAATAAATGACTGTAAAATCAAATAAAGTGGAAAAGCAAATAACTGTAAGGAGAAAATAAGCAACAAAGCAATAACAGAAAAACCAGAGCTTCAAAGTCGCCAAAATATAAACAGATCAGCGCACGCAGCAAGAGCTAAGAATAATTGTCCCAATGGCTTGTTAGACTGGGGGTCCTAAGACTAGATGGAAAGACGTCATTGTTACTATGGCTGGTAGAAGCTAGACAGATATGGCATAAGGTAGGCAGAGGTGGTCATCTCAGAGAGAGGCCTTTACCCAACAGTGGGAAACAGATGACAGATGACGATGTTAAGAATAATTTATAAATATTTACTAACTAAACCACTCCATTAGTCAGTCATGATAGCTCAGTGGGAAAATGAATTTATCTCGCTGTCTGTTCTGTCTGTGGCCCAGGTTGAAATTTCACTGCGGTGGAGTATTTCAAAGGATCATTCCTAGTTGATCACGTGTGCTGCCCTGTACATTGATCTGAAAGGACCAAAGGCTAGGACCACAAATGAAACAGCGATGTGGCACCTCCTTAGAAAAACATCTTCAATATCCGATGATGCCCATGAAATGCTTATGGGTCAATATGATCTACGACGAATAAAAAACACCCGAACACAGAATATTTAGTCTAACTCACCGAGAGCGTTCATTGAGGTTCCAGCTATCAGAGTGACCAGCACCAGAATAGTCTCCATGGTTGCTTCTTCTTTTCACATCTACTGGCTGGAATCTATTTGGAATCAATGTAATATAGACAAATAGTGCCTGCCTTTAATGTACTGGTTTAAATATACATGCCACTGATGCTGATCATAAATGTCAATAAATAACTGAACTACCCTAACTCCAAGTTATTGCCATAAAAGGCAAGGCTTTATTTGGTAACCATATTGATTATTTCTGTCAGTTGCTGTGGTCAAAAATTAAAATATCATGCAGTAATCCATTAAGTCCTGCAACTTCGGGAAATTTACAAAGGTTCAAGTTAGTTTGCAGGGTGATATATGACACTCATTGACAGAGGTTAGTTTGCAGGGTGACATATGACACTCATTGGCAGAGGTGTGTTTGCAGGGTGACATATGACACTCATTGGCAGAAGTTAGTTTTGGAGCCCTGCAAGACCAGCAAGCCTGAAGTTCTAAATTATCTCTAGCTCTAGCCAAACTCTCTAACCACTTTGCTAGCCCGGAATTATTATTATTAGAATAATTAGTATTATTATTATTGTTATTGTTATTATTATTAGTAGCAGCAGCAGCAGCAGCAGTACTAGTAGTTGCAGTAGCAGTAGTAGTAGCAGTAGCAGTAGCAGTAGCAGTAGCAGTAGCAGTAGCAGTAGTGCTAGTAGTAGCAGTAGTACTAGTAGTAGCAGTAATACTAGTAGTAGCAGTACCAGTAGTAGCAGTACCAGTAGTAGTAGTACTAGTAGTAGTAGTATTATTATTAGTAGTAGTAGTAGTAGTAGTAGTAGTAGCGGTAGCGGTAGCAGTAGCGGTAGCGGTAGCGGTAGTAGAAGTAGTAGTAGTAGCAGTAGCAGTAGCAGTAGCAGTAGTAGTAGTAGCAGTAGCAGTAGCAGTAGCAGTAGCAGTAGTAGTAGTAGCATTAGCGTTATTATTAAATGTTATTATTATTATTATTAAACGTTATTAGTGTTATATTAATAAGATGTCATTGCTCTTGAGACCATGAGGGCTTACCCATTACCTCTGTCACAGTTTCTCGTCATACTATGCTAATTGAGGTGAAGCAGCTTCATCTGGATTGATAGCGCCTGGAGTGTGAAGCATGGAACAAGATGGAATGACCGTTTTTGCCAGCCGGAAGAAGCTGGGTGGCAACCATGCCATCTTGATAGGGGTATAGAAAAGTTTAGGGATATAGGCCCCCATCACAGCGTTTCACTTTTAAAGGTCTCTAATATCCTTAAATTCCCCTTTTAGGCTTAAAAGTCTATATACCAAAGTGAAGCAAAACAACTCAGATTTATGGCGAAAGAATCAGCTTTTAAATATCTAGCTTATCCTTTGCTCAAACCCCATTGGATGGAATAGTCTGTGTGCATTGGCATAAGGCACCCGATGCTCATAGTTCCCCTAAATAGGAGTAGTTTTGCTTTTTACATGATATTCTCAATCAGGAATGATCCGCCTAAAGCTGTTGGTATATGGCCTACTTTTGCAGACTGGTAATGATGCCTTGATTAATGAATATCATGCAATTCAAGGTATGCATGATCTATCTGAGGGTGTTATCCAAACAAGTGCTTACAGGTACAACAAGTACTAGAGGCTGTATCAACTACTCAAGTGGTCAACATAGTCAATTGCCAAAAATGGTGAACAACTCAGTGCAAAAAGCACCCGGTGTGCATGTTTATGCTATCAAGACATTGACAAAATCTGAAGTTTTTTCAAGATGGGTTACACTACGCTTTTATAAAAGCTGTATTTTACCCAACTTTTTTTATGACCGTGAAGCCAAATAAGCATGTTTTAGAGGGTTAGTGAGACGTCATTAGCCTATACTCTAGTGATACTGAGTTAAAAACTGAACGTCTCTTTTGGCAAAAGTTGGCAAAATTTAAAAAAATTATGGGATTAGACATTCAAAAAGATATCATAGTATAGTTGAGGTTCGATTTTACTGGTAATACTCAATTTCACATCAAGCAATTTTTATTGGTTGCTTTTTAAAGTTGTGAAACATAATAGTGGGCACACATGACAGCAGCACCGCAGCAGTTGGTAGCATATGGCACAGACGGCAATGCCACTGGGGTGCTTACACGAGCAGTTGCCGCTCGTGTGCCGCTGACAATGGGTGTCAAATTCCATTGCATGAATGACAGTCACGCCACTGAGAGCTGATGCTGCATGCACTACTTTCTCAAGTGAAGGAAGACTTCCCCTTCCGGTAGAGGCCAAGTGCAAACTTAGTAGAGTCGCAAATTTAAATCTGTGCTTTCATTAGTCACCACCCACTTGTCGTTGAAAAAAATAGTCGCATCATCGGTTCTCTGCCACGGGAGCACCGGAACTTGACACCCACTTTCAGCAGTTTTTAGGTGGAGACCGCTCATATTAACTCGAGTTTACATTACATGTACATGAAATTACATCCAATGGCTATCTACTGTACATGTTATGAACTTAAATTGAGGAAATTTGTTGTTGGCCACAAATAAACCTGTTGGCATGGCAGTGTGATCTCCCAACATGACTCCATAGCAGTATATCCAGCATAATATACTCCGAAGGCCATTTAATCGATGAAGACAGAGCAAAACCACTGCTATTTATGGGAACTATGAACACTGGGTGTCTTATACAAATGCACACAGACTATTCCATTCAGTGGGGTTTTGATCAAAGGAAGAGCTAGATATTTAAAATCTGATTCTTTCACCATAGTTACTTAGCTTCAATTTGGTATATAGACTTCTATGCCTAAAGAGGCATTTATGGATGTTTGAGATCATCAAAGGCGAGTCTGTTTCGTATACGATGCAATGGGAACTTTTACCCCTATATGATTCTATTCCCCTATTAAAATAGCGCTGGTCCCGCCCCCTCGCATCATGCTTGCTCTTTTTCCACAGCCGCAGTGGCCATTCCATCTTGTTTCATGGTGTGGAACCAGGGCTCAAAGTCACCAAACTGACTCTCTCTCTTAATAAACTTCTTTTTAATTCATTCTAGTTTGAAATCTATGGGTACACAATGGCTGAAATGAAGTCAGACATGGTTTCCATTTCGCTTCATGAAAGGCAAACAAAAACCAGGATTAATGATTTCTAAACTGTAAATACATGTACGTATATCCTAATGAGTAACATTTATCCTGTCAATTTTTACACTGCCTAGATATTGATTGCGTGAAACATATGAGCTGGAAATCTAGATTTCAGAGGTCAGAGATCAGAGGTCAGAGGTCGACGCGTATAGAACCAGACATTTTTCATCAGTCGCATATTAGTTGAGGGATTGTGTTTAACAGAACAGCTGTTGGGAATGATGCAGCAGTTGGCCTTCTGAATCTGTTTGACTGACCATTTCCTGGCGTACGTCATTAACAGACTTTCTGCTTACACCTGCGTAGAGAAGCTAGCTATTTGGGTAGACCTTCTTTACTTACCATCGCTATCTGAAAGCGACGAAGGTTGTGTGGATGGAACTAGGGACCTCCAATTCAAGGTAGTAATCAGCGATCAGTTAACTGCCATAGCAAGGAAGGCAGACAGTGAATTATAACTTTCAAATATCATAACTAGGCCTGAATCAGGTTTGGTCACTCTGGAAGAGCTAATGATATCCATGTTCGCCATCATTGTGTAGTGAATATTTTTACTGAATGTGTTCCTTTCTTTATATAATAATATAATTTATTATTATATCTTTCTGCATGCATGATTAATCACCCAAGCCGGGTCGAAGTTCATGAGGTGGTTTCCTTAATTCCCTCGCCGGGATTAAATTCATGTGCTGGTCTACTGCATTCCCGAGCCGGGGTAGAACTCCATGCGATGGTTTACTTAATACCCAAGCTGGGGCTAACTTCATGTGATGATCTACTTAATTCCCGAGCTGGGACTAACTTCATGTGATGATCTACTTAATTCCCGAGCCGGGACTAGACTCCATGCGATGGTTTCACCTACTGCAACTTAACACTGTCTAAACATTCGACTGCACACGCGGAATGCTCCGGAGTCCCTTCGATACCCAGGCTGGTTGGAGGGCATGCTCACAATTACAACTACATGACCTAACTAAAACGTCTCTCACCGGGTGCTGGAGTGTGGTTGATCAGAGAATCACAAGTCGTGTCGAGATAATGATCAGGTGCGAAGATCTTTTATTGAGCGGATAAAAAACCTTGCCACGTACTGTCACAGCATGTTGCAATGCAGGTTGCCAATACAACAAG
>Ga0224511_10000565_pt1 | contig 18401 bp, 8 predicted proteins | sample SF_May12_sed_USG_2_FD_169988 | JGI IMG/M metagenome (GOLD analysis project Ga0224511, IMG submission 169988) | Sediment microbial communities from San Francisco Bay, California, United States - SF_May12_sed_USGS_8_1 | ecosystem: Environmental > Aquatic > Marine > Sediment | place: USA...
ATTACACATTATGTCGTGTCCGCTCTATAACTCCTTTTCTAATGGAAGGATTTTCTTCAAACTTGAATGACACATTCACCTTAACTAGGGGATGTGCAGAGCCCATGTTTTTTCCACAACACATCTTACCCTTGCTTCCGCTTTATAATGCACAATGGTGGGGGTATGAATCGCTTACAGCGATAGCTCTAGTTGAAGAGTAAAAATAGAAGGGGACCGAGGACAGAGCCCTGGGGAACGCCGCTGACTACAGGGGCCACCTCTGATGACTCGCCTTCCACTATAACTTTCTGAGTCCTGTCTTGCAGGAAGGAAGTGATCCATTTGAGGGTCTGTCCTCTGACGCCATAGTGGTGGACTTTCTTGAGTAGCCGCTGGTGAGGTACACGGTCGAAGGCCTTACTGAAGTCTAGTATGACCATGTCCGTCTGTATCCTCTTGTCTAGGGACTGGGCAAGCTCATGGGTAGGGTTGAGTAGCTGGGTCTCACAACTTCGTTTGGCCCGGAAGCCATGCTGACAGTCATGCAAGATGTTGTACTGTTCAAGATGGCTGAGAGTCCGGCTTACGATGACATGTTCCAGTAGCTTACAGCAGATGCTCGTAAGTGACACGGGGCGATAGTTTGCAGGGTTTGTCTGGCGCCCTTCTTGTAGATTGCTGTGACATTAGCATTGCACCAGTCAGCTGGCACATTCCCCTCTTCCAGTGATCTGTTCAAGATAATGGATAATATTGGCGCAAGTGGAGCAGCGAAATCCTTGAGGATACGTGCCGGGATGTTGTCTGGGCCAGTGGCTTTCTTTGGGTTTAAATTTTTCAGGAGTTTCTCGATACCCTGTTCCTGTATTTCAATGTTGTCCATATCCGGGTAGGGTGTACCAGATGGGGTGGGGATGTCACCTGATGTTTCCTGTGTAAAAACAGACATGTATTGCTTGTTAAGTATATTTGCTTTGTCTGTTGGTTAGTTGAATAAACGTCCATTGTCTTTAAGTGGAGTTACGCCAGTGTTGTCTTTCCGTAGTGATTTTATATAGGTCCAGAACTTCTTTTGTTTGGTTTGTTTCTCGGGGTCAGAAGGGTCAGATTCAATTATATTGTTTATGTAAGAGTAGTATGAAAGTATCTTTCAAGATTTTATGTCTGTGATTTACAATTTCGGTATTTTCTGATGTCAGACTCCTTTCCAGTTTTCTTCATTCGGCTATACAGCTTTGACCGTCTCCTCATAGCAGCCTTGACTCGGTGTGTAATCCAAGGTTTCTTCTTGTGGCCATCTTTAATGATCTTGGTTGGGATGTATTTATCCATAAGGCTAGTCAGCTTGTGCTTGAATTTCAACCATAGTGTGTCCACAGAGGACTCTTTGATGCTGGACAGCTCTGAACAGAAACTGTTAAGTTCTTGTTTAATGCCCTCATGGTCAGCTCTATTGTAGCTGAAGACTTTACGTTTCAGGGGTGGTGCCTTGTGTGGTCGGAGACTCGCCTCCACATAGACTGCCTCATGGTCAGAGATACCAGGTATGACTTTAGTTGTATTTACAAGTGAGCTGTTGTTTGTAAAGAAGAGGTCTAGTGTGGTACTGGAGTGGTCTGTAATTCGAGTAGGTTCAGTCACTTGCTGTTCAATGTATCTGTTATTAGCAATTTCAAGTAGTTGTTGGCTTAGTTTTGGCTTTGCTGATGATGGTCTAACACTATTTGAGTCCCAGTTGACATCACCCAGGTTGAAGTCTCGACCAAGCCAGATGTTTTCTCCTTCTGGGATACGAGCTAGGCATGTGTCTAGATACGATGAGTATTCAGGCTGGTCCATATTTGGAGGACGGTAAAAAGCTCCAATGTAAAGGCTACTCACTCCAACCACGGACAGCTGGGCCCATAACATCTCACAGTCGTTATCAATGTGTAGATCTTCTGCCTCAATGCTGTTATATTTCTGGTCGATAAGGATGAAAATCCCACCCCCCTTGCTTGTCTTGCGATCTCTTCTGAATACTTTGTAATTGCTTTTAAATACTTCTGCATTGGTATGGTTCGATGTACCAGGACTCTGTACCGATGACAATATCAGCACCAATACTTTCACACATGTTGGTTAAAGATGTTGACTTGTTAGATAAGGATTAACAGTTAATGACGATAACTTTCATTGGAATGTCACATCTCTGATTTTTGCTGGGTCTGACTGGTTGGAATCCTTCCCTATTCAAAAGAAAGCTAGGATGTGGGATACTATCTTCATCGTTCAGTGTAGTGCATGGTATAGAGGTGGCGCTACGTATACGTTCCCGACTTGGCGAGGTGTTCTTGTGAGGAGATGAGGTAGCCCGTGGGTTGTTGAAGCTTATATCACTGAATTCGGAGTTACATGTCAGATCTGATTTGAGTGGGTCATAGGTATTTATTGATTCAAAAAGGGTGAGGTCAAACAGGCCTGAAGAGAAGTTGGGGAGACCACAGTTGACACATTCCCAGGAGACATTATGCAGCCCTTGGTATACCTCTTCGCACATGCCCATGCATTTGGTGTGGTACCACATGTCACATGAGTCGCACTGGACACCTGGGGTCGACCATCGCACTGCTCTGTTGCAGACTGCGCATGGGACATTTGGGGTCATTGGACCTGCATTTGGCTCTGGTGCAAAAGATTCCTGAAGTAGGAGCATGCATAGGTATAACAGTACAAGTTTTTGGCGACATACTGGTCTCTTACGATACTACATACAACAACGGAGTGTCAGAATGTACTGGGTGGATGGTGGCAGTTGGTCCACATCACTGGCAAATATGGTCAACCCAATGGGATTTGCTGACTTACCATTGGTATTGTCATCTTGTGGGTATAGTCTTTTTGTTATTAGCACAGCAGATATGAGGAAAAATGATGAGGATAACTCAAACATCTTGGAATTGATTTCATATTTCGTTTCCGGAAGTAAACAACAATGGCGGATTCAGAACGAGGCTCCGGTTAGCAACAACTAAAAAAGTTGCATGTCAGCGATCGGGGACGAGTTATGGAGTCTCTATGCACTCTAATGTTGTGTACCTTTTTACCTGACCTTCTAAACTAGAGATGGAGTGGGGGACAAGAGAAGGGATTGAAAAGAAAATAAATTTTGAAGAAGACCAAAAAGGAAGTCTAAACTTTTTCGCGCATGCGCACTTTTTCCACATATACGTGATGCTTTTTTCCAGTATTTCACATATCTGGTCCTCAGGGGGATGAGATTGGACTTTCTTTGGGTTCTGTTGTATTTGCTTCACTGTCTTGGAAACATCATCTTCACTGGTAGGTTTACGTTTCTGGTTTTTTGGACATTGCACTAGGTCAGGGTTCTGTAGTCTTCGTTCTTTTGTATTAGTTATATCATCTTTGCTTGTGAATTTTTGTTTACGTCCAACTCTGCTCTTTCTCACATTTAATTTCTTCTTTGAGGAATTTTGTTGAGCATCCACAATCCACATTTAGTCCATTGTTTTTAACCAGATTCTAATCTAAATACTGCTAAACTTCAAGTAGTAATGCTGCAACATGCCTAAGAACAGTTACATCTTCACATACTTATGTGTGTGATGTTATAGAGGCCAATCTTTCTCTGCATAGAGCACTCACATTTCTCAAAGATGCTGGCGGATTACTCTCTTGTTCACACAAACACTCAGTGTCACTTTTGTTACAAACATCTTCCCATGTGTCCTCATCTCTAGGTGGTTCTTCAACAGTTCCTGAACACACAAATAGGTTCACCTCTTCATCAAGTGTGAAGAAAGGAGAAAATCTGAATGTTTCTGGGAAATCATTCCATGACACATCCGAGAAATGTCTGAAGACAGCAAACATATGCTTGCAAGGCATATGTTTACACATCCAGTAATGGCACTGACATTGTGGCATACCATTTTTGGCTTGCCGTTCACGGCAAGCCAGTATTGTTTCCGGTTTGAAATGTCCCTGCTTTCTATTTTATGCATGCTAATTGCCCGAATGGAGATGGGAACCAGTTGAGTTTCGGGCGATTCCGATATTATTACGTAAACTACCGAACATTTGCTAGACGGTAATGGCCGAGTTGATCCGATTATGATGATGTAATGCTATTGTTAGCGGAATATGTACATGTATTCGCATCTTCACAACATGGCAAGCCATTCCTTTTAAAAGGAAATTTTATCTTCTTTGATACTGACACTGTACGACCTTTTCCCTCCATCAGACTGGCTCTTCACCTGTAACATTAAATTTTAAATTTTGAATAAATCATCTGCGAATTTCTTTTAGGAGAGGGAAAAATACCTTTAAACATCTTTATAATATCAAACATTTCTGAATTTATCAAATTATTTATGCTTCAATAATTCACACGCTTCATTAATTTAATGATACAGGTGCCATACTTTTTGCCATACATTAATGTATTGATTTAACAGGGATTTTCTATTCTCAAAATGGGAAAAATAAATGTTTTTCCATTTGAAAACATGGCAAAATATGGGCCATAATATTGACTGAAAAAGAGGTCTGCATTCTAAAACTGACACTAACATTTGTTTGTATTATAACAATTTTTTATTTGGAATTTCCTACTAAACGTTAGCCAACTTATTGACTCAATGGGGATCATATCCATTTTGTGTGCATGTATAGGCTTAAAATTGTTAATATTTGAGCCGTAGAAACTAGTTATCAGTTACCTCAATCTTTTCAGACACATACATGTATATATGTGCTTCCTAATGGTGTTATCTGTCGGGAAATAGGCCATGTCAGTCTGTGTGAGGGGGGGGGCAATTTTCTGGAAGCAACTGACGGACAAAAATATTTAAATGATGTCTCATCTCTGAGACACTCGTGACACCATTAGTTACCAGTTCCATTATCTTGTCCCTTACATCTTTGTCTACAGGTTTCAATAAACCTGTCACCTGAAATAAATACAAAACCTCGTAAGTATTACATGTTCATCGGTTTTTGTGTCATCTGCTAATATTTCCTTTTTAAATGACTTAAACATGGATAAAAATGTTGCCTTTAACTTTTGTAGTTTTGTATCTATTCATTTAATAATGCATCAGCATGAAATGAGTTTTTAGAACAAGAGCGATGTATTTAACATTAACAGCTGGATTATGGTTCTTCAAATGAAAAAAAACTAATACAAGTTTATTGCACTAAGTGATGATTGTATACGGTAAATGATTTCAGACTGTTTCTGTTTCAAGACTTACTGCTGATACAGAGTGGTTGGTGTGTGAGCTCCCTTCAGCGAGGCTCACATAGAACCTGCGCTCTGTTACAAACTCTTCATTATTTGCTAATCGTTCTCGGACTTCCTTGCCTTTATTCTTTCTGTGTTTTTATTGGCCAGCAAAAATGAAAAATATATGAAATGAAACTCTAAACATGTTTTCATAAATCTCCCAAATTTCGTGTCATGATTTTCTGTATAGAAAGAACCCACAATTGCTTTTTCTACAAGTTTCCATTGTCCTTCCAGCAATGTCCCTATGTCTGCACTAACCATTTGTTGGGAATACTTGGTCCTTCTACAAGGGCCCAATGTCCTTCCAGCCATGTCCCTATGTCTGTAACCTATCAAAATGCACTAGCTATTCATTGGGTATACTTGGTCCTTCTACAAGTTCCAATTCTCATTCTAGCCATGTCCCTATGTCTGTAACTATCAAAATGCACTAGTTAACCAGTTGTTGGGTATGCATGGTCCTTCTACAAGGGCCCATTGTCCTTCCATGTCCCTATGTTTGTTAACTATTAGAATGCACTTAACCATTTATTTGGTATACATGGTCCTTCTACAAGGGCCCAATGGCTCCCTAGCATTGTCCCTATGTATGTAACTTATCATAATGCGCTAGCCAGATGTTGGGTATACTTGGTCCTTAAATTACAACAAAGGTATTGTAATGTAAGAGCCTATTACTTGAAATATGTCAGTCTCAAGACCTCTTTAATTACAATTTTCGTACTGCAGCCTTTCTTCCAGGTGGTATGTATACTGTATCTGTGGCGCTTAGGTCTTGGATGGTCATACTTTAATAACAAGAGGGCCCAGGGGGCCTTGGGTCGCTCACCTGAGGAAAAGGTCAAAGGTCACAGTGGAGCCAATAATAGAGAACCCCAGGGGCATAATTTGAACAACTTTGGTAGAGGATCTCTAGATGATTCTATATACCAAATATGAAAGCTCTGGGCCTTGTAGTTTCAGACAAGAAGATTTTTGAAAGTTTAATTTCAAAAACCTATTTATTGACCCCCTGACCTACTTATGCAACCAACTGGAACGGTTTGAACAACTTTGATAGGGGACCACCCAGGGATCATTCCTGTGAAGTTTGGTCAAAATTCCATAAGTGGTTCAAGAGAAGATGTCGTTTGAAGTTTTCCTTATATAATTCAATGTAAAATTGTGACCCCCGGGGCGGGGTCAATTTTGACCCCCCAGGGGCATAATTGGAACAACTTTGGTCGAGGACCTCTAGATGATGCTATATACCAAATATGAAAGCTCTGGGCCTTGTAGTTTCGGAAAAGAAGATTTTTGAAAATTGCATTTTGAAAACCTTTTTTTTTTGACCCCGTGACCTACTTATGCAACCAACTGGAACGGTTTGAACAACTTTGATAGGGGACCACACAGGGATCATTCCTGTGAAGTTTGGTTAAAATCCAATAAGCGGTTTTAGAGGAGATGTTGTTTAAAGAAATTGTTGACGGACGCACGCACGCACGGACGCACGGACGACGGACGCCGGACATTGAAGGATCACAAAAGCTCACTGAGCACTTCGTGCTCAGGTGAGCTAAAAACATGTATCATAAAAACTTAACAGAATAAAAAGTTATTGTAAGTTGCTCAACTATTTTAATGATTATATTTCATTCAAGAGGTGAGCCGTTTAAACTTATATATGATATTTATAATACATTTAAATTAAGTAATTACATATGATTAATTATAAACTCAAATAACTATTTTGTCATACAAGTTAGACGAAAATGTCTCTGGCTTACCCAGTGGATTTCATTTTTTGTTGCATGTCAATGTTTTGGGAAATGTGCAAGGAAATATGCAAGTGTAGTTTTTGCATGTACCTATGTCAAATGTGTGGGTGATTTATAACTTATTTAGCTGGTTCTCAATCACCTATGTACATTGTAAGTCAGTATTAGTGAAAATCAGATTATAAACCATGTCAGATGTTACTGTTACAAACAAATGAAGACATATTTTAAGGGTGTATAATTCTAAAAATTTATATAAAAAGAGAAGTAGAATACATGTACCATGCAAAAACAAATGTGACACATCTTGATTTTAAAGACTGGGTGACACTAACCATAATAAATACAGCTGAACTTCGTTGTGGCAAACTTCGATTAGACGAATTATTCATTAACACGAAGTTCGGTCCGGAATCGCATCCCTCTTATTTTGAAATTCTGTTGGTTGAGTTGAATTATATATGACAAAATTTAAATGAAATAAAGTGTTTTTGCGGTCTAAAGGTTATGTTTTACAGAAAATTCATCAGTTAAGTCGTATGCTGAGTATCGGTTTTTGCATCTTTTAACACTGACCGTGGTAGTTGTGAATCGAATCGAGGTGATTGCGTCACAATATATTAAAGCTGCACGCCAATCTCACGTTCAGGGTGTGTTATTTGTAACCGATTATTGCCCATAATTGCCGTTATTAGTGACAGCTTTGAGCAACTGATACTAACAACAATGCCATAACTTGAGTGATCGATTTAATTTGTAATTCATATGGTTTAACATCAAAAGTCAAAAGTTCGGCTTCGTTCACTCAATTTATGCTTCGGTAGTATGATGTGACCATAGACACATGTGTTTTTATGATAAAAAAAACAGTATCCAAGATGTAAGAACACAAATTGCATTTCTGTAATAAGTGATGTTTATATAGTAATTGACTATACGGAAAAAACTCTTATAAAATATCAACATTTGTTCCCAAGTATATCCGAATGGTTAAGTCGAACCATTACTTTGTCGGAGTGTTTATTTTTCTTGGTCCCGACAACTTCGCCATAACGAAGTTCAGCTGTAAAAACATGATTTTAGTTAGCATTTGAGGCAATGAAAATGAGTAACTAAAAAGGGTTTAAATTGATAAGCATTTGTATGGAATTTGGAATATCAAATTGTAGAAAGAAAATGAAACATAAGGCAACAAAAGGCACTGTAGCAAACTTGTCTCGGTATCTACTTTATCGGTCATGTGTATAAGAAATTGAGATTGGTTTGGTTGATTTATTGGCCTTTATGTTCCAGAAAACCATTTACCGAAAAAAGTTATTCCCTTTTAGAGTTTTGTAAATTGTATCATGTCACATAAGTGACGTGAACGTGACAACAGAAGAGTGTTTATAGCTATAAAAGCATTATTGTCACCAAATAAATAATGAATAACTACTATTATGATGTTTATTATTCTCGTATATCTCCATTTGTGGTCTATGCGAGCCTAACTTCTAGCTAGAACGTGTACACACTGAAACAAACTGTTTTCTATTATTGGCATGAGTATACGAGTTTATTTGTCTGCAGTGTATTATTCTATCGGCAACTTTGGTAAGCAATCAAAACGGTCATCCGTATAAGAAACTGAGAAAACATTGCTTGGTGTATAATCTACATCTGTTTCAGGAAAGCATAGCCCAACAACTACCTCAGCATTCTTAATGATGTAATCTCTATCTTGTCGCCTAAGGGCCATTACCATGGCAAGTATTTAATAGCAATATTGAACAAAATAAATGTCACCAAGAAAACAGTAAATGACTACCACAGGTATGGTACCTATGCGTTATTTCTCACTTTATTTTTCTATACCTCATTATATATTTCTGTATGATTTTTCGAGAACTTTTCATAGAATATTGAAAACAAGGTGATACAGCACGTATTTGGTAGTGTTATTTCTTAGCATTAATTTTGAAGGAGCGACTCCCCTCCTTTTTAAAAGTGCTTAACTCCTTTTGCAACCAATGTTTACGAAACGTTGATAGAATACGTATTACAAAGCAATGTAGCGCATTCTAATTATTGTTATTTCCTTGTTAGGAATTAGTTCCCCCTAAATGATTTTCTCTCGACACTGCCTCTGATTCATCTCTAACATTTGGCGAGGTTAACAAGACGTCCATAAAACATAAACGCCAAGTGATACAGTGCATATTGTCGTATGTGTACGTGGCCTTACTTTTATTATATTAGCATATCACACGTTGATCCATTGACGAGACTAACAGTGGCTATACATGTACCCAAACTAACACATTCGACCACCAGACCACTGAAGTGTTTAGTTAGTTTAACGTTCTGCATTTCCATTTCATTTGCTATTTGCACAATCCGTCATGTCTTAACGATTTATGTCTGACTTTTGCATATCATAAACAAATCAAACAATATATTTAGCTTTTTGAATAGTTAAAGCGCTCAATAAGCTCGATAAGAATCATAGTGGATGACATAATGTAATTAACAGTAAGGAAGTATAAATTAATGTAAGAAAGAAACAGCAACAAACGTTTAAACTAAGCACAGCGCCGTATTTCAAAGTTTACTCACATACTTTTTTACATTGGTTACTAGATTTTAGCATTATTTTTTTATCTTACTTTTAGCATTATTTTTATCTAACTTTTTTCGAGTGTACAGTACCTAACGTTATAGGCAGAATTCATCATCATTGGGACTTCTTTTTGGTCTGATCGTGTTACACGCTAACCGGTAAACTATTTTCTCATTTAACCAACGTCATCAAAACCTTACAAATGGTACCTTAATTTAACTAGAACTATCGCTGAATGCGATTCATACCCCCGGCCAATGTCCTTGACAAAGATGGTACAAGGGTAAGATGGGTTCTGCACATTGCCCAGTTGGGGTGAACATTTGAGTCAAGTTTTAAGAAAATCTCTTTAGTATAGACTTTATAGAGCGGGCCTGACATCGTATTGATTGTAAGTAAACTAAAATACTTAAAAAGGGGCATAACTTTGTCAAAATGCAATACAGAGTTATGCAACCTGACCTGCATATCTTACTTGTGATACCTGATAAGTTTCAAGCAAATACCTGTGCTAGTTTCAAAAATATTTAAGTACATGTTAAAGTTTTAGAAAATTTTCTAAGTCAATGTTGACCTTTAAGTTTGACCTTGACCTTAAGCCGACACAAAGATAAAAGGATTCTGCGCATAATCTTGTTGAGTTGAACATTTGAGTAAAGTTTGAAGATTTTTTTTTATTAATATAGGATTTATAGAGCAGACACGACACATTGTCTTATATTTGATTGTATGTAAATTTGACTTAAAAAGGGGCATAACTTTGTCAAAATGCAATACAGAGTTTTGAAACTCGACCTGCATATCGTAATTGTGACACTTCATATATATTTCAAGATTCAAGTAAATACTTTTTCATGTTTCAGAAATATGCAAATACATTTTAAACTTTAAGAATGTTTTCTAAGTCAATTTTTTACCTTCAAATGTGACCTTGAACTTAAGCTGGGAAAAGGGTAACATGGGTATGCGGACACGATAATGGAGACGAACGGTAGGACCGACCGACCGACCGACCGACGCGACAAAGCGAATCCATTATAGCCCCCCCACACACACACATTTTGTGTTGAGGGTATAATAAGACCTATATGGCTTGGTAATTTTTTTAAATCGTATACCTTGACTGTTCACCTGAGAACAGCGTTAAAAGGTTTTCGGAAGTGGACTTATTTCACACCGCAGAGAAGTATGAATTAATTTGAAAACAACCCTTATTGTATGTAAACATAAACTAGTGAAATAAATCTATACATAAAGTTTTATTCTAAAGTAAATTAAACAATGCAATTTTACAGGTATCATTAAATACATTGTTTCTATATTAAAACGTTATAAAGTTTTAAAGCTCCATTGATTATTCACACGCACCAATGGAAACATTATAAATGATGCAATTTATGATAAAGTTTAATAAAGTAACTTCTGTGCTGCAATTCTTTTTCCGCATAAATGTTTAATCGTACAATTTGAATAAAAAACTATTGTTTTGTGATACATTGTCCTTGTTATGAAATATGTATTGGAAAATTTACAAGTTCGGTTAAGATGGAGGAGCGAACTGAATGCATGCCTTAGCTATATCAATAATCCTGCTTAACACACAAAAGAGGTATACACTTTACATCCTATAACAAATCAATACAAGTGAGTAAAATACAAACACATTATGCAAAATATATAATAAAATAAATAGGTCATGTGTACACATAATACAAACTAGTGTAAAGAAGAATTGTCATTTAGCCATGCATTGTATACTGCGCAATACCAAATGAAATGTTATTGAAAATGTTAAGGTATGTCCCAAAAAAAGAAACTAACTACTTCAATATAGTATATGTTATTTGTTATAAAGACAATCTACTAGCACGCTATTATCTATATCTCTCATATTAACCTAATATTATATTTGCACTCAAGGTTGTTATTAAAACTATGTTTGGGATTTTCTTTTTCTATCAACCCAACATATTGTATACATCCAATTTCAATACAGTATTTGTTCTGACTACAACATTTGTCATAAATGTCATAAAATACAAAACAATATATCCTTAACATACTGACTGTATCCTAACGTTGTTGGTCGGAAACTGAAATCGAAGACGATTGCCTATCATTACAACAATGTGTATGTCTAATGAAAGTAAACTGTTTAGCATCATCACTCCGGAATACTCCACAGTACACAGTAGAACTTTAAAGCAATTTGTTTTGGCCTGATCTAAGTAGGTGACGTTAAATGTTAAATGTGTGTTGATTTCTTAATATTGTCTCAAAAGTGTTTTAAGAATAATTGACCTCGCAGCAAATGATCTAAGTAAACACATATAATAAACAAAATCCCTCGCAAAAACGTTTTCATGGTGTTCTGACTAAACATATTTCACACAACAGCAACTGTCATTTGTTTTCATATCAATGCTTGTGTTGTTCGAAATAAAAATGTTGTTCGTCATGTTTATTCGCACTGCATTATTCGTTTACGACAACCGTGGTGCATCAATTATCATTGTCCAGTTAGTTTCTAGTGTCAAAACAGCACGTCTATTTTGCCACTAACATTTGTGTACAGTTCTTCCTCAGGCCACTCATCATTTTCAACCTTCGGAATTCCAATTTGGTTTGCCACATCGTCGTAAATGTTCTCACCATTTTCATCATTTTCTCCATTTTCTTCTTGATCTTTAGTAGGGATTGGTCTAAAGCCGTGTGCTGATCTTGGCTCTTGTTGAGGTGATGCAGAATGTCGTTTTGCCTTTGGACTTTGACGTTGTTCATGCTTGGCACTTCCAGCTTCATTGACTTCGGTAAACTTTGTCTCGTGGACTTCAAGATGAGGAATCGTTTCATAATCGCCTTGGTCATAATATCCAGCGGCTGTTGCCCCGAGCTCAAGACCATCATCTAAATCTTCTTTGCTCTCTTCCCTGTGAACATGAGCTTCAGCCTTGGTTCTTTCTTCTTTGGCTTTCATAGCTCTTGCAGCTTCAACAAACAAATTAGCCACAGATGTCTTCTTCTTTGTCTCATCCCCGTCAGCAGCATCTTTGTTCATATTTTCCCTAGCGTTTTGAAGCTTCGCTTTCGCGCCCAGATCTCTCCACCGGCTTACAACGGCAACCTTCTTGCTCTCAATGAGCTGTTTCGTCTCAGGGTTTCTTGCCATGTTGGTTAAAAGCTTCATGGACTTCGCATTCATGCGTTTAAAGTTGGTTTTCTTCTTCATTTCTTTCATGGCGTCCTCCTCGTCCATCTACAAAATGTTATTTCGTTGGTCATCATATTTATATTAAAAAACTGTACCAAATAGCATGTGTTTATTGGTAACGTTAATGGATGACTTATGTTCATGTTTAACTTTAATAAAACTACTGTGTTATATGTGTTAACGTCTGAGATAGTGGGTCCAATTGACAAAAAAACGTCAAAAAGGCATACGTTTATATGGTATTTAAGGAGTTTCACTGTCAAAATTCGTTTAACAATGATATAATATTTCCTTGCAAATGTATCTGAATAATTAAATCACAATTTTTTTGTTGAAATGAATCGACCTTTTTTTGACATGTACAACGTGAATGAGGTTTCAGGCATGTATCAAAGTGGCGATATTGACAAAAATAGAAATATTTATATTTACATGTATATTTGAAATTGTACTTTCAAACAAAATGATGCCAAACTCTCAATATCTCTCTTGTATCCAATTGGACCCACACTGTCAAGACTCTGAAATATTTGTTCTATAACCCTATTATTATAACTAAATGAAACTGTCCAACATTAAATATTGCGAGATCCTTGTTTAAAAGGTTTAACTTTGGTACATCACAGTTTTTAGTATACTTTTATACTCAACAAAGAAGAAGGTAAACACTTTTTGCGTATGTTTTTTATAAATGTTTTGAAATATTAAAATAAAGTCTGCATTTAAAAAAAATCCAAAGTTACACCATAAACTTACAACGGCATAAACTCATTTCAAAATTAGTTGTAGCTGTGGCAATAGCCATTCATAATAGAGGTAAAGCGGAAATAACTAAAATTATTACAATCGTGAACGTCTTTTTGGTTTGCTTAATCGATTTAAATTCCATTCATGTAGAAGATACTAAACAGTTTAACTTAAGAATGAGTGAACTGTATAAATAACCTTTCGGTTTCATACAACAAGAAGTGTGTGTTTTAATGCGAATGTACACTGTTGTAAATCCTAATGGCATTTACATTGTAACCATTTACGTTTGTGCGCACAGGCGTATAGGAAGTTAATGTGTTGGTATTTTAATGTGTCAACCTTTCAATGTATTGTCTTAAAACCTGCTGATTTGATCAGCAAGCATGTACTCGTTGTTATGGATGCCTCTTAAATAGTATGATAATGTACACACTTTTTGTCAAATTCATTCTAGTACATTGTATGAATAACTGACCATAAACCTGGTTTTTGATGGGCATGGTTACGTGCCCTTGTTAGCAAACATATACATATACCAAACCACCTGAATAATGTAGAGACTTGTAATAATATGTTAGTAATGATGTGCAATACCTTATCTAGTAAATAACGAAAACATAAATAATCTTAACATGTATGCTTTCTTTTTTGTTGAGTATATAATAACACGTTTTATCTATGAAATTAAATGTCGACTACACACAAATATTCATGTGTCAACTTAGTACGTAAGCTCGTCAATATATTAGGTACAAACAACCATTACAAACCTCGGCTAGGGCGCTTGGATTTTCCTTCACAAAGCTCTGGAACTTGACAAAGTTCTTGCGGAAATTGGCGCCTAACGTCTGGCCTTGTCCCCGTTTGCGTTTCTTCGCAATTGCTCGCCAGCGATCTCGGTTTTTCTTTTTCCTTTCCACTGCAAAGACAGGAGGTATATGTCAATTGGTTATTATTTTGGTAAACTTGGCAATTATAGTTGAGCGAGATAACATGATTTTCGTATGATCGAAAATCATACCGAGGTTACAACAATCTTCTTTTATCATGAACTAACAATATTTAAACTTAAATTAGGATGTTATCATGTTTTTATATCTTTATAAAAATTTCTATGACCATTTAGCGCTGTAACGCTATTAAGGCTTTAGCAAAGTTAGACCAATGATTATCTCTCTTTTCATACACCTTTTTAATAACCAAGACTTTATACGATAGAAAGCGCGAAAAACATAACAGCGGGGTCGAGTACTCGAAACAGTCCACAAAAAGCGAGTGTTTAGTTGGTCATTAAACTATTTGTACGAACAGTTTCTGTCTTCATCTGAATTGAAGGCCGTGTCTAGATTATGGATTAAGAATCTAACGTTTAACTGGATGCGCTGAGGTTGGACAAGTTTCAAAAAGTGAGGTTTAAGCTAGTTAACTGTCGCCGTAATATACCATAAACAGTATTTAAATCTGCATTTAAACTGAATTAATACTATAAAAACCGCTAATGATGAACTCATCGGGACCATGAAAATATGTTCCTTATAACCGGAGTTTCTTATTAACGTATAGTGAACTAGTTTCTTGCAAAAGATTGGAGAATTTCATAAGCGGGAATAAAAATTAGTTTCTTATAACCGTAAGTTGCTTATAAGTGGGTTCCTTAGCAGCGGACTTTACTGTAAAACGTTAAAATAACTAACCCACGTCTTCCTCGTCATCGATATCACTGGGTGCTGTGCTGGCTTCGGAGGTGACAGATATGCTGTCGGCATCCTGGTCTTTCTGCATGTCCATCACCATTTGGTAGACCTGACAACAGTGTAGTGGTAAGAAAATGTACACAAACTCTGACTCGATGATGTAATGTACATCTAGATATGCACGTCGGTCCATCGTCGGATACCTACGGTTGATTAACATGGAACATACCATAACATATAATAAATAAATATTAATGGTTCGACCATGGGTATCCAACGATGATGTGTGTCATGCATTAATACAAATGTTATAAAATGTGTATGTGCTATAAAAATGTGAAAGTTGGTGGTATTAACAAAATTGATACAAAGGTTACTACATGATGTGTAAAGTTAATCTGTTCATACTGGAACGTCCGCGATATATTGCTACAACTGTTACTTAAATGAGAAGGGTAAACAAAAACATTAATTTTGTTTTACTATGGTACGTATACTATAGATATGTTGACGTATGTCGTACATGATTAAGTTTGCAAATGTACATTATTATATGTATGGTAAAACAACTAATATACACAATCGATGACAATCGTAAAATTAATGAAAGGAATGTTCGTATAACAAAACAATTTGATATTTTAATGACATTTTATATTGCGAGTTGACTCCTTATAGACTGTTCAGCTGCGTTTATCCTATAAACATGGGAAATGAAACATGTGAATCGCTATATATTAAATGAAACTACGGTAAGTGGACCAAAGTAGGCATCTTATAGGTATTAGGGAGGTTGCGATGAGGACTATAACTTCAACGCGTAACGTGAAAACTATATTTTGAGTACATTGATATTTAGGTTGTGATTAAAGTATGTGACTGAACCCCCACCCCCTCCCCTTTCTTGAAACTTTATTATAAGCCTGTGTACAACCTTTTTGGCTGTGTACCTTATACCAAGAAAACCTACATTTTGATTGCTACCAATATTACAAAACAATAACAACAGTGTGTTGCAAGCAAAGGCAAATGCGCCCTTTCAGGCATCGGGTCTTTTGGGTTTGATGTCAGTTGTTCGATCCCATCATATCATTTACCGGTTTTATCCTATTATTGTCAGAAATACGTACCTAATAACAGAAGTTTTGCTTACTGCCTGCCGGCCGTTTGCATAGTGCGTACGGCCTTAACACCCCTGAATACTGGACACTAAAATGAGGGGGTCACCCTCAGCGATGGCATAGCTTACTGACTTGATAGACAACTAAATGTACACACTAATTCGTGTACATATACAATAGTTTGCAACAATATGAAGAGTGTTTAAAGAGCAAAACAACTATATTGCTCTTTTTTTCAGGCTTTAAGAATTTATTACAATTCCATGATGTACGTGTCACAAAATCGTCAATAAATCTAATACACATACAATTATATCATTTAAGTTAAAGACCGTTTACTCGCATTGGGGTATTCATAAAAATGTGCTTGACATAACACTCACTTTTACCTTTTGTTTCATATTTAGCTTACGACTTCAACTTCGACGTGATTTTGTTAAGGCACGTTGAAGTCGACGTTGACGTCGGTTTCGCAACCTCCCTATTATACTTTCTGATACACAGACAATGCCAAACATTCTGAGCACTTGTCAGACATATATCTGATAATCTCATATTTAGAATAAAAACAATCTAGAAAATTTGTCAGACCGTATACAAATATATCAGCCAAGTAAGTCTGTCTGACAATGTTTGATTTTGTCTGTTAAATCAGATATGGAAATATACCAAGTGTTAACACATACAGTACTACAACACAAAATTGGTGCATCACACAGGGAAGGGATTTTTAAGTGCATTACCGACATACATAGTACATGCTACATGCTCTACTCAAGATGAAATACTTTTAAATAAAAAGTATAGATACTGACAGTTTGTCATAAATGTGCTTCATGTATCTTTTTAGTATAGAATATACTCGAAAAGTCTATACAGTGTGTGTATCATGTATATACTTAACAAGTCGATCGTAAACAAAAATCAAAGTTATTAAGGGCCCGACCAGATATCAAATCCAAACAATTTTAAATTAATATCAGCTAAATGATCGAAAAAGTGAATCCTATTTTATAGCAAAAAATAGTAGCCACTTACAAAGACGCAATTGTTCCATTTTGCGTGTAGGATTTAATGTCACTACAAATATCAGTTACGATCAAGCTTATTCCAGCCGGAATAAAACCTTTTAAAATGGTTTATTATTTACTTCAATAGTTTACAGATAGGGGATAAGACCATTGCATTGAAAAATAGTTTATAACTTCCACATATTGTTATATAGTTAATAGTTAAAACCTGGCCGCGTCCTTATAGTGCAGTCACACTACAGCGTAAGACATCAGCGTATGCCAGCGTATGACCATACGCTCGTTTATGCAGATACGTCGAAGTACGTCGTTATACGCAGAGGCTAAAATATTTTTTGGACATGTTCAAAAATTTTCAGCGTATGCGAGCGTATAGATAATACTTTACTCATACGCTCATCATACTCTAGGCATACGCTGGATACGCTAGGCATACGCTGAATACGCTAGACATACGCTAGAGGTACGTCACTCATACGTTGTTACAAACAGTGGCCAGTTAAGCTTAAAATATATAAAGGGTCCTTTTATCTCCATTTTCCTCAGTTGTAGACATAGGTTTTTCTCTAACACCATTTTGATTTAATACAGTTGACACTTTATCATGTTAAACGAAATGGAAGGCGAAGGAGAAGGAAAAGGAGGAGAATAGGTTGAAGATATTTCGCATGCATCTTGACACCTCGCAGTCTAGCTTGAATAAGAAGGTACTGGGACAGTCCACAGTGGAAAGTCGTTGCTATTCATAGTCATAACTTCACACATGTTATGCACACTTTACTCATACGCTCGCGTACGTTTGCATACGTTACTCATACGCTCGCATACGTTACGCATACGTTACTCATACGCTCGCATACGTTATGCATACGTTACTCATACGCTCGCATACGTTATGCATACGTTACTCATACGCTACCATGACAGACCGTCGTCGATAGCTCGGGTTTAACGCTCAAA
>Ga0224511_10000566_pt1 | contig 18399 bp, 16 predicted proteins | sample SF_May12_sed_USG_2_FD_169988 | JGI IMG/M metagenome (GOLD analysis project Ga0224511, IMG submission 169988) | Sediment microbial communities from San Francisco Bay, California, United States - SF_May12_sed_USGS_8_1 | ecosystem: Environmental > Aquatic > Marine > Sediment | place: USA...
TCCAAGATTTAACCGTATTTTTTACTACATCCCCTGCTCAGTATGAACTTTTATTCGACTCAGGTAGGTTTTGAGACACACTGATTCTGATAAGCCAAAAAAAAGTGCCTCGTCATCCAACCTTTAAGATCGATGGCTACTTAAGGTTTTAACATGCCCTTATACACAGGTCTCTGATTGGACACCTGTTATTTTTGCACTTAGCTAACATATACTTATTGGGGGACAACACCTGAGTGCAATCGGATTCTGTGTCAGAGGCTACTAAGATTTTCACACGAAACCTACTGCGCCTCGTCCAATGATAGACATGTATGGAGCATTTGGATTTTTAAACATAATTTTTGAATGGGTGGTTTAATAGAGAAATGATTTCACAGGTGTCATCATGACAGATGTAGATACCTTTCAGCTAATTTTCAGCAAAATCAAAAAGATAATTGGCCTATAGTTGTCAATGACCCAGTGGGGCCCCCATAATTAGTAAACTCCACTGCATATGACCATGCATGAACCATAACTCCCATGAAGACATCAACAATACCGGAGACTATCACTGACTGTTCAATCGAAATTCACATGGCCACCCTTTAAAGGTTGGATGACGAGGCAAATTTTCAACTGAATGAAAGTTCATTTGAGAATTCCAAGATTTAACCGTATTTTTTACATCCCCTGCTCAGTATGAACTTTTATTCGACTCAGGTAGGTTTTGAGACACACTGATTCTGATAAGCCAAAAAAAATTGGCTCGTCATCCAACCCTTAAGTTACCTATGTATAATACTAACATTTTGAAATCGAAATTGAATCAAATAATGGGCCCTCAATTTAAATCATTAGGCGTGTGAACATGAACAGTTCAACCATGGGAAAACTCACTCAGAGTATTCATGGGTACCAAGATCCGAAAAGAAATAACCATAGAATCCAAACACAGCTCCGCACAAGAACTTGATTCCTTGCTGGTGGCATATTTCATTCACCCGAAGCATCTCCGAAAGGTTAGTACCTGCAGACAAAAATACCGACATGTACAAATCCTCTGTATAATAGGGTGAAGAGGTAGTTTAGTGGATATCGTACTGGGCCTTGGACCAGGGGTCCCCGATACTATTCCCAGTTCAGGCAAAAACTTCGTCTTTCGCAACTCACTCGTTGAGTTGCATTTAAGTGTATAAGACTAAAAGGTTGCGTCGGATTCACCTTAGACAATCGGAAAAAGCATGGCGTGCGTGAGTCAAACTCTTTGTACTCTTCGATCGAAAAGCTGTTACCCCCTACTCCCCAGTGGGTAGAAAAAAGAATGAAAAATAAATCTGAAGCTCACCTGACATACAGACAACATGAAATTGATGGAAGAAGCTCTCTTCTTTATCAGCCAGAGGAGAGGGGTCAGTTTTGACAGTGACTAGTGGATTGAGCTTTTTAATGGCTTCCGCTGAAGCTTCCGCTATCTGATAATTGAAAAATTGTGATAAAAGTCCAAAAACGACTCCAAACCAACTCTTCACTTATTAGTTGTACTTGTATTTGTATAATTAATAGCATTCTGGGACTAGGGCGCCCAAACCGAACCCAGACTTGAACCACCAAAGCAGAACACAGAGATAAAATCTAGAGTGTATAATGTGTAGCCAAACTGTATCAACGACACAGGTATAGAGATGATACACAAAGGTTTAAAATTTCAATGACACTAAATTTAATGGAGCGGGTAGGATGTATGGCAACAAAAACAATAGGATTTTGTTTGAAAAATGAACCAATGAAAGTTTATACAGTTCCTTTTATTTCTTAGAAAAAAGGTTTTGGACACACACTGCGATTTATTGCGTGTACATTTCAGGCGTTATTAGTGTTGATTAGATCATTGTTAGCAATCCCAGCAGAGCAATACCCAAACACAAAGCAGATTTGCAGTGTTAATCCATTTTTCCACAAAAACTTCGCCAAACATGGTGTCTGAGTTCGATGTGCGAGCTACTGTGAAATTCTAAGCCACTGCTGTAAGAATCTTCAGGCAGATCAGTGATAAAGCAGCAGTGGCAATGCGGCAGCTACTCACGTTTTGGTTCATGTGATCTTTGTTGACAAAAAACATTGCACTCATATGTATGTCTGAAACCTGCAAAACATGTAGACCATAAACATAATATCCCCAATTGTGTTTACACACTGCCATCATGAGGCCTAGCACAAAAAAAGGAAATGCAAAATGTTAGGGTGTTTAATCCATGGTACCAACTTACAGGATACCATCATAGTTATAGGAAGGCAACTGTATGTTTTTGATTACACAAACAATACCATTAAAATCAGGCAACAAAGATGTCCAACTCCAATCTGTACGGTCTTAACTTTTCTTATCAACTTTTTTTTGGTCAGATTTGGATTAAAATTGTTTTGATTACAGCGCACGTTAAAGGTTGGATGACGAGGCAACTTGTTTTGGCTGATCAGGATCAGCATGTCTCGAAACCTACCTGAGTCAAATTACAATGCACTGGGCACAGCAGAAGTGCCCTTAAATCCGTGCTAAAGATGGCAAAATTGGCTCCCTCTCAAAATTGTTTTAAAAAAGGCGGAGCTTAATCGGCCATATATATGACATATAATGTCGCGAGCTTGATGACAATGGCCGCACAGGAATGTTTCAATTGAATGACAGTTCATTTGAGAATTCCAACATTTAACCGTATTTTCTTACTACATCGTCTGCTCAGTCTGAACTTTTATTCGACTCAGGTAGGTTTTGAGACACACTAATTCTGATAAGCCAAAGAAAATTTGCCTCGTCATCAACCTTTAAGAGGCATTCTAGTGAGTGACCATAGAGCCAGTCAATACGAGACAACAGTTACGGGTTATCACAGGTGAGCCTACCTTTGACTCATCTAGAATTGTTAGGGAGTTGATGCCAGCCAAGACAATATTTTTGATAACTTCCCCAGTAAGTCCAGTCATACCAATCACCAAAACATCAGATGCTCGCATTCTAAAACAGCGAGAGTTTTTTTATTCAAATACCAGAAGCGTAAGGGGCTAGAATGACACAGAAACTGAGATATCATGTGAAGATGTCAATTCACACTGCCTGTAGTCTACTGTCTTGAGACTGCAACTGTAAGTGTAAATGGAAACTCAGCCAATGATGTCACCATTCGCTGAATATGATTCGCTCATGTACCCAATTCATGACCAGTACCGCTAATTTCAGTCATGCTCCGACTCTGAATCATACTCATAGCCATTTTATTTAATGACAGTTTGAATATAACTCCCAGTAAAATTTGAAATGTAGAATCCGACATTAAACTAAAATTCACTGACCGACAAACTCACTGAGTGCGACTCGCATATATCATTCATAGTCATACACTACAGTCATTGACTGAGTCAGTTGCTGACTGAGTTGTGAGTAGTGAGTGACTACTCATTAAGTAACTCAGTGAGAGTGACTGAGTCAGCGAGTGTGACTCACAGTCAACGCCACATCACATTCAGAATCACTATGACTATCAGTATCAGTATCACTCACTGACTCTGTCTATCAAATCAATATTGTCAATATCAGTTCAGTATCATGAGTAACACTAAGACTAACACTATCATATCACTCACAGTCACTCAGTCACTGACTCAATCACTGATCACATACACTACAGTCTACACTCCACAGCTTACAGAAGGTGAAACACTAACAGTAACACTGAAACTGTGAAACATTTGATTTAGTTTTACAATGAATTAGTAACAAATTAGTAATTACTCTACTGAATTAATATTTATTAATTTAATTACTTTACTAAATTAGTGAATTACACATCGCTTGGCCTTAGTTGGTGTACCTTTTTTGAGCATCTAATCCCCATAATCGGATCTGCCTGTCGTATAAGGCGGCTTCAGCCTCTGTTATCTTGGTGGTCTCCATTGTTGCTCGCGAGTTTCTTCTGATACCCCCAAATCAACTTACAATCCTGGAAGACAACTAAAACTGGTTTCTACACTACTGACACCATTCATTCAAGGAACATGTCCTGCCTGGGTTATGGATACTTGTTGCGACGCTGTTTTCTTGCTCGTCGGACTGCCATTGTCTATGACCTGTCCAATAAAATATCGCGACTCAATTTTATATCTTTGTGAATTTCCCACAATGCACCTGTCGCGTCTAACAACCGAGCTGCCTAAAACTTAAAAGTTTTCATGAAGAGCTGAATTCCACAGTGAAATGCAACAAGTACTCGCTGACTATTGTGTTCCATTGTAGTCCAATAGACAAATTATTTAAATACCAAACAAATCCCGTCAAATATGGCTGAACAGGTTATCCTCGAGGAGGATTACGATGAGAATTATGAACCCACTGAGGAAGGTAAGCAAAAACTTGACTCACACTCACAGTCACACACAGTCACACTTACAGTTACAGCCTGAGACAACCCTATTGTACTACTTTGATTTGTTTTGCTGTGCCCGTTCATTCAATACAATATCATATATTACTTCGACTAGTACTGGGGTATCAATGTTATGCGGTGATTGTGAGGCTTGATACAATGGTTATGTGCTGCAACTCTGTAGACTGTAGACTAGTGTAGACTGTAGACAGTGTAACCAGTTGAACTGACCCAGAGATTTTCAGCCCCTGGCCTGAGGCTGAACTCAGAGCTGCCACACATTTCCGTGCACCAATCTGTTTTGAACAGCAAACCAAGCCAAACTTCAAGTTAAAACAGATATATCTGGTTTTTTGTTGATTGGGTTTCAGTTTCCCATTTGTTCTGTTACAGAGATAACTGAATATGCTCAGCTGATTGGAATTGATATAGAGAAGGAGCCTCAGCTGATGTACATTGCTCGGGAAGGCATCAATGCCCCTCTCCCTAAAGATTGGAAGCCATGCCAGGATACCAATGGTAAGAGTCTGTGAAGAACTACTAATAATCTCTACGCGGGCGTAACTGATTGCACGGCCTTTTGAATTCCATGATTGGCATCATCACTGCTCGGTCATCACAAATAGCAAGCCGAGATTTATATGAAATCGACACATAGCCATAGACCATGTGTACTCATAGATACATAATTATCCCATATACAATATAATCAAAGGTAAGAACTTATCTTGTTGACTCACAATTCTGCACCTGAGAATGAAACTCCACAGGTGTGACCTGTTTCGAGTGATAACTGCAGCCTCAATGTTGTAGCATAATGAGCAGTTTGTATGAGTTTTCTGAACACAAATTTATTTGTAGGGGATATCTACTACTTTAACTTCCAGACCGCTGAGAGTATATGGGACCACCCCTGTGATGAATATTATAAAAAGATGGTGGTTGAGGCGCGGCAAAAGGCATCTCAAGCTGGTATGCTAGAGCACTCGATGTCTATAACCTGTCCTTGGATTGGTTGCCTCAGTGTGACAGGGCAAACTGCCTCATAGCATACTCTTATCATACATGTGTGCGGTAATAAGGACAGAGCGTGCACATCTATTTCAAGATGTCCCTTGTTATTGGGTGTTACACTCCTTATGACAGACGATAACCGATCAATTCATGTGCATGGTACACTAATCTGTACTTTGATATTACAGAGGTACACATCGGTCCTTTTGCACCACCCAATTAATATAGAACACCCAGACAGTCTCCTTGCCTCATAACCAATAGTACTAATAACAGATCTGATGGGGCATTGGGCAGAGGTTTTGTATAGCCTCCTTTGCGTATGCACCGAAATGGAATAAATAATTCGTGCTTTGTTATGACAGACGTTCGACCTCATATCAAAAAGTTTAGTGTTTTAATAGTGGGTTTTTGTCATTTGGTTCCAGGAGGGGATACCAGCCAAAAAGGAGCTACAGGAAAAAAGAAAAAAAAAGATGGCAGCAAGAAAAAAAAGAATGCTAAAGATTCGTCTGCTGCGCCCGCGGCTCTCACTGCTCCCTCGCTTGGTAAATGAGTAACTGAACTCCATTTAAACAAACCTCATGCTTTTTCTTGTTTGACATCTTCACTGTTATGGTGAAACTGTCGGGCTAGATACTTGCATCTTCAAAATTGACTGCTTACCACGGAGTACCCTGAACGGATCAATATGAACACTCCATTTCGTAGTGAAGCTTGTTATTGTTTTGAGCTAGGATTAAATTAAGGCGATAGCACTCATGGTGGGAGCTCACCAACGATCATGATCCAAACCCCGGCTCTCACAATTGAGAACCCAGAGCTATACCACTGTGCTATCCCGCCATCCCAAACACATGTGGGAGAAACGAGACAAGTGTTTGTAAATCAGCCTAAATCCATCGCCCTGATATCTATGATCCAGAACACTGAACTCTTTACCAGAGTTTCTCATCAACCATTATTGATGTATTTGCGTTTGGAGTTGAGATCATCTCCACCTGACTCACCTGGTTATGTTTGTAGCTCCTTTGAAGGCAGGGGCAGTTCCTTCATTGGCCCCGCTGAAGTCTTTAGGGGGAATGCCAGCTGGAAGCGTAAAGTCGACTGCCTTACTCAGTAATGTAAGTATTTATCCAATACTGGAAGATGGTGAGCCTCGTGTTCAGTAGCTAGATCCTTTGCCTGGGATTAGGAGATCTTCAAGGTTTGAGGTTTGAAGATTAATAAGATACAAAGGCTGGAAGCCTGGGCAAAACACACTGTGTAGGAATAGTGGGATAGCTCAATAGCAGGCGCCCTTAGCCAAGATCGAAAGGTCCCGGATTCAAGTCCTGAGCAATCACTGAGTGATGTTCTCATGTAACTCCTAGCTCGTAACCACTCCAACATGCCCCGAAATGGAGGGGGGGGGTCATTAGAAAAAATGGCCAAATGGCCGAGCAGAGCAATATACAGATAGTAAACAGATTGCTGATTACAGACTCTATCGGGTACTAACTTAGGTCATTTTTGAGCCTTTTAGGTTTTCGCACTGAATGTTTTCTCATTTGGTGTGTTGTAGAATCTCAAGTCAACCGGGCTTGGAGGAACGAGTGAATCTTTTGGTAATGTGCAGATGCTGTCAATGTCGGAAGATTCTACTACCAACATGGATGGGACCAGTAGTGCCAAGTGAGTGAATATCACTATGAAGTGGCTTATTCACAACAGATGGAGTGAGATTTTGTGTCACACCAGTGTCACACCAGTGTCACGCCAGTGTCACACCAGTGTCCAGATGATCCTAAGAGAAATTTTCTACTCGTACACTTTCTTCGTGTTTTAGTTTGCAAGGCGCATCAAATGACTTTGATTCCTCCGCGCTGGAAGGCTATACCGCCACAAACACCATGAACAAGGTGAGAGCTTGTTGCATGTTGCCCTGTCGTGCGATGGTGTTTCAAACCTGCATAACCTAAGCTTGATCAGTCTACTCAGGCTTAACAGTCCTAATGTTTGTGTTTATTTGAGCCTCAGGTGATTGCTAACAAAATCTCACACACTTTTTCACAGTCTATTCAATTCATTGGTTTCTATTCACTCACCCGTTTATAGTTTTTGAAAAGCTGACTGCGCTGTTCTTTGGAATTCGGCCAGGATTATGACAAATTTCAAAGGTTGCCAACAATAGGTGCAAAGCCTAATCCCATAAACTGGTGGCACAGCGCAGATCTCACCCAGCACGATTCAAAGCCCCAAGCCATTCATGTGTAGTACCTGCATGGCTCTATCACTAGCCTGGGTGCTGAAAAACAAATTATAAGCATGTTTCCCACAGGCTGATTTAAAAGTTTACATCACAAAGGATAGGAAATACCAGTCACTTTGCACGTAACTCTCTAACATATTAAATTTTTTAATTTGGATTTCCTTTGCGTAAGCAGTCATGTTCAGTTTGACTCATTGGTAAATTTTGAGGGTATTTTCCCAGGTGAGAAGGCATGCTCAAAGATCCCAAACCAAAACCAACCATATCCCTCCGATGGAAGGAATGTACCTAAAGAGCATTGTGAACAAATATCATTCCTGTTTCCCGCTGTTACATCGGCTCGATTCACAGAAATGAATGTCAGTTTCATGTTTGATTGTTGGTGATACTCTTTCTGTAGACAGAGTATGTGTGCAATACAAACAGTCATTGAGTATGATATGAACGGCTTCTTCTACTTGGATCGAGTCAATGACTCATTTTCAGTACGGTTCGCGGTGGGCCCAAGAGCCAAGGCCGTGGGCCTCCTTTATTTAGCTTCACAATCGGAATTAGATGAGATTTAAAGAAAAAAGTGGTACCCGAACCAGCAGTTTAACCAGAAATCACTGATCCTCCGCCATGTGTGCTATCCACTTCACCACTAGTACTAGTCGTTTGGTATCATTTAGCACTAAATCTATTAATGGTATGTATGACTAGTAAGGCAATGCCTTGCATAGTGTGATGAGATTGCACTGTCCCAAAGTATCTGATAGGATATGCTTTGTATCGTCATGAGCCAACTCAGCTGAGAATTAGGTCACTAGCATATCGCAATTCAAATGGTGCAGGTTTTCTAGTACTACTAGAGTACAGCTGTCAGTGTTGAACGACCCTAGATTACCAAAGGGTGGTCTTAATTAGGGTAAATGAGATTGCTGATGTATGGTCCATTTGTCCAGTGTCTATGCATACACTTGCCGACACCAACCAAACTAATGGATATACTAAGAAGTTGTCTCTCCTTGTGCTGTTGCAACTTGGTATCATCATCATCAGCCATGTGTTTTCTACTGCTGGAGAAAGGTCTCCCTCCTGTCTGACCACACCCTCCTGATGCCAGCTTCTCTCATCCGGTCGCACCTAAACAGTTGTACCATATCTTTGACCCATCTGGTTTTAGGTCTGCCTCTATTTCTCTTACCTATCAGGTCCATGTAGTTGGATGGGCGACATGAATAGGTGAATTAAAAAAATTGGGAAATAAATAATTAGAATGATATTAGTCGTTCTTTTAGGATTTGGTTTCTGATTATCATTATTTTCATCATAAACAAAATAAAAAACTTTTCCCATTCATTTTCAGACTGATACTCTGGACAACACGACAGATCTCATTAAGTATGGAGTGATGGATATTGATATGTTGGAGCCAGCAGTGCAGGTTGGAGTGAGCACTGACCTTGACATCAGAGATAGTTATGAGAGTTATCAGAGTACGCCGAGAGCGGAGCCCGATGAACCTCCGAAATCACGCTTTCTCAAGAGCAACAGACCAACTGTGCAGGTATTGTCGCCTAAAATGGGTGAGACTGTATCTCTTGGCATATGCTTATTCAAGCTAGCGATTGGCTTTTTCTTGTATCAGTTCTACACAGCCATGGTCAACCTGCTGGGTTAGATACGTGCTAGTTCACCAGTTACGGTTTAGCATGGAGGACCTGAAGCGGGTCCATGTCAATGCTCTACCTCATGAAGAGGCTTGTTTTGTTTTGAGCTAGGATAGATGTGAGGTGCTCACACTCTCAGCAGGACTCCGCCGTAACTGGGGTTTGAACTCAGGTCCCTGTGATCGCAGGCCCTTAGGATCTGAACCAGGGACCTCTAATAGAGGGACCCAAGGCAGGAACCTCTGTTATTAGGCCTAGTGCATGATCCATGGAGAAATTGATTCACATACTCCTACACGCACATTAGTCATAACTCTAGGAGCAGTTTCAGGATTAGTGGAATTTTGTTGATGTTACAACTTACTCGTTGTCTTTTTACCATACCAGACGAGTACTGTGCCTTCGCTTGTTACGACTCCCGGGTCGCCGGTGAAATCGAAGCTTGCTGCTCCTGTGTTTAAAAGTATTGAGGAGTCGAGCGAATATGTGGAGGATGCCAGCGAAGTACCGACTGAATCAGAAAGCAACAGAAATCCCCTCGCTGGATTAAACATGGCCGAAAGCCTGGATGAAACACAGAGTGGGCTTCTGGAAACATCAGAGGCAGATAGAGGTGAGAAGAGAAGCTGTCCAATTGGTCCCAGTCCAATGTAGCTTGGGCCTGTTCTTCAAAGAAACGGTTCTGAGTTCGAAATTAGAATGTAGACTTTCTAGTGACTCTTTGGGAATTCTTGACAGAGAAGTCAATCACCCAACGAGGCGTGCTGATCAGTAACATGAATTCACTCCAATTACCTAGCTCTGCAAACAACACGCTTTATAATTAGTCTTTGACTCCAACCCACGCCGTGAACCAGTTACTACAAAGTGATTAAGAGTCAAGCATGTATCAGGTGTTTACTCAAAATCTTTCGTCAGCCATGGTGGAGAGACAAAAAACGCAGACGGATGATGATAAACGCCACCTGGCAGTAACTGCAGCAGAGCGTCGCAAAGAGGAAGTAACTCTGCAAAGAGATCAAGAGGAAGAGCTAGGAGCACTTCGCGAGAAAAACCAGAAGGAGTTGAGTGAATTGAAGCAGAAGCTGACGACTGAGACTGCAAACGCTAAATTGGAATTGTATGAGGAGAAGGAGGAGGCTATACGAGCTCTACGGGTTTGTACTTCACCCTCTTAGGAAGATTCAGTCTCTACTGAGTAATTGTTCCTTCTTATGCTGATTGTAAATGACCAAACTCCCAGCCCAAGCTTTTGGCAAGGCCACGCTAGCAACGGCTTGCCTCGGCCATGTACTACACGACCATGCATATCCATCCCGGGCCAACTGAGCTTTCAGCTCGGGTGTACTCTATATGACAAATGTTACAATGTTATTACAATATCATGTTTGTACGTTACACTGTGCTCATCGGAGTTGTCGCCTTGTACAGTACTGATCAAATGTGAAGGCAACTCCTGACAAAACTATGTTCAACCAACTGTCCGAGCTCTTGGCTCGGGCTAGCACAGCTTGTGCACGTGAACTGAAAGCTTGGCCGTTTGAAACCCATAATAGTTAAAGTATGGATGACGAGGGAACTTTTTTGGCTAATCAGAATCAGTGTGTCTCAAAACCTATCCGAATCCAATAAAAGTTCATACTGAGCAGGCGATGTAGTAAAAAAATATGATTAAATCTTGGAATTCTCAAATGAACTTTCATTCAGTTGAAATTTTCCCGCGTGACGTAAATTGTCGCAGAAGACATCACAGCGGGTCCACATTATTACATTTGCGTGTTTGCGCAATGGCTTGCCCTAGTGTAACTTCTAAAACTTTATCATGCTGGGATCAAGGTATGAGTGTGAAATGGACCCAAAGACGAAAACAGAGGCCTATGAATTCACTGAGTTTAGCGTAGTCTTAACTCTACTGGTCTAACTGGCAATCAAAGTGAGTGACACTGACTTGGTGACCGAGTGAATTTACTCACCAAAAACGGTCTTTTACTTTAAGTCAGTGTTTGTGTTAGTAACTAATAGCCAAACAACAGCTCTTATTGCATAGACAGGCCAGCAGTATGTTTGCAACCTAGTCTTATTCCATGTGACTGTCTGACGCTATAATCTGTACGGTTTTTTACCAGTTAAAGCCAAGCCGTGGTGTCAACTCTACTATTTAGCACGATAGTTATGGCAGGTCATGTGCATTATTACCGGAGTTCCCGGGCAATGTCGGCCAAACATGGGTCTCTTTACCCTCGCTTTTGGCAAGCTGGAGCAAGTTCTCCCACTCTAGACCCATACTTTGCGCTTGTGTACAACCTCAAGAGTGCGTCAGTGGTGATGGGGTGCCCCAAATATTGGGACACCCTCTGGAAGTCCTGGTAGAAAATGAGCAATTTTGAGTGCCTGGCCATTGACTAGTCATCAAACTTGCGATATTATATGTCATATAAATGGTCGATTAGACTCCGCCTTATTAAAAAACGTTTTCAGAGAATGCCATTTTTGCAATCTTTAGCATGGACTTAAGGGGCACTTCTGCTGTGCCCATTGCGCTGTAATTTGACTCAGGTAGGTTTTGAGACATGCTAATTCTGATAAGCCAAAAAAAATTCGCCTCGTCATCCACACTTTAATGTCTGGTGTGTACTCCCTTTACTAAGTAGGTTGATTTCTTGATCTGCTTTTTATTATAATTTCTACATTCATATAACCTACACGCTAGGCGGAAATAGAGGCCAAGCAAGAAGATGAGCTTCGTCAGCTACGTGTCAATCAGGAGACAGCTTTGGCCGAGCTGCGGAAGAAGAATGAGCAACAGACTAATGAGGAGTTGAATCGACTAAAAGAAAGTCAGGCGAAGCAGTTGGCGGAGGCACGTAGCAGATTGGAAACCGATCACGAACGCGAGATGAGAGAGGTATAAGTCACCTATCCTCAGGAGTTCATGTAACATCCGGGATGTGGCTAAGCTTTGTGACCTCACTCATGTGCCATCCGGGATACAGCTAACGTCTAATGACAACCTACCCTTGTTCTCTGTGTTGTTATTACTGGAGCATGCGTATATGCCGGTCTGTAGTATATAGACCGCATGGTATGTTAAGATATTGTCTATATTGACATTGTATGGCTGTCTGTGACTGAGTCTGTGATTTACATTCTTGACAGCTTACCTTTCTGTAGTTAAGAGAAAGAAACGATTCCCGCGTGAAGGAATTGAGGTCCAGTCTGGAAGACACAACCACACTGAAAGAGACGGAGCTGTCAGCGGCTCGTGAGAAAGTACGTCGTCAAGTTGAGGCGGAGCTTGAGGAGACCAGACGGAGTATTCGAGATGATTTGGAAAGTAAGAATCGACAGTCGATCCGCGATCTGCAGTCTGAACTGGATAGAGAACTCGATAATAACAGGGATAAACTGAGGAATGAATTCAAATCAAAACAAGACACAGTCAGGAAGGAGGTGTGTAATGTTAGAGGAGTGTGTGATACGATTATGATTTATTATGATTATGATTATGATTATACATGTATATGTTGAGAATCGACAGGGTCATTAGTTAGCTTGGACAGTTCAGCTGATAATCCAACACCCTGATTGACCTTTGTCACTGAAATAATGTCAGATTACCTTCCTGTCGCTAACATTGACTTTTCTAGAATTCAAACCCATAACCTATTGTACTCGAGTCGCAAATCCGAACTGCTAAACCACAGCTGCTCCTTTTTCCAATTTTTTCTTGGATGCCGTCATCACTGTCACGCTGAAGCTGTCGAGTTAGATACTTGTTAATTCGCTGGTTACAGCTCAGCACGGAGCACCACAAGCGGGTTACTATCAATACCCCTTTTTGTTTTGTTTTGAGTCAGGATTAATGTGAGGGAACCTGCTAAGATTTGGAATTTGAACCCAGGTTCTCATGGTTGTGAGCCATCCCATTTACCAACTGTAGTTGGAAGCTGATCACAAGAAGACTATGGACAGTATGCAGTCTGAGATTACTAGTCTGCATGAGGCTGAGCGTAAGGCTAAGGAGGAGGAGCTTAGAACTGCCCGCGAGTCACAGGCTGTGGTCACTGGACTAGAGAGAGATCTGCAGCAGATACTGGACGATAAACGCACCGAACTCAAGGTTAGGGTCGTTTACATTAATCTCAGCATTAATTGTAGCATTATAGGTATTCACATTTTCATCAGTGTTTGACGGTGATTAAGGAGTCAATCCTTTCAAATATCACAGCAATCATTTCTTTTTCTATCTATATATTTCATGCTACTTTTCCCAGCTTTCGGGGTCATGAGGTTTGCTCCAATAGCGAAACTTAAGCAGGGGCTTAGGAGTGAATTACAGCTGGATGTTCTTACTGTCACCGCCAATGAATTTTCTAAGATTCTACTGCTATTCCCTTAATTTCCGTATAGTTCCGTTTTATTATTTGTATTGAATGTTTTTATTCTGTAAGATGTCTGTGTGCATTTTTATCAATGTGGAAGTCTTTTAATTTTTCTGTCTCTGTAGAGATCTCACATCGACCCAGTAAGATAATTAGAACTCACGGGGTGTCTACATAACAGAGTGTGTCATTTGCGCCTGTCCTGTGTGACTCTTCCTATCCGGTTGGCGTGTGACGTACTATGAAAGCGGGATATGGGGTGCGAGTGTCAAAAATGGTTTACTATAATAGGAAAGCATGTGTCGTACTATATTTGCTATATTAGTCATACACATTTGTATGCAGTCTTCTCTGTCAGTACATAAATTACATAAGGGAAACCCAAAATAGAACTTGTTGCAGACCATTCTAGTCACCGGGCTGTAGTTTATAAGTTACACTCAGTGTTTTCTCCAAGAGCTTCTAAAGGTACAAGGTATAACTGGATTGAATGAGCCCACAGTTGACGTTCTAAAAGTCTGGCCAATTTTTCATTTGATTTGGTGACTTTTTCCACTTGGAGCATAGGTCTTTTTTCATAGAGATCAAAGATTCTATTTGGTCAAACAAAAGCAGACGCCAGAAGGTCCAGTAGACAGCCCAAGTTTCTTCTGGACTTGTTACTAATCCGCTGACTCTTGTTACTAATCCGCTGACTACTTTATTTATTGGTAGGCCCAGCATGATGCTGAGTTGGCTAAGTATAAGCGACAGTTGGAGTCCGAGGCTCACGCTCAACGCTCTGAACTGAACACAAAAGCTTCCCTCGACAAGGCCCGTCTCGAAGAAGAGCATGGGGAGACGATGGTCAAACTGAAAAAAGAGTTTGAGACACAGCGAGATGAGACTAGAAATGATCACAAAGACCGAATGAGCAGGTTAGAGCCCTTAATAGAAACCTTATGGGTGAAATCTGGTGTATTTTATGCTTGCAATTAGTGAGAGAGACAACTCTCGGCATTTGCTAAACTTATTGTTAAACTGGAGTCTATTAAAGCAAATATTTGTTCGCATGAAATATAACAATGAATCTAGATGAATGGAAAGCCACACATTTACAAGTTGCCTTATTGAGTTGATCCGCAATCAAATCTCATATTATTTCTCACTTAAGCTTCAACTGGACGGCACCAAGAATATACCAGTTGCCAAGAACACCCCCCCTCCCCGTACAGAGTCTCATAAATGCGCATTTGTAGTCCAGTTAGCTCAGATTGGACCTACTCGAAGTCGGATCTGGTGTCTGACCTCGGGTGTTGGTCCCGGATGTTCGATCCGAGTCTGATCGGGCACAAAATTGATTCAAAAGCAACTTAATTGTCTCAACTCTCAGTCCCTGCCTCGGCCGGTTTCACTCCCGATGTTGGTTTTGTCACTGAGTGATGCTCTATTCGCTCCAGGTTGAAGCTCTCATTGGACGAGGAGGAACACCAGCTGGAGGTGAAAGCTAAGCGTCTCGAGGAACGAAAATCAACACTCGATGCCGACTCTGTGTCCCTCGATAAGCTCACTGCTGACCTTGATAAACGGAAGCAGAATCTCGCTAAACAAGAAACTGGTAGGTTACTGACATCTATACATTGTGTATACGCACAGTGTATATACACAGTTGTTTATGAGGCAATCCTTGTATGCTACCATTTGGAGTATGGCCTTTTTGTTGCGCTTTGCGTTTAATGATTCCAGATTCTCACATTTTGAGAGTCCACGTTTATGGCTCTGGCTGAAGAGTTCCCATAGACTTTGTTTGCGGTTACCACCATGAACAAAAGTGAAAGTTATCAATCACTTACAGAGCTAAAGACAGATGAAGATCGTGTACACGGAGCTCAAGCGGGCCAGGTAGCCATGCAGGAGAAAATAACAACCATTGAACAAGAACTGGTGGCCAGCAAACAAGACATGGAAAAGATGATGGATGAAGCTAAAGATCTCAAAAATAAACTCAGGGAGAAAGATAGACTTCTCAAGGTACGGAACGACATGACCTTGCGATCATTTCTAATCTCAATCTAAAGAACTTTCCTAAGAGAAATTGTTTTTTAAATCAGTCTAATGGCAATATTAAGTATGGAGTAACATCTACGTAGTTGTTAACACTCCAATGCTAAGTTCAGAATATTTGAGTTCCGTAATGAAACGAAACTAAAATAAATTTCCCTTTGTTATCCTTTAGGAGAAATCGCGAGAGTTGGAGAAACGCGGTCCTCGCCGTAATGATGAAAAGGAGAACCACCCAGACGATCAGCTCACAATGGATGACCTTGAAAGTGATGGCAAGCATTCGGCAAGGTCATTGGATGACAGCATACATATGTAAGTGCTGTACTACGGGGTATTTCAACTACTTTATTCTATTTATTGGTGAAAAGCTTCTGATACTATTCAGGTAGACTGAATCGGAATGTAATAGGCGCCCACTCATTACTGAGTATGGGAGTTGTCTGGCAGCCAGATTGCAGCTGGGAACGTGGGGGAGTTTATAGCGTAAGCTGGCTTGCCCGGGCCAACTCACACCCTACCACAGCACCCGCTAATTCAGTGTGAAGCACGCGCTACAACTGAACGGTTGATCCTGGGAGGTTGAGGATCAGGCAACCTAGGCTATTGGCTTACACAGATAGACTATATATGTCATCCACTACATGCACATACGGCCTATGTACGCATGAACATTTATTATAATTTAGTTCTGTTGTCATCAGCCTGGTGAAGAGTAGCCGAATTTCAGCGGGCGATGTGTAAACTGACTTTAAGTTGACTGACCGCCAATCTGGAGCGTTGATACTGATCCACTCGTGGTGCTCCATGCTAAGCCATAACTGTACCTTAATGTAAAAAAACACTTCTAGTCTTATTTAAGCTATCCATGTAAAATATAACTATCAAATCAAATCAAACTGGTGAAAAAAACAAGTATCTAGCCCAACAGGTTTGCCGTACGAAAAGAAGCTTCATGGTTGCATGCTATCATAGGTATACATCCAAACTTGGTTTCTTTTGACTTCTCTGAAATATACTCTTTTCCAATCCTACGGGTATTAGACTGAATTCCTAACTAGGAAGACACACTCTTCCTATTGGTTTGCGCTTTTGTTTTTAGTCGAAAAAAGCGTAGTAATCGCAGAGCTATTAATCGGTCGTTGGACGATTCCTCACTACTGGATGATGTTCCCATCAGCTCTCCATACGTGAGAAAGTTTGTAAACTCGGATAACGCCGTGGAGATCGCCAAAAAATATCTGCGGGAGCACAACAGAACCAGAAAGGTGAGCCCTCCACGTAGTAACAATTTACATGTTACATGCTTACATTTGAGATATTGTGATTTTGTGTAGGTCTTTTTAATTGGCTCAATCAACAACTTAGAATCCACCAATGACCAGGTTCTGGACCCTAATATCATATAAGAGAATTGTCCTCCCTTGACCTGTTCCTCTGCTGAATAGTCCCCAAATACGATTTTAGGACCTACTAGAAAATTTGTTAAAGGGATCAAGCAGTGGTCATAAGTTGAAGTATTCAGAGTTGCATCTCAATGTTTTGAGGAAACACGACTCCCTATTATTTTAGCGATCGCTTCTGGTTTTGTACCTTTTGAATGCATATTTCAGGGTTCTAAAGCTGCTTGGAGTGAGGCTAAAAATCGGTTGCGCACGTCGAGTGGAAAATACAGGTCACTAGCGAGAAGGTACCTGAGCGACTCCGATTCAGACTCATCGTCAGTCACTGATTTGGCTGAGTTGGATACTAATGAACTACAGATGAGAATTAATAAGAGGTGAGTTTGCTGTGTCAATGCATATATGGCTAATAGATAGCAATTTGTCTATAGTGTAGCCCTGCGTTCGATCATATTGCTGCCCAGAATAGACCTGAAAACTGTCCCAGACCTAACCATTGTCAATTTCTTTATACATAGTTCCGGTTTATCGTAAAAACAAATTCTGTAGAAAATTCAACTAGACAGGAAGTACATACACACTGTATATATCTCATGGATCTGTCCGCCGAATTTTAAAACCGACAAACCAATTACAGCAAACATGGAAGTTTATCCGGCATTTCTCAAGGAAAGCCCATCCACACGCAGTATTCACTTGTGAGAATTCGGTCTCTGAATTACTGTGAGAAATAACTTTCGAATTACAATGCACAGAGTGGGAAGAGCCCTCCATGGCATTGAGAGACAGATATGTCTTAACACAGTCAGGTCAGCCTTAGCTGTGGTCAAGAGTTCAATCTCAATGATAGTGGATGTAAAAGGATACTGATCATAAGTTCGAGCCCGTAAAGTTAACACTGTTGTGACAGGGCCGAGTTTTCAAGATGGTCAAAGTAAGAAATTGTGGCAGTAGGACAAATTTCTAGGTCGAAATCTGAAATCAGTGATGATTGACCTTTAACCTGATCTCAAAGTAGCGTCCCATCCTAAATTCCGGGGACCTGGCACCGTGTAGACCTCAGTATCTATTTACTCGAACTATCTTCAGCCTCTGATCGCTAAGGGATAAAGGGATAAAGGGTTTATGCGGTGCACTGGGCTTATAATGCCATTTGGCGTGTCTGCTGGCACCGCCTGAGCTATTACTAATACTGCTGCAGGTTGGCTGGCTATCACCAGACTGTCAGGTATGTTGAGTTGCCCCCTCTTGCAT
>Ga0224511_10000568_pt1 | contig 18381 bp, 7 predicted proteins | sample SF_May12_sed_USG_2_FD_169988 | JGI IMG/M metagenome (GOLD analysis project Ga0224511, IMG submission 169988) | Sediment microbial communities from San Francisco Bay, California, United States - SF_May12_sed_USGS_8_1 | ecosystem: Environmental > Aquatic > Marine > Sediment | place: USA...
ATCTAAAAACTGAAAAAAGTTGTGAGGTGGATCGTCTTAAAATGCCATATATTTAAATAAAAAAGGTTTATAAAATCTCTTCCTAGCTGCAAATATGTGAATCCATTAGGATGGTCATACGTTAAAGCTCTGTTTTTTTTTTCTAACTTTACCGACTGACCCATGAAAATGACCCATTAAAAAAACAATGCATTTGCAAAAGCATTGTCATTTCAGCACTAAAATTTTATGTTTTGTTGTGTTAGTCATAGTGTGTTTATTTTATTTCTTACATATCGATTAACTCCTTATATTTTTTTTTCAGTAAAGGGAAACAATATAATTTTGATCTGTATTTTTTCATCATTGGTTACAGTCATTTTAATATCTTTAATCATGCGGAATAGGTATTTAAGGTGTGGATCTGAATAAAGGGCGATAGTTCATATTTCATCACGCAATTTTGAGGCGTACATCTGTTAAAAGGGAAGGAACCATGATCACGTAAATGCGGTTGGCCTATTGTTTTTCGTCCGGTATAAGTTGGGTTTGATATAAAGTCGTTTTATCATCCCTTTTACATGTGAGTTTAGTTGGTTTTATGGAACTGAAAATATGGTGTTAAATGTTCAACAATAATGTGCAAGACCCTACCCGTAGCTTTAAAACTAATGTTTTTTGTTCTTTGTTGTCTTTTTTCTTTCTCCTCTTTTGTATCTTGAGTTTAATTGTTTCATACAACGTATGTATTGTCATTTCACTGTATATGTGTTCTATAATGCAACTGGGAAGGCCCGTAACTAATGTTGTAATAACTTGTGGCCCAACCCATTTGTTCTATTTCATTTATCAACATTGATGTTTGCCTTTGACTACGCGATATAGTCGCGAGGGCGGACCTAACTAGTACAAAGTTTTGCAAAAGTGCACGACCACAAAATGTCAACACTCGTAAATTATAACTTAAACCACTTTGTCAACAATACTACACAGGCAAATAGAATGAAATCGTATGCGAGATCTAAATCTAAATCATTAGAAGACCATCGTGGAATGTTCCTTGACAAATTGCAATAATATGTATGCTTACAACATGTTTGCGACAAGTACCATGTCATTTCCTCCACAGTGTCTGTGGCACATGTCTAATACGTATTAACATTTAATTTAACATTTGGTTCATTATTGCAATTTTGTTTTTAAAATCTTAGTAAGAGTATAAGTAATTACATTATGTATTTAAGTCCTAAAACTGACTGATCGACATATTTGTTTTAACCATGTTAATTTGTTGCACAAGCGTCAAAATAAGTACATGTTTGTGCTTCTTTTGATATGTCACAACACCCATTACCAAAGAAAACGTTGGTTTTCTGTGGGTGTACCGGGGTATATGACCAATGGACAGTTGCCCGACCGTCAATCTTGATCATTTACACGTATAACAGTACATGGTCAATTCAGGGTTATGATCGAAAGATGACAATCTGACCTAATAACTACAAACAAGCATATGTCCTGTTTGTGATCAAGAAAATGAAAGGGGAGGAGGTTGACGTTTTGCGGAAATATGAATTATGATCCACTGTAGTCTAAATTATATATTCTGAACATTGTCACATTGTATTTAGACTTTCCGTCTAATAAAGTTGATCTTTGAATCGTTTTTACGGAACAATTTTGTGATTACTTGCGCATGTTTGTGGGAACAAAGTGTTGCAAGACAATACAACTGGAATCTAAAATGTCTAAAAGCATCCAATTTCTGCCAAAAATGTTCACTTTAGTGTGAGGGTTAATGTTCTTAGTGTCAATAATTTAAACGTTATTCGGATTGCAAAAGTTTAGATAGATTTTGCTTTACGTCTTAAGTTCGTTATATGATATAATAGCGTTATAAAAGAGATTTAAGAAACTCTTCAGATTACACATATAGCAATATAATAGTGCATTGTTATAAAGTGTAACGATGTCGTTTGCATATGATATTTGCTTGAGTGTCAAATTTAATTGTACACGCACAAAGTGCAATTATTATACCGGTAGATCATGTGTTGCATTATTCGTCCGTAACCATGGCAGTATTTGTAGGCAATTGGTGTTCACAGTTTTCACAAGTAATGACACTGTACAGTTATTGTGGATAGAAAATACAATTATTGTATTTCACGCTGTTACAAGCACAATAAAAATAATGTTATCGTCTTTTATTAATAAATAAATTTACTACCTATATCGAGACACCGTAATGAAATGAAAGAATGTTTATTCATAAGTACAATACCGGACTCTAAAATGGTTACAATAAATTCGATCTCTAAAACTTGTCAAGATGTTTGTTTTACAATCGGATTAAGAGCTGTGCGCACGGACCGCTCCTCTTGCGTTCATGATAATTTTTATCATGTCGACTTTGAACTAATCTGTGTAAATCTTTATTTTAATCACAAGGGTTTTATCTCTTCGCGTGTGTCTTTCAAAGTTGTAAAACTAAGTAAATCGGTTAAACACATCAATTTAGGAATATAAAACATACAATACGCAGACATGTTTGTGGGTATATTAGTGTTCGTCTAAGGGGGAGAACTTTGTGATTCTAATTTTTAACATCTTAAACACAATAACGCCCCCTGTAAATCACGAAAACTTGTTCTCGAGAATAAAACGCTTTTGGCGACGGAAAACATTAATGGTAATTTAGGTATAGATAACTTGACATTAAGCTAGTACATTATGTATATTATGGCACGACCATACTCTATAATAATCGTATATATGTTCATACGTGAGAAATTACACATATGAGCGTTTTGAACAGATGCCAATACTAATTAAAAACGAATATAGAATGCCATATCACGACTCGCTCCCTAGAACTGCCGTATTAAGCGCATGGCATCAATACATGGCGACGATGTATTTTCCGACACTTCGTGCAAATCGAATATATCGTGCGGTAATGTCTTTACACTCCGCCGTTTTGTCTGCGTCAATGTTGAATACGATATTTAGCGAGAGAAAAAATAACTCGGTTGCTCACCTTTTTCCTCTCGCCTAACTTGTTGATTGATATGCCTTACGGTGAAATTGGAGGGAAATGTATGCTGATCGTATTAAATCTAAATCTAATCGCAAAATGTTGTTCGAAGGCTGATTAGATTTTACGTGTATACATGTTTCAATATGACGACATATGGGGGCTTAAGAGATAGAAAATGTCCTGATGGCTAAATCCTTTAAACTAATTTCTTAGCTTTTGTTTAAGATAAAGATGTATTTGTATGTATGCAGTTTCTGTTATAATGTTTTGAAACCAGTCATTAAGTATTAACACAGTCGTGGTTTTTGTTACGGAACGCCGCTGAACGCAAATTCAATATCAAGAATATTGAACGATAGTTTTAAATTGTTAAAAGGTTTGTTTAAGTCACGAAACGACAACACGCTAGTGTAAATATCTTGAGGCGATCGCGGATAACAAAGACACACACGTACACAGACCGTAATGGGGAGTCACGTTTTTATTTAAATCTTATTTGTTTATCAGATATGCGCTGTTTAATTTCTTATCAATTAAACAAAAGAATAACGTATGGCCGTATGACGGCGAAATTGCATGCATGTTCTGTTTCTTAATTAATTAGTGGCGTTTTAAATACCAGGTGTAAGGTTCTGCGAGCCGTTATTGATTGGTACGTGGCGTTCAGGTATACGTGGTCGCGCCAAAGGACAAAGCCACATATACAAATACAAACACAATCGCCGCGTACAAATTCACGAATCGTTAGGTATTTAGGTTTCATGTGCGACTGGTACCGTAAACTATCAGCGCGGTATCAGCGCTCGTAATCTGCCGTATTTAATCGCTTTTGTATCAAGCGGCTCTTGATAATGGCGGAAATCGCGAAACAAGGAAATACGTAAGAAAAATAAACACACGGTTGTGTTTGCTCGGTTTCAGTGTTTCAATAGTTTCGCCACGTGGTGTTTCGTTACTGGAACTCGGTCGTACTAAAGCAATAGCTGTGGTTACAACCCCGCCTGGTAGTGGCAGCATAGGCGTTTTAGATGTCGATCAGATACAAAAACGAAGCAAATAAATATCTGAGTGTTCGCTAAACGACGACGGCTAGGGTAATGAATGCTTAAGCAAATATAAATATTCTGACGCAGTAGTAACACATTAAGTATGCCTGCGTTTATGTCCGTACTGTTAAAGCTGTCGGAATTCAGCTTTGAGCACGCACATGTACACAAATGAAATTAGTAAAACATACAGTATCGATTGATCATCGATGTCCCGGGGCCACGTTTTCGCCGCGTCTTAATGATGTCACGTAATTACAGTTGTCGTTTCCGCTCGCGGGCGGCGACCGTTCTACACATTCAGCCAAAGTTTTTGGATATTTGTCCCGATAAGAAGGTGTGTGGGGCCAGAACCCGACTGCTTACCGTTCTATGCCAGGCTCGTATTGTCATTAACTTAATTATTCATCAGTGTGTCGGAGTGGCGGACACGCCGGTTTAGCTACGGATTTGGTTATCGCGATTTAATATAATTCTTGACTCTACTCGAACAATCGTCATTTGGCAAAAGGATCCTGTTACCGGGTTCGCCAGATTTGAATTCATTTCAGTGTACACCGCTCGCATTTATTGTTATTCCTAAGCGATTGAACATGCTAATAGCGTCAGCACTTCTCGCCGAGTGGATTTCACGCACAGACTTTGTGCTAATCATCAGAATTATTACGAAAGCGACAATTTGTTTTTATGTGTGTGCGCATTGAATATCTCTCTCCCTTGCAGCCAGGGGAATTCTGTCTTAGGGCTTACTTCGTGTACTACTGGTTAATATAATTCATATTTACATCGTAATTTCCTTAGAACGCAAATCTATATACATACACCGATGCGTGAATATTTAATATGCACGGTAGATAACAAACGTAGCGAGCTACGACCAAGATCGAGAAGTAAACACTTTACTAAGCTTACAAACTAAATACTGGTGTTTTAATCATTATTGATGGAAAGGCAAGAAAGGCGACGGACAATATATTTTATGGAATGCTTGGATAACGAGCCATAGCGGCGGCTAGCGCAGTTTGAATGTAAATATCCGCTATCAAGCGAACTGCGTTATCGCAAGACGAAAAGCGGACGTTCTTTGTTCGCCAGTGTATAGATACAAGGGTTTACGGCAGTGTGAAATCGAAGCCGCGTGACAGTCAATAATCGGATTTTATCAAGTAGAGACGTGGGTACGGAAATGGCTAAACGACGAAATAAGAACAAAGCGAGGCGCGCATTGGTCGGGTTAAATAGAAATATAGACTTAAATGAGCAAGATGCAAATATTAGTGACGATGTGAAAAGCATATACGTGGAAAATGCGGGCGACGACGAGGATACTATAGATGACCCGCCGGTTCTAGTGCAAACGACGGACATGGACGACGTCCCGGGCTCGGAAAATATTGTCGACACTAATACAGTGACGGACTTTGAAGTGGCGACGGACTTAAATAAGAAACCTAAAAAAGTTGCAAAGAGGAAAACAATGCGGTCGCCGAAAAGTGATAATGACGGAAATGGCGGCGACGAAATTGCTATTTTTCCGACGGAACGGGATGGCGAAACTTGTATAGACATTCAGTGTGGACCTAATGAAGCTATTATGTACTTGGATAAATTATGTGTGGGCAGTAGGGGAGCCTGTGTTTTGTTTGACGGAAGTTGGTTAACGCCCAACGAGTTTCAAGCTGTCAGCGGTCGTGAAACGGCCAAGGACTGGAAACGTTCTATACGTCATCGGGGCAAGAGCCTAAAGTTGCTCATCAGCAAAGGACTTGTGTTTGTACAACCTTCGTCGCCGAAGAAGCCCCGTAAATCTACAAATGGCTCGCCGCCTTCGGCCGTCGGCGGTGTATCGGTTGCTGAAGAAAAGAAAGCCAAAAAGTTGAAGGCGACGCCACAGGTTCCCGTATCGCCGCCGCGGACGGAGCCGGATGTAACCACCGGAAATGACGATAAGGAAGCGCGACAGGCGGTGCAAATATCTCCAGTCACGCCAAGTCAAGTGAGTACACAATCGTAGATAAATATTACAACCCGCGCACGGTGGTATGCACAATAGTCACATAGTTATATTGATGTTATAGATACGAGTCGGCGGACGGCGGTCGGCGGCATTCGCGAACACTCTTATTAAAATATTTATTGGTTCCTGTGACGTGCGGTGTCTACACTGAGCAACATAACACGTAAAACGCGGCAGCTGTGCACGATACGCAGTTAATTACTCTTCCCCTGCCCGACATGCCCGCTTCGTACGAAATACGATCTTATCAGGCAATACCTATCGCACAACGAACTATTTATAATGCATTTACTATCATAAAAGCATTGTTATTTACAAATGTACAACGAACGCATAACCGAATTATGGGCGTTTTATAGTTCGTCATTGAATTTTTCAAACGTAATTACTACAGCGCGTTGTTTCAGATATCGTCTGTCTCTAGCGCATCGTTTCTCAGTCGTCTTGGAGTTTTTCGTTTAAATGTAAATGATTTTCTCATTTAGTTCTTAAAAGAGCGATTGATTTGTAATCACTCACGATATACGGCGAGCGGATGTATATGAACATTCTATTTTGATAGTTTTACTGATCACTGTGCGTAGTATTCGCGCCGAGAGCAATTTGCGCTGTTTGTAAAGCCGGCTTACTGCGTTTGATATAATGTATGACGAAGATTGCTAGTCAGTACAAAGTACACGTGGGTTTACACCAAGTTATGTGCGTCGTAAAACCGACTAGTATCCATTACATATTTATGGTTGAAAAAAGACCCTTGAGGTATAATGTATATAGTTATATTTATTTAATATCCGCCGCGTCTGCTGAAGTAAAGGGACGGCGTCGTATACGTCTTAGTAAATGTTGACCATCGCCGGCATTTATTACCCTTGAGTTCAATTCTGCGTAAATTCATCATTCATGGGTAAGTATTTATTTATCGCCTAGTCTGTGGCATGATGCATTAATCACTTGAACAGACCAGCGAAATTCGTTCACCTCCGCGTATACATGTCTACGATCAGCAACGAAGCGGCGACAGCGGCCGACGACTCGAAAACTCGAAAGTGCGGGAGACGTGATTTTTTTCTCTTTTCGTAAAGATTTGTTCACAGGGACGCGGCATACATTTAAGAACGCTTACGACGCTTGAGTAAATCGGCAAATGTACACATCCGTAATCTCTTTTCCGAGGCTCGCACGGCCGTATTCGCCCGCTTGTATAGATTTCGTTTTCTATTTATAATAATAAGCTCCCCGTAAACTCTGATAATTCAGATAAAGGCGTCATGTCTTCAATTAGATAAATATCCCCCCTAGATACGTGGCTTAATAGGCACTGAGCCCGGCGCTTGTCGGCGAAAATACAATTTCGTGAACACGATGTGTACATATGTCGCTCCATTTCCGCAGGCGAGAAGCGGAGTTCTGACTTTCCTTTGTTCGTATTTTGATGAATGATAAGAGACGGGGGGATTATACAACCCTCTTGTAAACTTCAATTCAACAACCATTAATTACCCTTGGTCAGTTTGATCACCATGGTATTATTTACCTTTCGCAGATGACTGGCGCGAAAACATCGAGGCTTGAGAAGAATACAAGTTTTCACGCCCTCCATTGGTTCGCTTAATATTTAATGCAATGCACAAGCGGTGTAGATCTAAATTATACATGGGCCCGTATTACATTAATTTCGATTATCGTCGTGAAACCGTATATCAAGCTATTGGTGCGGAATTGGTCCTGTAGTCGGCGATTATATTATCGGCGACATTTTCTCTTAAAGCGTTATTGGAGTGAAGCTCGGATGATAATTAAACGCGCGGGCAACATTTGCATCGCTCCGTAGTTGTGACGCCGGAGACGACTAGCTATGTATTTATTTGCATCGACAAGACGATTTATTTCCGATAGATCGACGAACACAGCTTACAATCTGTTATCGTACACGTGGCGTGCTTTTCGACAAAACGGAAGGGTTTGGTTGTAAACCATCCAATGTGAAACCAATATGTATAGTACAGATATCATATATCTTTAAAGTAGCGATAAAGTAGTTAAATTTTCAAGCGTACGCTTCCTATAATACATGACGCCCGGAGTGGCGATAAGTAATCGATTGCGTTTGTAAATTCAGAGCTTTTATAACAAGCGTGAGACTCGCCATCTGTCACGGCGCGGCTTTGACCTCGCGCGCCGCGCCGGTACCTCGCCATCGACGAGCGCGCGTAAGCAAAATAGTTGATTACGTTTTTGTAGGTTAATGAATGTCCGACCCTTTACGCGTAATGTTGTAACAAGCTTCCCTATGCCTACAGTACGATCATGTACATCAACACAAGTCCCCCTCTTTTTACCGAGCTGCGCACCGACGCGTCTAATGGCGGCACGCACAGCTGGCGTAGCGTTACCATAGCGCCCTAATCATGTTCGTTTGCTACAGGAAGCGTTGCCGTGGCAGCACGTGACTTACAAGCTAAACGTTCACTCTAACTGAAATACAATACCTTTAATGGTTTCGCTTGCTTGTTTTGAATAATCGCATCGTGTTCATAAAAGAAAAAGACTATAAACCAGACAAAGTAATAACTTTTGTGTCCGTGTATGTTTTCTAACTTAACAATTATTTATAAATAATACATTAAAGTACAGTTTTTATGAGCAAATATGCAGACCAGTTACGACTGTTGCAAAGAGCTTTTGTTCTCATTGACAAATATAGCGCCCAGTTTTGTTTGAACTGCGAGTACCTCTAAACGATACTTTAAATTTACGGAAGGATCGTTAAATGCCACAAAACGGATACTTAACACAAGTTTTTGTGTAACTTTAAAACGCTCGTATAAAGTAGCGGAAGGGATCATTAAATGTTACAAAACTTCCAACATTAAGCATTCATGCGAATGTCGATACAAGTTATCGTTTTTATGGTCACTGAACGTATCCCGAGCGACAGAACAACTGACGTCATCGTACCTTCATTGGGAAGCCTGAAGTAAGGCGATAACGCAGTCAACAATGTACACGTACATGTGCGCTCGTATATAATGCGGCATTGGACGAGTTTTCACCACACGTACATCCTATTAAATAGGATGTGATACTTTACAGTATTGAGTTCGCCACGCGCATCCTATTTCAACCCTATTTGAGAAATTGCGGAAACTCAACCTTAATCCGTTACTTCTTACATTTATGTAAATTTTAAATACATTTTTGTCTGTAGACAAGTTTAAACCACTTAGAATTTATATTGTTTGCGTGTAGAGAATGACGCAGTATCTTTCCGGATCTGCGCTCCCATTTCCGTATTTCTAAAGTGATATCTATATTTGTATTCAGTGGTATATGCAAATTCAATATTATCACGTTGTTAGAGCATTGTTTTTGCACTAGACTATTTATAATAACGTTTGCAACAATGCGCGAGTAATATAGCAACTCATTTCCGGGACTAAAAACTGTAAACGCCGCTTTCCGCCGGCTTGCCGCGTGGCTCGCGGAACTTAAATACGTGGCAAGCATACCGATGTTCAATAAATCAATCTCTTACCCTATCTTAGCTAGATCGAAACCAAACCAAACAAACTGCGGCTCATGTATAATACAGGCAGGCGGCGGACATTAGTTGCGACACGTTTTCAAAGCCGAGGCCTACTCTCTTTAGCGCGCGCCGTTGCGTGCAATCCGCCGGAAATTAGCCATGCCCACGTAGGGCGGCGTTCTTTTTGAGTCTCTTTGTACTGAACGCTACAAGATGCACAGCGATGACATTTTAAAATAGTTAGAAGCCAAAGAAAATAAAGTTCGAAAATGATTTAGGTGGGTGTATTAAGTACTGCAATAACAATAATTACTAGTCAGTAGCGAAAATAGAATTTGATCGTGTTTAAAGTGCGTATTGGTGAATGCAATTTAATTTGCGTGCTTACTCTTTGTAAATCTTAACATCATAAACATGTTTTTCTACGGAGCGATGTCGCTTGAGAAGGACCATCAACGTTAGCGCCCTGAACTCGCACGTCTTACGACCTGATTGGTATGAGAATAATAATCTTAGACAGAAAGACAAATACATGGGCGGAATCGCTTAAGCACAAAGAGAACATAGCTCCCATTCTAGAGATCAATAATGCTATTCGCGCGTCTTGACGAAGGCACATCACGCAATACTATTCGCGTGACCAACTCGCCCGTAAACAGGGGAGCCTGCCGCGAAATTACCGGTCGGAAATGCTTTAAACGGCTCTAATGAGTCATTCGAATGGTTTTAGTCGAAAATTAAGAATATTACAAAACTCCGATCGATGTCTTGATTAGCTATGGCGGTGAAAGGGGTACTTGTGGTACTGGTGCAGAGTACCGGAAATCAAACAAGATCTTTCAATTATATGTATATTGTGAAAGTTAGAATAACAAGCAATGATGTGTAAACATTCTCAAGATTTTAAATTATGTGCTTCATCTGATGACGCAAGTAGTCTTAAATAATAATTGTAGTTTATTTCATGCTTTAGCGGCCCCCGAAGTATCTGCTTTTATTACTAGAGACACATTTCATTCCCGGTTAAAATTGCATATATGTAGTTTATTCCCTTTAAATGTCTCTCTAGAAACGCGATAAACGATAATTCACCATGAATATAAATTGTCTACGTTTCTACGTTATTCCTAAAGAGCATGTCGTGCATGTATATCACGATATATCGACTCCATTTGCTAAATGCAGTTCTGTAGATGCTAATGCCATACTTTTTGTACGTGTATAATTTATTATAAAAGTGCATTGACGGAAACCTCAATTAATCATCGGAAAAGGCCGTGCTTTTGCTTTGGGTCAGTGCAACGAACACAGAATAGTCGTCGAACCATTGGTCTATTGCTATAGAACGACACGTGACTACCCTCGGTTTTCACCTTCTTTTCCCTCAAGACAACTCCATATGACGAAACGCCTTCTGCTGGAACCTAAGCATTCGACTGCACGTGTCTGACATTTGTAGGGAATGTAAATATTCTGTTGTGATATTTCAATACCACAACACAAAACTGGAGCTACGTTAAAACCCGGTGCGCGAAACGCGGGTTGCAACTTTTATGGCGCGCCGCGGTATCTGTAATATCTGCGTCACATTGTTCGTTTGTTTGAGACGTTTTGTCTGCGCCGATCATCATACGCCTGTATCTAAGTGGCTAGCATTGTATTGAGGCGCATTTCCATGTCGTGACGATATCGCAATCAACTGCCATCCCCGCACGCCCGTGCGTTCTTTGACGCTACCCAAAATACTCTCTTGTTGAACATGCAACTCGGAAACGAATATTCGATTTAAAATATTCTCACGCGGACGTGACGTAAATGTAAAAAAGCTCTTTACTCGATAGAAACTTAATGCTAGTTGTGTTGATTCGCGAAGACTACAGTCGTGGAATAAAACGGCCGTGAAAACCATTAGCATTGTACTTTTATAACACTATAGGGCGTTCAATGGAACTCTGATGTCTGTTTATTTTGTATGAAATGTGGGTAGATTATATAATTTATTGGTCGCAATTAAAGCCTTACCTGCTAGAACGTTCGACATTGAATAGACTTAACGACGACTTAATGATCGCCTAAAATAAAAAAAAACTCACGTTCTGTTATTGTGAAAATAAAGACGAAACTTTCGAGATAGCATTTTGTATTTAAATAGTTGACAAACCCACGTACATTCTGATACGGTGGAGGCTATTGAACAAAGGGCTATCAAGTTTATCATTCAAAATCATGTACGGAAATTAATGAATGCGCACCAGCGTTTGAATGCGTGGCGTTACGCGTCGGGCCGCAGTTTAGAGTCAAGGTTCAGAGACGCTTCCTCGGCCCCGTGTTCCTCTCATTTTCCGAGCCACTGACTTCAACAGCAATAACTCCGATTTATCGGCGCTACAATGTTTCCAACGCTTAAAACTGTTGATTGAAATAGCGAAATAGCGAGTATTTTTTCTCTCTCCGTAAATGCGGTTGTGTGTTTATATTGAGTCAGAAACGAATGTCCTAAATCGTGCTGAAACTATAACAATAAATCTACGTCGTTTACATTAATTTCCGGATAATCCACAAACCCAGATTATGTATACAACGTACAAGACGAAATGACTAATACAACCGGTAGTTTCATAAATTTTATTGTTTCAAGTGAACATCATGTTTATTTTATGCACTTACTACATTTGGTTAAGGGTGGTGGCAATTTTATTCATACAAATACGCGCGTCAACGAACAACTCTTTCGCGATCATAAGAAAACCGCATATATTTATAAAAACTCAAACATTTCTCGAACACAGAATTATTTCATAATACTAAGTTAACTGCTTTTATAACAATTGCATTAAGATAACGAATCGCCATGTTTTGTTTGAAAGAAAGAAAACTAGAGGCTAGTGCAGCATCAATTAACAGAACCTTTAAGCGCCATAAATGCGTCATAGAAACTGATTGATGCAATTTCTGCAAGTTTCATGGATACCATGTGCATCGTATTTTCTTTGAATAAGACACGTTTTTAAAAACTGCGTCATTTTTGTGAGAAAACTCGGTTAACCATCTCTGGTTATGTTGGTTTATAAAAACGATCGTCGTAAATAAACACGCCTTAATACAAGTATAGCTAATAAAGTACAAAAATAATGCGATACGTGCATTTCTTTTCGAAAGTGTATCATTTTAACATCACGAATAAGGACGCTAGGCAACATAAAAACTGTTTTGTATACAAACTATACACGGAGTATTGAATTTCGAAACAATATCTGACGGCATTAATCTAGTACGATGCTCTTTCTCTTCTCATTAATTGAAGTCTACATGTACGAGTCGTTCCGCGGCGCTTAAATGTGTCTTATTTTCTAGAATTGATTGCTTAGTTTTAAAGAGAAACAAACCAGCTGATGTAGGGTTCGCGTGTCCGCCAAGTATATGGTTTCATAATATCTGCGCCACACAACTTGAAATGTATAATAATTATAACACAGACCGCAACTTCCTCATATACCATTCAAGCACATGTACAATTATCTAGTATAACATCAAAACGGAACTGCAATCATCACTAAAACAATTACATTATAGATCCTATTATCTAAATGCGCAAACGCAATTTCAATATGTTCAGACTGTATTACGTTATTTGTATGTTTATCGCGAGTTTGTTGAAGCTCGCATATTTAATTAATGACAGACGTTTTGTACGAGTATGTAATTAATTGATTTAACGTCAGATGCCTGCCCTGCTCCTACGTACGTCAATTAGACCGTGTTGGTCACGAACGTCGCCCCTAGCGTTCCGTACTTGCCGTTACGGCGTCGTCGTCGCGTGAATAGCCAGCTCAAGTAGATGTAATGTTCTGTGATTAAGTGATATACTGAGTTCGCTTGTCGAATAAATTAAGTTAAAAGTCAGTAATTTATACGACTAGAAATAAAAATCACCTACGTTATGTATTAATAAAACTTGAGAAAAGCCATAGCAATCGTTTCACATCGTCTCTAAATAGCAATTTAATACGACTGCTTGCGTCAACTGTTATCGAAGGCGTCTGCATGATTGCGCGCGGAGTAGAACGCCGCAAAACGCCGCCTCGATACAAGTTACAACCGAACACGTGTTCGCGTAAAATAACACAGAACGTACAATAGCTTTTTCCAATAAATACATTGAAATCGCCAAATGGTGCGCTATTTGCATCAAGAAATGTGAGAATAACTTTCTTTAGCCATCAAAATATCCCGATCTTGAATTCGTGATGACTAACTTTAATCGTTCCCTATAATGTCCGAAAGAATTAACAGATTTAATGCAAAAACCAGACGGGTGCTCGCAGTTTCAAACGTAGGCTGTCTGTTACAATTTCACAGTCACGTATTCGTGTTAGAGAAATCGCAAAAAGCTATTTAAATGATAGAAAGCGTGTGCGCCATGACGCACGTGAGATCGTGCTTGAATGTCGTCAGGAGCTTGTACGGGCCTCGGAGGAATATTGCAAAATGCTACATGCGGACTGCCGCCGTGCGAATAAAATGACGATAACAATTGTAGCGAAATCTTGATGTGTTTATGCATAATTAAACATGTTTGATTTGAAACTATTTGATTTTACAACAGGAAATCCCGCAGCCAAAAAAGCGTGGCCGGAAACCGAAGCGGCACCGGGGCCGGAAACCGGCAGATGGCGGCGATCGACAAAAGGCGCCGCCCGACGTGCACCACCTGACGTCATTTACGGCGCGAGTAGGGCGGGAGCGGGCCGGGGGTTCCGTGGACGGCGAGACGGAGGATGCAGCAGAAAGGTTCCCTAACTTTTTGATCATTTGCCAAAATATATCTTGTGCGAAAGTTAAAAAGCCAATACTCAGTCACGTTTTCCGTACATTGTGTACATAGACTTAATACAAACCGTCGACACTTAGTGAACAAGGACATAAAACGCTTCTTCCTTCAGAATTTGTTTGTTTCGGTTTCTAAAACCGCAATCATTAAAGATAATGCCCAATATACATTACATTAATAGTTTAATCTGTTTTTCCCTATAGTCGTGTCAATGACTTTATCGCGTGTAAAGATACGGACATAAAGTAAACAGCAAAAAAGTGATGCAAGTATCATAATGATATACATCCACGATTCATTTATTATCCGCCTATCATTTATCTGTTTGTTAACCGCAGCAATCCAAGTCGATGATCAGCGCACGTAAGATCATATCTTGCCGCGGTTATTAACTGATTATTTATACATGATTCCCCTTAGTTACGTTTACTCGCACTACTATTGACGTAATTCAAATAGTTTTCGGGGATGAGGCGTGCCACCCCGATAGTTCATCGATTTTTGAAATCATTATTTCGTGCGAAATGTCGATTATTTATGTGTCGAAATTAGATACGCGTACATTACCACCATTATTTATGTACGCCACGTGTTTCGTTGGGTCAATGACCAGCATCCGTACACAAAAACTTGTAATCAGCATTGAACTTTAAAGTATTGATTTACGAAATGGGCTTGTACGTATTTAAAACAACGCCATGCGTGTTTTTACAGAAGCGGCGGGTCAGACGCCGAGACGGCGGAAGTGGACACACGGACGGACGAGGAGCGGCGCCTTGACGAGTTCGTGCACTCCCTGCGGCTCACAAAGACATCCGGTACGTCACGTTGGTCACTGACGTGGTGAGGCGATACGTCGTAGCGTCGTAACGTCGCCGGGGACCCTTAGCAGATTTAATTAACATTAATCGTCTACGCACAAGTTTAACGAGTAGTAGACGAACGCGAGTAAATGATAACAATATCGGTCTGAAAAATTAAATTCAGTATCTGCAAAGATGCTCGCTGGAGGTAAAAACATGCTAGATCCTGTCCACAAACACTTAAAATTTACAAAAACGCCGACCAGGGAAGGTTGTCGGAAGCATCTAAAAAGCCGCTCCCCTCTTAGATCTTCTAATTTACACAAATAGCGGAAACGAGCGTGTTTCTAATATCTATCACCGTCCGTAAATTTCAAACAAAAACAAACGTAAATGCGTACAACAAAACCGATTGCGGGAGAGATACGAAAATTGCGGCATTACTAGTAAAATGAATTGTAAAATATGAGACAACGATATACCAAACAAAAATATAATTCTATATTTGTAGTTATACTAGTAGTGGTTTCTGTCTATAAACGGCCATACGATGTCTGGTAAATGAGACGTTTAAAATTAATACAATGTATGGTTTTATATTGAATGTTAAAGATCGTGTTTTACGGTACGTTTCTATGCCATTATAGATGTTAAATTCGCAAGCCGGTATTGTGTCTGTTCACAATTTTATAGGTTTTATAACCAATGTGGCATGAACATAAAGCCGTTTGCGTCACGCGGTGCGTTTTTCTCAGTGAATAGATAGGAATATCAATATTAGCCAGTCACGTATGGGTGATAAATGAAATGAAAAACGGCGTGTTTCTTATTGCTATAATAATTACTATTCGTGTGCGATGAATCGTTTCTTCGCGCCGACGTCGCACGCTTGCCCGTAAGCAAAGACATTGTACAATGTAAACGAAAGGGCGCATACAATTATTAAGTACATTTGTACATTATACATGTACATGTACCGGTATACGCTACACGTATTTGTATATGAATACATCACGAGCATAGTTCGTTATCTCACTATGGCGGCTGGCTTCACAGCATCTCTTGACGCCGGTTTATATATAAATACGTGACTCGAGTATCGTAAATACCTCGACAAGGTTGTATGTTACGAGTCGGGCACGTAGAAGCATGTTTCGTGGCGCTGTTGACGAGTTGTCTGAGTTTTTACCGGTACGAGTGAACATGAATACGAATTGTCTGTGACGTGCGACGCCTGCGCGTTCGCCGAAGTGTATTGATGTGCAAAATATTGTCGTGCGGAACAAGATTTTGTTTGTATTACTGTCGAAACGTGCAATTGTCGGCGCTTAATGGCTGCTATCCAAATTAAATGTGACGATTTGTAAATGTTTTTCTAATTGAATATGACGATTAAAGCCATATCAATGTTTTAACTTGATTTTCTTCTATGCGTTTCGGCAAACCATCTACAGTACATTTATATGTAGATAAAATGCTCGCTATAAATATAATAATTAATGTACTCGAATCGTCGACGCTTACAGTGCATTAAAATCAAACAAAATTCGTTAGATGCATTTTGTTAATGCACCGAACCACCCAACTTACGGTAATAAGTAATAAGGAGTCTTAAATAACGCAACAATTAACGGTAATCGGCGTGTGGAATCAGCCTTCGTAAAGCACAGCTCTCATCGCCGCAGTTATTTTAATAAGACATTGACGCCGTTGGCCCTGATGATATATCAGTAAAATGCGTCTACGCGAAACACCAGGTACTACCGTCGACTGCCAATTACCGTCGCTTGTAATTCTCTGAGTAGTGTCTTATATACCCCCGTCCCGTCGCCAAAACGTACCAAACGAAGGGCATCGATTGAGGCCAACACTGAAATTAGGTGAAATCGTTATTGATCAACGCACGCTTCTCGGCGGCATTGCTGACAATCATAATAATTTGATTAAGGCAGTCAGATAGTGACGCGCACGTCTTCCTAAATTACATTACTTTCTCGATTTGATGCATGTATTTATTGCTTTTTTCAACATTTTCAGCTGTTGCGAAATCCCAGCCAGCGGTTACGAGTACGGAGATCGTAGACCCGGAAATGCCCGTTCTTCAGAAGGAAACGGTTGCAACAGGAAATTATGAGCGACTTGAAGCAGACATCTCTGTTTCTGTCGACGCGTTGAACGCTACTGTTACGCCGCCTCCGACGCCCCCTAGTGAACGTATTAACGTCAATTTGGACAAGAAACCTGCAAATCTTGACGACGCAGTTGTGATGGAGACATTTAAATCTACTTTAGCGTCGCCAAGTGTTGGTCTTAAATTGACGATTAACAGAGAAAAGCGCGATCTCGTGTCGCCACATGACGTTAAACCCGTGATTAAAAGCGAGGAGAAAGAAGCCGTCGAGGTGGCACCAATTAAGAAAGAATTGTCGGAAAGCAAGGTCAACATGCAGACGCTGTTGCTTCAAGACGCTCTGCAGTCGGCGCGCAAATACAAGGAGAGTTTGCAGCAAGGTCGCCAGGTATCGCCCTGCAAACTTCCACCGCCTGTGTCGCCCAAATTGTCACCGAAAGTGGAGCAGCTGGACAAAAAGCCTCTCACTTCACCGCTGCAGCCGCATCCGGTAAAGGCCGAACCTGGCGTCGATAAAAAGACGGGCAACCGTGTAGCACCGACGGTGGCGGTGTTAGACAAGAACGCGTTCCCGTCCCTGTGTGCGGGCAAAGTCCCGTCAATGGCTGACATGAGAAAACTGTCGGCCATGTCCTTCAAGGACTTTATGACTGTCATGGCGTCCGTTTATGGGTAGGTTGATACAAAAACTTGCATAACTTAAAAGCACACTGTCGAGTGTTGACTTATACAAGAACAACGCGCAAGTAAATTTCTAAACATGCTTTCATGTATCGAATCAATATTGTCAATACTAGCGAGCTTACGCAAACCAGCATTGTTTCTTAATCTAAACATACTGCACTTTGTCTTGATCGTATCCACGGTCTTTAACTTGCACTCGCCCACTTTCAAATGATTTGTCTTACATCAGGTTTCCTTATTCGTTTGTGTGATTAACGAACTAACGACTCATGAAGTTTGTCATTCCTTTTGCAGCCCACTACCTTTCCCGTCGGGTAGTAAGGA
>Ga0224511_10000569_pt1 | contig 18375 bp, 4 predicted proteins | sample SF_May12_sed_USG_2_FD_169988 | JGI IMG/M metagenome (GOLD analysis project Ga0224511, IMG submission 169988) | Sediment microbial communities from San Francisco Bay, California, United States - SF_May12_sed_USGS_8_1 | ecosystem: Environmental > Aquatic > Marine > Sediment | place: USA...
CCAAGTGAACATTTCATGACATAAAGCACTTTCAATAACGCTTCATGAATTTGCATATCACACCAAGCTTCAACATAGACCGTCTCTGTAAAACAGCCTCTGTTTTACTTTTTCTTGTTATATATGATGTAATGATTTTAAAAGAATATGTGAATGCAAAAAAATAATAAAAAATATACAATCTCAGCCGGATTCGAACCCATGATATCATGATTCTAAGCACGAAACTTTAACAACTGAGCCACTTTTTCAAAGATAAATCAAATGAACAACGCGTTAAATAAACCTGTCCATGTTGTATGACAGCTGTATTCATAACTGTTTATAGACAGCGAACACAGCCGAATATTTAAAAGGAAAGGTCAGTGCAAGGTCAAATAAATCAGATAATACAGTCGAGTTTATCAATAGAAAACTAACGAATCGAATTGACTTTTAAACAGGTCGTATAGCTATATGGTAAATAAGTAAGTGGGTTTCAGGTAAATCGTCTTTAGGTCTGTGGTATAGGTGATGCGCTGTGACGCTGACATTTTGGGTTCAATTCCCAACAGATGCGTTTTTATTTTGAACCAGTTTTATGAGACAGGTGATTTTTCTCGATTTTCACGAATAAAACAATTAAATTGTGTTTGAAATCGCATAGTTGCTTCAGCTGCATGTACATCACTTAAAGTTGAACATGGCTACGAGTGAGAAGAATGGTTATAAGCATCTAAAATAAAATGATATTAAAAACGACACAAAAAGACTATGTCATTGGTAATATGCGCATTAAACGCAACTAAGTAAAATGGTTTAAAAAATTCTTCTAGCGGTATTCGAACCCTAACCGATGGTGTGACAGGCACTCACTCAAACAGCTGTACTAATTATTTCTATTTATCATTGTGAATGTCAATAACCTTTAATGAGATAAAATCCAATACTCGACTGTCAATAAAATAACCGCAAACACCCGAACTAGCTTACGATTGTTTCCGAACAGTAATGAGTGCCACTTCAAACCTTATTGACAATATTTTAATAACAAGACATTTATTACACTCTTCTTCTTCAAAATAAAACAAAAATATGTAAAAGAACTAACTAAACCATAACACATTCAATTATCTATTGATCTTGGATCTTGTAACATATTAGCCCTGGCCTTAGTTTAAGAATTGAAATTGTTTAAGCTATTATTTTAATCTCACAACAGTATAATGTATGTGTATACAGAATGTCTTCAACCACACGGTGCTTTATTATGATACTTGGGGATAAACAATTGGCGATGCATTATGCCTTAAAGGAAAATCTTATTGATTTGAAATGTTTAACTGTTTCTTATTAGATATTTCTTTTATAAGTCAGTTCCAGTTAACAATTTTCCGCATCTATCGGTGCTTAAACTGTCATCGCCACTACCATAGTTATAAGTAGACCCTGCAGAGAAATGTAAAGTAGAAACTTGTTTGTTGCACTTCAGTACCACAGCTATTAACGAAATATTTATACAACTTATTACAGTATCCAATTGCACCTGAAGTGGTTGCAGTTTTAGTGCCCTATGTATAAGAATTTTTATTTATTTATTTCAATAAAGTACTACATTGCAAAATACATTGTTAAACTGATAGTAATTAAGTACGCAAAATTGTAGTTTGGGTACATGGATTAAAATCGCTATAACAAATACAATGTATACATTTGCTTTTTTATTTAATGTAATAAAAAAAATGATAATAATGATTATGACATAAACCATAAAATTCATTCCATAATTCATTACCTTTTACGCAAATCAATGATTGCATTAAACTGATGAAAAGGAAAGCCCTCAGGAAGCATAGCCTGCACGAGAAAAAAGCAGCTTGGTTTTATTGAAGCTGTTCATCAGTGGAAATGAAGGATGCCACACCACTGACGTTGTCAGGCTATATATGCCATTTAGTATCAGGAAGAAAACATTATTCCATTATTCCAGAATGCAATTCATGATTACTTAATGTCCTATATCATTATCAAAACATATGCATGCATCAATAGTGCAAGCGCCAGGTGGGGAATTGTTTTTAATAAGCTTTCTCGTGGCGAAATATTTTTACGGAGCAACTTTGTTGTTTCACCCTTGGGGCATATTGATGTGACCTTGTCCGTCCTTCCATCCCGATGCATTCTGATAATGCTAGAGACGTGAAGCTTTTTATAAATACTTGTCAGCATGTAAACTTGCACACCTTGGTATTCTGAAGCGCCTAAATGTCACATCTTCGAGTCAATGGACATTGCTGTGTTGTGGGGACGTACGTACCCTATTGCCATATTTCTTATTTTCTTACCAAGTGCTGGCTGTTAAGGTCCTAGTGTTGTCACAAATATATAACTTACAACACCCAACAGTGAAATAAGAAAACATTGTTTTTAAGCTTTTAAATATATTGTGATAGATTATTATCATATAACACATATTTCATTAATATTAATCTAACACCACAATACGGGATATGACATTTATAATTAAAAACACACAAATTACTGTTGATTACGTGTTCAAGTTTCCATTTTGATTAGGCTTTATGGTATATTCGGTAGTTTATCTGACAACTTGTGTTGCACGGGTTGTTTTCGCGGGTTTTTATTCATATATATACTATGTACTGCCTTCTGGGTGGTATTTGTCACTCGAGGCTTTACATTGGCAGTTAACAAGATGGCGGAAGAGAATGATCTGAACCCACCCACCCTCGCTTACGTTATAGATGATATATCCGTTTTCCGGAAGAACATCATGTTTGCCCCCACGAATATGTTTCAGTATTGTATATAGTACTCAAAATCTGCTAAGGATTACTTTCTCATATTTAAATATTTTGATTTTATACGTGTTGACATGCCTGTCTGGATGTGGATATCGCCAAATAAACGTTTTTTACCATTCTGCGTAGATATTCAATATCGGTTTGGTTGGGCTAGGCTATGGCTTGGGAAGAGGTCAGCATACAATAAAAGACCGATCTGCACAATGTCGACAACATCACTCAGACAGCACAATGATACCGTTCATTGGTGGTCGATCTCTACACTCGGATGTGGTTGTGCGTCATTGGAACACAGTTGGCAACATCGTGGAGACGTTTCCGAATGGTTTATGCAGAAAACCCAACCCCTTTTGAAATGTGGAGCTCATTCTGGGTAGTTGCGACATTCATTAAGCAGTGGTGTTATGCTTAAAGCGCAACAAAAAGGCCGTCTGCGTTCGTGATAGCCCTCTGACGACCTGCCCCATGTCTATAAACAACATTCCCATGCGTTTGAAAGTGATTCCACGTTCTTGCTACAACGCTCTGTGACACGCCACAATGACGTGCAAAGTGACGTTAGGACGCAGCTTATTCAAGCAGTCAAACACCCCTACTAAATTTTTCAAGCTTAAATGTTGTCTCAAATGATTTTCACCATTCCGTACAACTTTCCGAGAGAGGGATTGTGTTTCAGGTAAAAGTACAATTAAACTGATGAAAGGGAAAGCCCACAGGCAACATAGCCTGCACAAGAAAACAGCAGCCTCGGCACCATGCATTGAAGCCGTTTTTTTCATGACTCGGCAAATTATAACTCTGAAACTAGTAGCACAAAGGAAATTAAAACAAACATAAATAATAGTTGAAATCACAAAGGTTATACCAAAGATATGTGTTAGGTACGATACGTACGCCCTGGAGCATTTCCACGACGACGTCACGTTCCTGGACGTTCCAAAGTGACGTCAACTCGCCGCCCTTGATCTCGAAGACGGCTTTCACCGCCTTGAAGTGGACGCTGGCCGTGATGACCTGGTAGCAGAAGTCGCCATGGTGGCGCCACCTGCCCTCACATCCGCTCCAACCGAACCCGGCGGCTGAGTGGGGACACAAACAACCAGGCTCAATCTAGTGGCACACTAGCTGTATGTTGGCGGTGCGCCAAAAGCTCGAACATACATGTAAATTACTAAAATCATCCTAAATATGTCCACAAACTGGTTTTGTCGAATTATTTTTAAAACAATTGAAATGTTTGAGATAAACAGCACATGTGCCTTATTTCCATATGCATGGTGCATCACTTAAAGCTTTACCCCCTGTTAATATAATTACCTAGTTTTATTACCGTGCAATTAAGGAATAAATTTCGTGTTTGGTGAGTTCACCGAGTGATGAACGTCATTAATAGGGCTTGTTAAAGTGTGTGGAGTCCGAAGGACTTTACGCTTGCTTTAACCAGCCCTAATGACATCACACGGTGAACTTATCAAACATAAAATGTATTCTTTATATTTATGTAACTCGGCCAAATACGAGTGTATGAACAAATAAGGCACACGTGTGAGTGTGACTTTTATTTAGAACGTGTGGCGAATCTTTTATTATTACATAACTTTCAATTATATGCCCTATAATATTCCACTAGCCCTACTCAATAATAGAGTGGCAATTTCAAAAAGCGGTCCAATAAGTAATATCACTGTTGGACCGGGGCCAATAACGCTTATTGGCCCCGGTCCAACAGTGATATTACTTTTCTGCAATTTTATAAGCTGACGTTTTGCGTAGGCAGTCATGCAATTGTTAGCTTGTAAAGTTAGCTGAAAAATATTGACACAACATATTCAAATGAAATATTCCTTTAAAATTATGTCTTCTAAATAAATAATAGTTATGTAATAAAACTGTCATTAAACAATAGATTTGATATTGGCACTGTTATTTGTCCTCGTGCAGTCGTATTAGCCCTCGGCCTTCGGCCTCGGGCCAATACGACTGCCCTCGGACAAATAACAGTGCCAATATCAAATCTCTTATTTAATAACATATAATAATGTGCAATAACAAATACCATGTACTTTATAGTAACATGTCCCATCTGTTATTCCTTTATAATAAACATAAATAATGTGCAATAACAAATAGCATGTACTTTATAGCAACATGTTCCATCTGTTATGCCTTTATAATAAACATAAATAATGTGCAATAACAAATACCATGTACTTTATAGCAACATGTCCCATCTGTTATGCCTTTATAATAAACATAAATAATGTGCAATAACAAATACCATGTACTTTATAGCAACATGTTCCATCTGTTATGCCTAAATAATAAATTTAAATAATGTGCAATAACATAAACCATGTACTTTACAGCAACATGTCCCATCTGTTATGCATAAATAATAAATTTAAATTATGTGCAATAACATACACCATGTACTTTATAGCAATGTCCCATCTGTTATGCAGTAATAATAAACATAAATAAAGTGCAATAACAAATACCATGTACTTTATAGCTACATGTCCCATCTGTTATGCAGTAATAATAAACATAAATAAAGTGCAATAACAAATACCACGTTCTTTATAGCAACATGTCCCATCTGTTACGCCTAAATAATAAACATATTCATAATATGTCATAACCGTCATAACCATTATGGAAATCATCATTATTACACAATAACTTATGGTGACAAATGCGTATTAAAAACAAGATGTTGTATTTTAAATACATATTTAGCAACTTGTTCATGTATAACGTCAATTCACGCCAGGCATTTAAAATTTGTTAAAATTTTAACAAAATATGTTGGTCAATGTCTTTAGAAGAGTTAAAGGAAGTCCAATTGCAAGCAATCATAACATAGTACTTTGTTATTACATTATAACAAAAAAAATTCATTTACTACGAAATCCACATACATACTTATGATTCAAGTTATTTGTCAAGAGGAAAAGTCATACAGTCAAAATGTTAGAACATAAATAATATATTTCATTTGACATTTTTTCTTACGTCTAATAAAATTAAACAATAATCAGAATCTGTAAATAAGGATTCCAATTAGATTTCATTTAAACATAAACACACAGAAAAAGTAGGCAAACCTTTCAAATAAATAACATTAAAAATAAAAATAAAAACTATTTTTGACTTGGCATGCATAACATACATGAAATAATTACAAGCCACTTAAAAGAAAAACATAAGTCACGTCATGTATTTAGGAAATATAATGTAAATTGTAGAGATGTTTTTTAAGAAAGAATGTTGTAAAATGTAGACATGTCAACTTTAAGGGCACCATGACAAAAAGGCACATACAAAAACCCCAGACAGTACAGTACAAAAACACATGAACACCCAGACGCAACAGGCATTCAGAAAAAAACCCTATTTTTGTGTTTTTCGGATTTTTCTATTTTAGTTTTTTAATTATGATTTCTTGAATGATTTCTCCAAGAAATGTTGAGTTACTCTAACCACTGCTCATTTAACGAAGCTATGTCTATACCTTGATGTCCTTGCATGTTAAGGAACAAACTTTGCAGTATGTAAACACTACTTAAAATAGCATTGCAAACGATAAGGCAACAATTCCTTACAAATAATGTGTTTAGATCTAAAATGTAATGACACAACAATAAAACCTGGGAATCAGCGTAACCCCAGGCCACCGAGTTAACTGATTGTATCAATTGTAGTCAGGTTTTTTTTAACTGTTTAAACGTTATGCATGAATACAAAAACAAACGAAGCCAATTTGTGTACAAAACTCGTTCAACAAAATGGTTTTTTTCTCAATAAACTTAATGCCATTTTAAACGCATCTTTTATCAAAATGTTTTATAATATTGTGATATTAAGGGGATAAAACTTTAATACAAGTTTGAGGTAATTTGAATACAGAAAAATGCCATTTTCGTATATATATATTGTTTGATGCTATAACGACACGGTGTACACACGATTTTGGTAAACAATGCAGGTGTTATCATGTTTGATAAACAGACAAAATGTCAAGTTCGTCTTTTTTATTTATACACCCATTGGGCAAACGTTTTGCCAAACTGCAATGTAAGGTAGCTGAGTGTAGAATTTTAACCACTCACGTTATTGATTTTTGATTTGATGTAAAATGTGAGTCTTTTTACTAACCTCTAAAAGATGTTCTTAAGGTAATAGTAGTGTGATGGACTTCAAGGGATACACATTTGTGTTTTTCATCAAAATATAAACAATATTTTTTCTCATTAAAATGTGATATATATATAATGCTTTTACTTTTCAACCATAGAAAGTTATTTTTAAAATGCAAGCAACCTTTATTTGCTTAAATTAAATTAAAGGGAAACAATTTTACACAATAATTTTCAATCTTATTTATAAAATAAAAAACTGTGAAAAGCGGTGTGGTGGGTTGTCTCTAAATGGCATATATTTCAATCAAATAGTGTTTTTTTAAATGTGTACATAGCTGAAAATCGGTGAATCCACTACACTGCTATAACATTGTACCTTAAGAAGCATTGAAACCTTGCGTCAACTTCCTTCAAATTGCGCTTTTCAGAATTGGAAGGTAATTTTATTAACAATTTTATGGTTAATTCTAAATGATTAATGAACTGAAACATGCTGTTACCGTGGAAGAACGTAATCCCTGTGTGAAAAAACTCAACTTATTAAATTGTGCGTTTTGACTTTTGGATTAAATATGTTTATACACAGTTGCGTAATTAATGGTCGTAATTAAAAAACGTTATGGGAACATAGTAAAATTTAAACAATTCTGGTTGCAAGATACATACACATCATCTTTAATCCACTATACACATTATAACAAAAGGAAACATGATATTAATATACATGTATAAACAGACTTTCTAAGCTAATTGAATGCTTAATCTACACTAACACAAATTAAAAATGGGCTTAAGGTGCAACTTTGTTCACACAATCTGTCAATGATTACACTACAAGTCATGGGTTTCTAGCACTAAACTGGCATCTGCCATCGACGGAATACTACACTAAGCAAACCAATGTAAACTGTACCTGCTCTTGTACGCAAAAGACGTGATGCGCAAACGTTAAGTGTAAGATTCCCAGACAAATGACCAATTGTTTCACTAACGCAATTCACTCACTTTGTTTTTATACGTAAGGGTATCATTACCCAAATTCATGACATCTAGGATTCATTGCTAGCATTGCAGGAGTCTTTTGTTTCAAGTATGTCATAAATATCAACGAAATGATCCTGATTTCTTTGAACAGCTCTGATTGCTTTCCTAAGCCATGGCAAGTTCTTACACTTGCAATTTTTCCACTTGATCAGAATTCGAAAAATAAAGTTCTGCTTATTCTGCATTCTTTCCCGTACCTCGCATTCTATTTGTTCCAACGTATGATTTTCTATACCTAGTTCAATGCCAAGAGACCAACTATCAATTTTCTCAAGCAACTGTGCGATCTTTAAGAGTTCTTTGTCAGTTGGTAATCTATCAAAATCTTGATCTCTTTTTGATTCGATTTTGTCAAGTGTGTCTTTATACCAGAATTTAAGCGCTTCATGCTTGTCAATAACATGTGATTCAGCGTCTTTGTGGTCTTTTTCACACGTAAGTTCATCACAGTCTTTGAAGTCACTGACCTTCAAAAGACCTTCATTGTGCCTTCTCAGTTTAGGACATTGAATGTACTCCTCAAATGGCGTTGTTTTGGTCAGGTGTGATGATCGTGGAAGAAGGCCGAGTATAGCCATTAAATTCTCATACAAAATACGCCTGCAATTTTGGCACGTATTTGGGTCAACAGCATCGTCATCCTGTTTTTTCCTTGACTGGAAAACCATTTTGGCATATATAATATGGTCATAGTACCAAAGACGCAGTTGTGACCTTTGACTGGTTTTAAAAGCTCCAAATCTACTGTAAACCATCAACGTGTCTTTTGTTTGTGCAATTTCCCACTCCCGCATACAAGCTACCAGAAGACGGTGGAATGTAGCAGGAGGCATAAACATATTTCTGAAAACAAAGCAGAGTGTGTGTGATTGTTTCCAGTTCTCAGGATTTGTAAGCTTCTCGATTTCATCATCAGGCAATGGTTGAAGCTGGCAGGGCACAACATAGAATTTGCAGTGCTTTTGTTGCTCACGTTTGACCTTCCGTGCACTTCTATCGATTGTGCTTAGATCTTCGCCTGTGCAATCTTCATCCTCAAGATATTCTTCTGGACAAATTGGCTTTGCCATGACGTTAAGATGCTCCATGTAACTGATAACAACATCAATCTGGCAATCCAGTTTGTAGGCCGAACGTTTCATAATGCCTACCAAGAGCTCTTTGCTCAGATTTGCACCTGTACACCTGTACACTTTCCACTGGCCTAAAAGACGAGGTTCAATATCATAAATATGAGCATCTTTGTGATTAATAAAACACTTGAATGCTTTTATAAGCCACTGTGGTGACAAAATCACATATCCCCGGAGTGCATCTGTGTCAAAGAAGACCACATTTCCATACATGTGCTGCACCTTTAAGAACGCAATTATCTCTTTGTCACTTTCAAGGGGAGCAGGAATGTTTGTGTTCAGCTCTCGCACTTTGTCAAATGTGATGATTTCTTTTCCAGCTTCACGCATGTCATCAAATGCTTTTTCCAACTGAACAAACTTGACTGGTTGCCTTTCGTTCCAAACGTCCTGCATTTCTGCTAGTTTTCTGACCTCTTGTCGGATGTTTGCGAATTCAGGATCATTTGTATCAAGATTGTTGATGAGAAATTTCTTGGGACATATACGATTCATAATGTCCATATTATCCTGAAAAGATTCCAGCGCTGTGTTAAAATACCTTGTCATGTATGCTGTTTTTTCTTTATCAGTTCCTTTCATTTGATCCTTGTGTGTCCCAACAAGAATAATTGACGGTTTGGTTTCTGGTCCTGTATCAGACGTAGAGCTGTACATATGGATTGAATTAATCCAAAATTTAAAGGATTCGATAACATCTGTTTGTTTCGTTTCTGTCAAATTGATATCTTTTGTCATGTCCATCAGAACAAGATATATAGACCCTTCGTTCAAAAAGAAATGGTGTGTCGAATAATATACATCATGACCAGCGAAGTCCCACACTGAAATAATAGGACTGTCTTGAAATTGTTCTGGACCTTCAAAGGCTTCCTTTTTCAACAGATCTTGTAACATGTGTTCTCTTTCTGCAAGCGAAGGTGGTTTGTTTTCCGGCGTTGTCTCTGATGGACCAACACGCTGTTGTTCTGTTTGCAAAACATTATCCAAAACATGGGTTATTTTTTTCTTTTCACGTTTTGCTTTCAATGTGTTCCATTTGTTACCTTCAGTGATTTCACACAGATGCACATCGATCCCTTCTGTACTGTAAATGTGTTCAACCTGGTTTTGTTCGGCAGATTTTTCAATCAGGTTATTAACCAGAGATGTTTTGCCAATTTCACACATGCCCACTACCATGAGGCGGATCCTGTGGTTTTCTTTTTGTCCATCCAGCAATATCCTGTAATACGTTTTCATTGTTTGTTGATCCTCTAACAAAAGCAATCTGGAGCCTGCTCCTGAAAATAATAACAAGTCTTGGATATGAAAGTAAGACTTCAAGTATGACAAGAATAATCACAGACAGGCAATCCACCGCCAAACAGTGCTTTTTCATCAATCAAAATTTGATAATAGGAAAAAAGTCAGTATAATAGGATTTTTAAGAATTGTTTTCTGGATATCATTGTTATCAAAATATCATTATCCCTTTAAAAAATGCAAATGTTAAGGTGATGACACAGATTGCATTACTGATTTATAAATATTCTGAGAAAATTTTGTGGAAAATTACAAACAATATGGTAATGAAGGGTACACAAAAATTCAGGGGCCTTAACTGTCTCGAACGATACAAAGATGTCCGCATCTCCTATCGCTAATGGTAGTTGCTTATTGTTTCATTAAAAATCCACCAGAATCAATGTTGCGAAAAAACACAACATAAGTTGTTGTTTTCACATAAAAATTAAACAAGAGGGCCCAAAGGGCCCTGGATCGCTCACCTGAGGAAAAGGTCAAAGGTTACAGTGGAGCCATTTACAGAGGACCATTAATGTTGTCCACCAAATATTGGTAGAGGACCTCTAGATGATGTTATACATCAAATATGAAAGCTATGGGCCTTATAGTTTCAGACAAGAAGATTTTTGAAAATTGCATTTTGAAAACCTAATATTTGACCCCGAGACCTACTTATGCAACCAATCAGAACCATTTGAACAATTTCGGTGGGGGACCACCCAGGGACCATTCCTGTGAAGTTTGGTAAAATTCCCATAAGTAGTTCAAGAGAAGATGTCGTTTTGAGAAGATAGTCTCGATAAATATACCTGTCGCATTGCCACCCGTCAATGAAATGCCCAGACTGGCACTAGAGTTGGGCGTCTTAAATGAGATCTTCTGCGGGTTGTCAAACTTTCCCCCAGAACTAGAACACAAACATTTCATTTGACTTGTCATTTTGGTGAATTTTATGATTAAGTACAAACAAAAACACTTGTATTTTTTTTAACTAAATATTCTCTTGTAACTAATAAAAGGCTAGTTTAAAATGAATCCTTTCATTTACAGGAACTTTTTTCTTTGTATTATAATTTTATTTAATATTATACTTAATACTGCTCTAACCAAGTTTTAACATCTTTATTAAAGTTTACGATGTTTCGACACTAGTGACTACAAATAGCACAGGGACATACTTGTGAGATGCGACGCGTGCAGGGGGTCTGGAGCGAGGAATGCTGGGTATGCGCTGCCCGCCTGACGACGGCTTCATCTTGGGCTGAGTCTTTGGCGACTGGTCCGGCGTACTGTGGCCTGATGAATCATCATCACCATAGTACTCTGTAATATGAGATAATTTGCTTTTTCCAAAGTGTTGTGGTAAAGCTAATTTTTTAATTATTAACATGAAGCTGTGTGATTTGGCTTCCAAATTGATAAAAACACTTTTATTAACATTTTTGTGATAACTTCTACAATGTGATTCTATTGTAATGTTATTCTCCATCTTTAAGCATGCACAAACTTTCTAGGTTTAACTTTTCTGTGTTACTACTTCTATCATATTCAGTAACAATTATCCGACACATGATCGTGTATACTTCTATGCCATTCTGCGATATTTATCAGACACACAATCAATTGTGTACTCACTCTCGGGGTTGTATTGCACCAGCATAGTGAGGTTGCTGCCACACTGCATCAGCACTCGCGCCGCCAGGTCATACGTCGCATTGCGCATGTTGACGGCACAGATCTACAGGGAACACAGGTCAGGGGTGAAACAAGAGGGTGGTTTCTTCATTAGGTTAATGGGCAATACTCAAATTGAAACAAAGTTTTTATGAAACAACAATAAAACAACAATATATTTCACTAAGTATATCTCATTAATAGAATTTACACATAAAAGGCTTAGCCTGATGATTAAATACGATTAATAACTAAAATAGTTATAAACAAGTTGCTACACTGTGTTGGAAAGGAAGTTACAGGTACAACTGCTTGGTCGTCTGACTAGCAAATCAATTAACAACAGAACATTAAAAATGATGTTCGATACTCCGACAAATGTGGGAAAACAGGTTAAGTCAAACGATGCATGTACATGTTGCCAACGATACACAGACAATTTAATATTTTGATTGGTTTAAATGACATTAAGTATTATAATTTTTATAATTTTTACATAATTTCCCACTTTTTATGGGACCAAACGTCATTTCAGGCTGTCCGACAAACAGCTAGTCGATATGTCAATTATATGCTGCTATCTACATAATGAAGACCTCCCAGCCAATATACCCACCTCTAGTAGCTGATCCCCGATAACCAGACCTGCCAGGTCGGCCACACTGTTTTTGTTGACGGACGACACAAAGATTCCACCACTCGGTCCCATCTCAATCTGGAGGCCAATACGATTCGACGTTTTCTCTATACTAATCCGACGCATTTCCCCGGGGTTTGGTCTGAAACAAGACCATATTACGGGTGAAATGATGTCATTTACTAAATGAATGAAATGGAAGAATACTAAGAACTTTTAAATACAAGACATTGTTAGCAGGAACTTTAAAGGAGACCTTAATCCTTATGTAAAGGCTTTAATTTGGAACTTAAGTCTTTTCTCATTTTCTTTATGAGTTGCCACTGAAGGCAGAAATCATTTATGCCGTTTTATCTCTATTTTTTAGAACAAAATTATATCTCAAACATCTAAAAAGTCTAAGCAATGTACTGCTAAGAAATGTAAATGTATACAAATTGCTTAAATGCATGAATGTTTGGGTTGAAACTTGGGAACACATACTTGTTCCTATGGTGAGCCATGTCTATGTGGGGTGAGGTGGAGGGAAGCATCTTGGTGATGCTGATGTCAAACGGCGAACACGGACTGTCTGTATCCGACACTGCAACAACATGAGCACATGTGTCATGCATACAGTCAAACATGGTCATACAGATATGCTGACCTGCTTCTTACATAAAAAACTTTTTTGCCAATTGACATTGTACATTCATTTGGTAGAATAACTTTTAAAGGAAACAACAAAATATAAATGTATCCAAAATATATGGCGCGCCTAAGCTGTCTGGAGTGTTAGATGTGTATGAAGTCGAGTAATACAATATTTTGTGTATTACATTTTTATAATACAAGGTGACAAAGAAGGTACATAATGTAACCATTTTTATAATACAAGAGGGACCAAAGGGCCCTGGGTCGCTCACCTGAGGAAAAGGTCAAAGGTCACAGTGGAGCCATTTACAGAGGAACACTAATGTTGTCCACCAAATATTGGTAGTGGACCTCTAGATGATGTTATACATCAAATATGAAAGGCCTGGGCTTAGTAGTTTCAGACAAGAAGATTTTTAAAAATTGCATTTTGAAACCTATTTTTTTACCCCGTGACCTACTTATGCAACCAATCAGAACCATTTGAACAATTTCTGTAAGGGACCACCCAGGGACCATTCCTGTTGAGTTGAGTCAAATTCCCATAGAGGTTCAAGAGAAGAAGTCGTTTGCAGTTTTCCTTATATAATTCAATTTAAGATTGTGACCCCAGGGGCGTGGTCAATTTTGACCCCAGGGACATAATTTGAACAACTTTAGTAGAGGACCTCTTGATGATGCTATATACTAAATATGAAAGCTCTGGGCCTTGTAGTTTTAGACAAGAAGATTTTTGAAAATTGCATTTTGAACACCTATTTTTTGACCCCGTGACCTACTTATGCCACCAACTAGAACAATTTGAACAACTTTGGTTGGGGACCACCCAGGGATCATTCCTGTGAAGTTTGGTAAAAATCCAAAGAGCGGTTTCAGAGGAGAAGATGTTTAAAGGAATCAGAAAGGCTGAGAAAAACTGGCTTATTTTATTACAAAGCCTTAGTTATTACGGGTTTTCATAAAAAATGACTTTTTGAAAGTCACAGTCTAATTTTCAAATTTTCAGCGGCCCTTTGCCGCATAGCGTATCAGCCAATAATAGACCCTGTACGCACAGTACTAACGGTGAAAATTGATAGCGCTGGCTGAATTCGACACCTGTCTACTTCAAACCTGATTATCGCTATTTTCTAGTATCCGTAGGTTAAAACACCCAATGTAAGTTAGAAAGCTATTGAAATTATCTTTCATCCAATACAATTCTTATAATTCTAATCCCAATCTATCAATATTTAATGACGCGTTAAAAAACTGTACATGTAACTGTATTTCGAATACGATATTCTCTTATTGTCTTCTGTTACAGTGCTCATAATTGTTCATTATGTCAAACTATTTTAAGATTTTTTGCTACCAATTGTTAAATTATAGTATATTTGGTCATAATTTAATATTTCCAAATCAACACCATTTAGTATTCCAGTGTAACAGTTCATTAAACATGGAGCGAAATGCGAACATCGGACGCTATTATAAATAGCAAACGCGAATACGGCATGCGCTATGTCTTAATATCGTTATGTTTATAACGTCAAATCGTATTAAATGTCTATATGTTTGAAAGATAATAAAATTATCTTTCATTTGATAACAATTTTACTATTTTATTCCAATTAAAACGGTATGAAACAATGGGATAAAAAAATCGCGTGTGTTATTCGGATGCGATATTTTCTTGTTATCGTCTGTTACCGTGTACATTTTCGCCAATAATTGTAGATAATATCTACATAATATTATATCAAAATGTTTTGCTTAAATAACATAAATTAAAGTATATTTATTAATGATTTAGAAATAATAAACCAAATGTCCAAAATATTCCGACGCAACAGTTTTAAACGTAACGAAATGCTTGTGACTAAAGTATTGAAATGAACAATATTGACATTATAATAGCGCTAGCTTTTGATGTCGCTAATATGGAATCTGTGAATAACGCGCGCGCGTGCAAACACGCGTACCTATATACGAATAACAACATTTCAATCATTTTTTATTTAAAATATTTATGAAATGATACAGTTTTGTATTTATTTCTAATTCTTTATAACATTTGAACAACATAATTACTTTTACAACATAACGATCGACGTTATTTGTAAGAACTAATGCGAATTCGCGACTTTAGTCTTTCGAAAGAAAGGTGTACACCGCGATGATAAATCGTTCATTTGGTGCATAATTTTAAAAAACAAACACTTTTTTGTGATAACATGGTTAATAATACATTAACTTATGCATATAAGTTAAAAATTGTGACAATATAATTTATTTTTGGACATAACGTTTGACGTTATTTGGAAGAACTTGTAACATTAATTAGCGGCATAAGTCGCATGTGACACATTTATTATAAATCGTTCATTAAGTGCATAATTTCAAATACAAACATTTTATTTTTTAAACACCTGGGGGTTCTTTTAGGTATTATAGTCATTAAGATCTAATGACTTCTATAACATGGACCGAGAACAAAGCGCTTCTCTAAAAAATTGACACCTTTTGATTATTCGCTAAAATGATAAAACATAAACCAATAAAGATATTTATAATTTATTATGCCAAATAGATTGTTTGTTGCTAATTTGTATTAAAACGATTTCTGACCGTTTATACAGTGCTAAAATGTGATGTTTAAAGCACAAGATGCGCGCACGCATTATGCGGTACATGTAGGCTAAAGAAACTAGACTGTGACGTAATATCACGTGACCGCATGAAAACAAAATGGCGGCACCCATGCCTTGCCGAAATCGCAATTTTCGGCATGTTTAATTTGCAATATCTTAGTTATTAAATAAAATAAACCATTTTGGTTTTGCAAATAGCTTTAACTAACCAAAAGCAACACATTTAACCTTCACCAATAGCTTGCCTTTCTGATTCCTTTAAGGAAAAAAGGTTACGCACGACGGACGACGACGGACGACGACAGACAAAGACCGATTGCAATAGCTCATCCTGATCACTTTGTGCTCAGGTGAGCTAAAAGTTAAGGTTGATGACCTTATATAATCATAAAATGATGTATTTTGTCTAATATTTATTGATCAGGCGAAAATAACAAACGATTGTTAATTTTGTTATTTACACCAAAGTTTTCATACGATTATTATATTTTCTCATGGTAATAATCCAACAAAGTTGGGCAGTTTCTGCAATTTGATCGCAACATCAAGTCATGTTGGCTTTTTTGCACCTTGGGCAACCTGTATTCAAATCTGTTAGCAACGATACTGAACATATATATATGATGATGAGTACGAAAGATATGACAGGGCAGTTTTAAGCACGTTAAAGACAGAATTTTAAATAAAGAATGATGAGAAAACCAGTGTCAAACAGGCACTTGATACAAAATATTTAATGATAACAATGCATTAAATCACTTATTTTTGCAAGTAGGAATTTCAGACCTAAAAGAGCCCATAATCTTTAGTTGGCACTACATTAAAGTCAGCTTATAAGGGACTCATCAGGACCATGAAAATGTGTAGCCTTATAACCCGAGTTCCTCATCATGATACAGTGAACTCGTTCCTTGTAAAGGAAGTTTGTATAACGAACTAAACCGTATACGGAACTCCAGTTTCTTGGTTAAGAAGACGATCGGCACACCAAGGAAATTATAACAAGAAAAGTCCAACGACACATATGCCCCCCTCGCTCCTTCGGTCGAAAAGGGTCTTTTTATAAAATTAAGGGTGATAAATAAGTTCAGAGAGCCTGTTATAAAAAAGGTGCATCTTAAGAGGTGGGATGATTGACATGATGTGACTTTGTGAAAAGGTATGGGGTAATAGCCTTCAGGCAATAGCTTTTAAGATGTTCAGTAAAAACTGTTTATATAGTTCATCATAAGTGACCCGTGTAACCTTGACCTTTGACCTAATGAACTTAAAAACACCAGGACCCGTGTCTTTTCCAAAACCCATCAGCATGTGAAATATGAAATATGAAAGCTTAGTGATAACCAGATTTCAAGATAATGAGCAAAAACCATGTTTACAAAAGTGACCCTTTTGACCTTGACCTTTGACCCAGTGAACCCAAAATCAATAGTGGTCTTGTCCTTACTTAGACAAATCAGCACATAAATTATAATAGATCTGTGCTAAACTCGTAGTTCTTAAGAAAATAGCGGAAACCATATTTTACAAAAGTGACCCTTGTGACCTTGACCTTCCACTTTAAGAATATAAAATAAATAGGGGTCAATCCAAAGACAAGACCAATCAGCATGTGAAATGTGAAATGTCCGTGATAAACATTTCTTAAGATAATGAGCAGAAACTATTTCTTTACAAAAGTTATCCTTCTGACCTTGACCTCTGATCTAATTAACTCAATGTCTCAGTGGTATGTCTCTATCAATACCAATCAGCATGTTAAGTATGAAAGCTCTGTGATAAATAGTTCTCAAGATATTGAGGAGAAACCATGTTTACATTTTAAGGTGATCCTTGTGACCTCAAACTAAATCTAGTGAAACCAAAATCAATTCAGGTCATGTTCTCTCCAAGACCAACTAGAACTATCGCTGTAAGCGATTCATACCCCCACCATTATGCATTATAAAGCGGAAGCAAGGGTAAGATGTGTTGTGGAAATTGCTCACTTGGGGAAAACTTTTTAGTTAAGTTTGAAGGATATCCTGCTATTATAGGAATAATCATTGGTATAGGGTTTATAGAGCGGACATGACATAATGTTTAATATTTGACCTTTAACTGTGACCTTGACCTTGAGCTGACACATGGGCAACATGTGCTCTGCACATCCAAGGAAATCTTTCGTTTGGTATAGGGTTTATAGAGCAACGTGACATAATGTCTAATATTTGTTTGTTTAATAATTGACATTTAACTGTGACCTTGAACTTGAGCTGACACATGTGCAACATGGGCTCTGCACATCCTCTAGTTGAGGTGAATGTGTCATTCAAGTTTGAAGGAAATCCTTCCATTAGTAAAGGAGTTATAGAGCGGACACAACATAATGTGTAATATTTGTTTGTT